>Ga0209511_1001367_pt1 | contig 21825 bp, 10 predicted proteins | sample SSSSmetaG_FD_184141 | JGI IMG/M metagenome (GOLD analysis project Ga0209511, IMG submission 184141) | Glacier valley bacterial and archeal communities from Borup Fiord, Nunavut, Canada, to study Microbial Dark Matter (Phase II) - ​SSSS... | ecosystem: Environmental > Aquatic > Freshwater > Ice >...
ACAATTCCGAAACGTTACCAGGGGTAAATGTTGTGATTAAGGGAAATACCTCCATAGGAACCGTTACTGATATTGATGGGTCTTATGCAATTACTGTACCTAATGAGAACACGACGCTCACCTTCTCATTTCTTGGTTTTTCAACGCAAGATGTATTGGTCGGGAAACAAACTGTCGTAAATGTAGCGCTGAAAACCAAAGTATTGGGACTCGACGAGGTTGTAGTTGTTGGCTATGGAACCGTTAAACGGGCCAATCTTTCCACTGCTCAAACTACCGTCACATCTCGTGAAATCGAAAAAACTGTGAACACCACTATTGAGCAGGCGCTTCAGGGAAGAACTGCCGGTGTTTATATTACGCAAAACTCGGGTCAGCCCGGTGGTGCGATTTCTGTTAATATAAGGGGTGTAAATTCTATTAATGGAACCAATGAGCCTTTATATGTGATAGACGGGGTGCAAATTGCCGGTCAATCTGTTTCATCCGGGGCTCAAAGTTCGTCGAATCCATTATCGGGGCTAAACCCTTCGGATATTGAGGATTTCCAGGTTTTACAAGGGCCATCCGCAACCGCAATGTATGGCTCACGTGCAACCAATGGTGTTATTCTGATTACAACTAAACGTGGTAAGGAGGGAATAACCAAAATAACTTACAACTATCAGTACAACTTGCAAACACCACCCCAGCATTTGCAGGTGATGAATTTACCGCAATATGCTCAAATGGTCAATCAATTTCATGCAATAGCTGGTGGAGATACCCAGGCTGAATTTATGGATCCTTCGTTACTGGGACCTGGTACAAATTGGCAAAGTGAATTATTTAAAACCTCTGCTATGAATAAACACCAGGTAAGTATGAGTGGCGGGAAGGATAAGACCAACTACTATTTGTCAGGTGAATATTTAAATCAGGATGGTGTTGCAGCAGGTTCCGGCTTTAAAAGATATAGTTTCCGGTTGAACCTCGACAACAAACCAAGGGAGTGGGTAAATTTTGGTACAAGCCTTAGTTTTAACCAAACCAAAGAGGATCTTACCACGAGCCAGGAAAACCTTATTTCTAACGCTCTGCAATTGACACCTCAGGTTCCGGTAAAAAATCTGGATGGGACATGGGGAGGCGGTGACCTTACCAATGGCGCAAATTTATATGCCCCGGTTAATCCTATCGCAATCTCTAATTTGGTTACCAATAATAATTCAAGGAGACAATTTGTAGGAAGCGTCAATATGGATTTGAATATAATGAAGGGCTTAACGTTTAAGACTTCGTTTAATACAAATGTTGGCTACACCAATGCTACGTATTATGTGCCAACTTACTCGATCGGATGGGCAAAAAATACAATTGCAACGCTATCTGATTTTAATGGTATGAATACACAATGGACAATGAATCAGATGCTTGTCTATAATAAACAAATTGGGAAACATTATTTTGATGTAAAGGTGATCCACGAATCGCAGGAGTCAAAATGGAAAAATGTAAGTGCCGGACGCACAGGTTTTCTAACAAGTAGTATATTAGACCTTAACGCTGGTGATCCAAAAACTGCATCCAACACAGGTGGCCAGGGTGAGTGGGCAATGGAATCCTATCTTGGAAATGTTAACTATAGTTTTTCCGACCGTTATATTTTTTCAGGTTCAATCCGAAATGATGGTTCCTCGAATTTTGGCCCTGACAACAGGTGGGGACTTTTCCCGGCATTTTCAGCCGCCTGGAGAGTTTCGAAAGAACCTTTTTTCAAGTTTCCTTTAATGAATGAGTTAAAATTGCGTTTTGAAGCGGGAGTTACCGGAAATCAAGGCGGCGGTGGTATCTATTCGCCGATGGGAACAGGCGCATCGCAATGGGGTACAGGATTTATGCCATCACAATACAGTAACCCGGCATTAAAATGGGAAGAAACCAGCACACTCGATGGCGGTTTCAATATTGCTCTCCTTGATAACCGGATTCAGCTTGAATTCGATTATTACCAGAAAAAGACCAGTAATCTTTTGATGTCTAATCCTTTGCCATATTACATGGGTACAAATGGTACTGGTGCAGTAAATTCTCCAACAGTGAATATTGGTGCACTCCAAAACAATGGATGGGGTCTTACCTTGACTACAACCAATATTAACACGCCAAGATTCAAATGGGAATCGAATTTTAATGTATCGGGAGTCAAAACAAAAATTACTAAATTCTATTCAAACGCTGCAATTGTTGATCGCACTTCATGGTGGATGAACAGCTGGACACAACGATCTGCTGTTGGCCAGGCACCATGGTTGTTTCTTGGCTATGTTGAAGAAGGATTGTTCAAATCTGTTGACGAAATTAATAACAGCCCTGTACCGGTCGATAACAGTGGTAACAGGCTCCCAACCAATGTGGACAATATTTGGGTAGGAGATGTTAAATATAAGGATATCAGTGGTCCGGCGGGAGTGCCTGATGGAAAAATTGATATTAATGATCAGACTTATATTGGCAATCCCTGGCCTAAATTATTTGGAGGGTTCACAAATACATTCACTTATAAAGGTTTTGAATTGAGTGTGCTTCTTACCTTTACTTCCGGGAATGATATTTATAACTATTTAGCCATGGTTAATTCAAATCCGAATAATATTAACCTGAGCCGTAATCTGCTTATTCATGCGATGGATTATGCAAAGCCAACAACGCTGGCAGATGGTACAACCGGTTTAGAAAATCCTGATACAGATGTTCCCCGGATTTCCTATGGCCCCAATGGTAATCAAACCCGATTTACAACCAAATGGGTTGAAGACGGATCGTTTATAAGGCTTAAGAATGTATCGCTGTCATATAATCTACCTTCAACATTACTAACGAAACAAAAAGTATTGAGCGCTGCCAAGGTGATTTTTAGCGCACAGAATGTGGCAACATTAACTGGTTACAAAGGTTTTGATCCAGAGGTAGGATCATATGTCGGCAGAGATACAAACGCTGGTAATCAGGCTCAAGGCCTCGATTATGGACGCTATCCACTGACCCCGATTTATACATTTAGTTTGTTATTGAATTTTTAAAAATTTCGGAATATGAAAAATTTAAAACACTTATATTATGGGATTGTTATTCTGCTTCCAATCCTTCTCTTATTTGGCTGTTCGAAGGATTTCCTGAACAGGCCTCCAAAAGATGCAATTGTTGACGCCGGATTTTATAAAACAGATGCTGAAGTATTGGCCTCAACATCCTTACTATATAATAAGGTTTGGTTCGATTATAATGATAAAGCATCGTATAATTTGGGTGATTTCAGGGCTGGGACGGCATTCTCTGCATACAACGACAGAGGTAACGTGTTGTTTAATACAACGGCTGAAAATGCTGAGAATGGTGCTTCGTGGCGTGCATTTTACATCGTTGTTGGACAATCGAACCTGGCAATTCACAATATCAATACTTATTCAGGTTCTGGTGTTTCGCTTGAAATTAAAAACCATGCAATCGCGGAAGCCAGGTTTATGAGGGCTTTGGCTTATCGGTTTTTGGTCATGAACTGGGGAGATGTACCAATCATTGAAAATAATCTAACATTACTTTCGGATACATCTATTCAGCGAAATACAGCTAAAAGTGTTTGGAAATTTATAACCAGCGAAATGCGTGCTGCAGCAAATGGTCTGCCGGAAACACCGGTTGCTGAGGGCCGGATAACCAAGTGGTCGGCAGAAGGAATGCTTGCACGGTTTTACCTGACCAGAGCCGGAGTCGAAGCTGTGGGTGGCATTCGGAATCAGGCTTTTCTGGACAGCGCCAGGTATTATTCCGACAGGGTTATCAAACAGAGTGGCAGAGTTTTATTGAACGATTATGCAAAACTTTTTCTTTTTCCTTATGATAATAATACCGAGTCACTTTTTGAACTTCAATGGATTTTCTTACCAGATGTATGGGGAACACAAAATTCTTCTCAGGCTTATCTTGCTTACAGCGCCGACATTTCGGAAGGCGATGGCTGGGGAGGTGACAAAAGTGCTACCTGGTGGATGATGAAGCAATATGAGGGATTTATAGCTTCAGGCGATACGATTCTCAAAGGGAGAACACTTGATCAGAGGCTAAAGGCTACATTTATGCTGCCGGGTGCATCTTATCCCGAAATTACTCAGACTTTGAACGGAGTTGATCAAAAGATGGTATTCCCAAATAATACAGCGGATGTAACTTTCTCGTCGATCAAAAAATATGTTTGCGGTAAAGCAAAGGATATGGGCGGCCAGGCTTCAGCACAGCGTTACAGTCAGGACACCTATATGTTACGACTTGCTGAGATGTACCTTGTTTATGCAGAGGCTGTTCTTGGAAATAGCGCATCTACAACTGATGCAACTGCTGTTGCTTATTTCAATAAAGTTCACACCCGTTCCGGCTTGGCTCCATTGCTGGAACCGCTTACCACGGATATGCTCTTCAAGGAAAGAATAATTGAGTTTGCGATGGAAGGAATGGGATGGTACGATTTGGTCAGTCTTCATTATTATAATCCGCTGAAAGCTTATTCAATTTTAAACGAACAGGACCGTGGATTATTTGCAGTTCATCCGGACCAATTTCCAAATCCCACAGAATGGACTATGAGAAAAACGGCATGGAATACAATCGACAGAAAGATTAAAGCTTATGAAGGCAACTTTTTGCTTCCGATTCCGGCTGCTGAAATGAGTCAGGCACCCAATTTAAGAAAACCGGCAGTAGATTATTATAACAAGTAAATCCAAATGCTTCAAAAAATAAATAATCACATGAAAAAAATATATAAATCGATACCACTTCTGTTTATAGCAATTGCTATAATGGGATTCTATTCTTCCTGCACGAAAGAAGATTCCAGCCCGAATAATGGTGTTCCACGGATTAATTACATAAGGATTACAGACCCTTTAAAATCCGACTCCTTGCTGGCGGGCGCTTACCAGAGTAACCTGATCGCCATTATGGGAGATAACCTTCAGGATGCACAGCAGATTTGGTTTAACGACCAGCGCGCAGCCTTAACGCCAACTTATATTACAAGTACGACTATTCTTGTGAGTGTTCCTGCTTTGATTCCCGAAGTAATCGACAATAAACTGAAAATTTTGTTTTCGAATGGCGATACTTTGAAGTATGATTTCAAGGTACTGATTAGTGAACCTACTATCACCAATATGAAATGTGAGTATGTTCTTGAAGGTGGCGTAGCAACCATCAATGGCGATTTCTTTTATAAACCGCTTACGGTTACCTTTCAGGGTGGTGCAACAGGTGAGATCGTATCTATTGAGCCTAAAATAATTAAGGTGAAAGTTCCGGCAGGTGCACAGCCTGGCCAATTGACGGTTACAACTAATTTTGGTGTAACTAAATCAAACTTCTGGTTCAGGGATAACAGAAATATCGTGATCAGCAGCGATCCTTTTACAGGATGGTGGAATTCTGCTTTTGTTGTAAATAGCCCAGGTACTGCCGATGTTCCTTCAATAAATGGTAATTATATCCGTGTTAAAAAAGTGATTGCCGGATGGAGCTGGATGGAGGTTGCAGGTGGTCCTGCCGATGCGATGGGTGCCATAAGCAAAAATATTCCCGATGAAGCAATTCTGAAACCTGCCTTGTACAATCTGAAATTTGAAGTAAATACGACTAAGCCTTACATCAATAATGTACTAAAGATTAATATAGGCTTAAATGGTGAAAATAACGATGCATACTTATGGAAGCCACCTTACGATACCAAAGGCGAATGGCAGACAGTCGTGATTCCGTTTGAAGATTTGGCTGCAAGTTACGAAAGTGCAGGTTCAAAACTTTCTGTAAATCCGAACGGATATTGGACCAGGTTGCTGTTCCATGGCCCGGGTGAGCTGAATTGTGATATGTCGTTTGACAATTTCCGGGTGGTACCAAAGACCATTAAGAAATAAGTGTTTTAAATTTTATAATTAATAACATGAAGAAAATAGATAACATCCGACTGCTATCATTGATTTGCTTAGTCATATCAATCGGAATTGCAATCACGTCATGCAAAAAGGATACAGTGGTAAATTCCGGAGTTGTGGAATTGCTTAGTTTCGGTCCTTCAGGTGTTAAACCCGGCGATCAGATCAAATTCATCGGTAAGAACCTTGACAAGGTTACTGAAATAAAATTGGTGGGCGACAGTGTTCCAAGTGCTTCGTTTGTAGAGCGCACCTCGGAATTGATTGTAATTGTAGTGCCTCAAAAGACTGAAAGAGGTTTAGTGATACTTAAAACGACAGAAGGGAATGTCGTATCAAAAACACCATTGGATCTTTTGGTTCTGGTTTCAATCACAACCGTTATATTCGATGGACGTCCCGGTGATAATATTACAATTAACGGTACATATATGAACTGGATAAAAGAAATCTGGTTTACAAAAGATTTAGTAGTCAGAGATTCTGATTTCGTAAGTAAATCGTTGAATCAAATAGTACTTAAAGTACCTGTTAATGCAAAGACTGGTCCATTGACAATTAATACCGGAGGGACAAAACCGATGGCAGTCACCTCAACCAATGATCTGATTATTGTATTACCGGCTATTACATCATTTGCTCCAATTCCTGTTGAGCGTGGGGCTAACCTTACAATTACAGGTACTAACCTCGATCTTACCAAAGAAGTAAGGGTAAAAGGTGCAACAGCACCTATTACAGTATTTGTAAGTAAATCAGCAACCCAACTGGTATTTACAGTTCCCCCGCTGACAACCAAGGGTAAAATTACATTGGTGGCCTATTCACTGGTTACCGTAGAATCTTCAGCAAATTTATTAATTGTTGGCGACCTTCCGGATCTGGCACCTTTAGCTTATGCGATCTATGAAGATGCTTTAATTAATGGATGGCAGGATTGGGGTTGGAGTCGTACTGCTGATTTTGCAAATACCGAAAATGTGCGTGACGGAAATAAATCCATAAAGTTATCGTATACCGGAAACTGGGGTGCTTTGAAATTTGCAAATGCAAGTGTTTCAACGGCCACCTATTCTGAATTAACTTTCTCTGTTTTCGGAACAACTGGCACTGGCGGAAAGAAAATACATGTTCAACCGAGTGGTGGAGCAAATTATACCATTACGATTGAAGAAGGGAAGTGGGTAGAATATAAACTCACGAAAGCTCAGATTGGAAACCCTGCCACAATAACAGACATCATGTTTCAAAACGAGGATTGGTCTGGTATTGTTTATCTGGATCATGTTGGTTTGAGATAATATTTAGATTCGAAGATAGTTTCATATTGTATTTTTGAACATTTACAATTGAATTTCCCTGGCTGTTAACACAGTCGGGGAAATATCATAAACAGACAGCGTATAATTGGCATTGTTTTCCGGATGGTATTTTATTGAAATCAAACTATCCGGTTTGTCGTTCTAAAATCAGGTTACACTAAGCATAAGAAATTCCCGGGAGAGGCTAAATATGAGAAGGTATGGTTTGATAGTATTTTTGATTGTGAGTTTGTTCGCTTGTAAAAAAGAGAAGACGATAACAGATATTCCTCCTTCGGAGCGTGTAAAATTCGAAGCCGAAAATGCTGAAAAGAAGGGAAGCCTGGATGTTGAAGCACTTATTAGCGGGTATTCGGGTAAAGGGTATGTCGTGCCTTTCAGTGACTACAGTGCTGAGCTTAATTTCAGTGTAATAAACGATCTGGCAGGAAATTATAACATCTATATTGGCTATTCAACTTTAACATTTGGCGCAACTTCCTGTAATGTGAAAATAAACAACAATGCAATAACACCCGTAAATCTTAAGGCAACCGGAAACACTTTTGCCGAAGTTAAATGCTCCCATGCCGACCTGTTGCTAAACAAAAATACGCTTACAATTACTTCCGGTAATCGGAATTTTGCAATCGATTATATCCGCATTGAACCATTTACTCAACCTGTTATTACAGCTAATCTGGTAACTCCAAACCCTTCACTGCAGGCAGTTAAATTGTATGATTATCTCAGGCAAAATTTTGGTACGAAAGTAATTTCAGGCACTATGGCGGCTCATAGTACCAACATTACCGAAGCGACATGGGTGCATGCTCAAACCGGTAAATGGCCCGCTTTGACTGCCTTTGACTTTATTGATCATACGAATCCGAATCAAGGGTGGATACAATATGCAGCTCCTCTTACCCTGGGAAAGGATTGGTGGATGAATAATGGTATAGTTGGTCTGTTGTGGCATTGGAGGGATCCGTTAACTAAGTCAGGCGCTTTTTACACGGCGGAAACCAGCTTTGATATCAGTAAGGTGAGTGATCCTAATTCGGCTGAATATAAAGCAATGATCGTCGATATTGATGTAATTGCAGGATATTTAAAACAATTCAAAGATGCCGGAATTCCAATTATCTGGCGACCGTTGCACGAAGCGGCAGGTGGTTGGTTCTGGTGGGGTGCCAAAGGCCCCGAAGCATGTAAAACGTTGTGGAAATTAATGTTCAACCGTTTGGTAACTGTCCACGGATTGAATAATTTAATTTGGGTTTGGACTTCGAATACATCCGATACAGCTTTAAACTGGTATCCCGGTGATGAATACGTTGATATAATTGGAATGGATATTTATCCAGGCGCGAATCAACACGGTTCTCAATCCGTTGAATTTAAAAAGGTAAGAGAAATTTTCAGCGGTACAAAAATAATTGCTTTAAGCGAATGTGGTTCAGCACCCGATCCTGCCCTCATGAAAATAAACGGTGATATGTGGTCATGGTTTATGCCCTGGAATGGTGATTTTACCGAATCAGACACACATAATGGCGTTATCTGGTGGAAGAAATTCTTCAGTTACGATTACGTTATAACACGTGATCAAATGCCAAATCTAAAGAATTAGCCATTCGATTTATTCTATTCTTAAAATAAATTCACATATGAATTTTCTCAATAAATTATTTTACACTTTTTTAATTTGCAGTCTTGTTTTTTGCACTTTTTCGTGTCAAAAGAATACTGTTACTCCGGTTATCGATCCGCCAATTACTGATCCGGTTATCGAAACGCCCAACGAGGTTCCCGATCTTCCATTCGGGGCGTGGAGTTCCAAAAACATTACATTACCTGCAAGTTACGATGATGTACAGCAAACGGCAAGTTCGAAAACCGTCGATGTCAATGTGAATTTTGCAAAGCGGATCACGAAGGTTTCGAAATATGTGTATGGGAATAATGCCAACTGTTTCACCGGATGGATGCAAAATGATGCAGCGCTGATGCAAAAAATGAACCAGTTAAACATGGGTGTCATGCGCATTCCGGGAGGCAGTCTCTCGGATGCTTACTTCTGGGACCGGAAAGGGATATACGAAAACTATGCGATCAAATCGTACGACCCGCCACTTACCGATATTCCGTCAACGATCTCTCCCTGGATCGGGCAACGGGTACAGGATTACGAAAACTGGTCGATGGGTGTTAATCAGTATTACCAGATGATGCAACAAACCGGAACGACCGGTATGGTTACTGTGAATTATGGGTATGCACGTTATGGAACAAGTGCAAACCCGGTAGCAACTGCTGCTCACCTTGCCGCAAACTGGGTACGCGCCGATAACGGAAAGAGTAAATTCTGGGAGATTGGAAACGAATTATTTGGCTCGTGGGAGGCTGGATATGAGATTGATCAGTTGCTAAATAAGGATGGTCAGCCCAAAATTATAACTGGTGATCTCTATGGTAAACATGCCCTTGTTTTTATCGATTCGATGAAGCAGGCAGCTTCGCAGATTGGGAAAGAAATATTTATCGGGACGGTTTTGCTCGAAGAAAGCGGCTCGGGAATGGCCAACTGGAACAAAGAGGTAATTGCCAGGGTAGGAGGTAAGTCCGATTTCTATATCATTCATTCCTATTTCACGCCATACAAGGTAAATTCTGCTCCTGATGTGATACTTAACTCTCCATCTAAAATTGCCGGCTATAAAACGTATGTTCAAAATGAATTATTGGCTCAGGGCAAACCGGTTGTACCCGTGTTTCTTACCGAATGGAATATTTTTACAGAAGGATCTAAACAACAGGTTTCATTTGTCAACGGAATGCATGCATCGTTAGTTTTGGGTGAATTGATTAAAAATAAATATGAAGTGGGAGTCCGTTGGGATCTGGCGAACGGTTGGGCAGAAGGAAACGACCATGGACTGTTCTCATTTGGTGACGAGCCCGGAGTTGCCAAATACGCGGCACGGCCCGCTTTTTATTACCTCTTTTATTTCCAGAAATATTTTGGCGATGTGATGGTTGAGGCGACTACAATCAGCAACAGCATCATCGCATATGCTTCTCAATTTACATCAGGAGAAGCCGGAATTGTGATTGTCAATAAAAACAGCATTGACCAGGTGGTTGAGCTAAGCCTTAAAAACTTCAAGCCAGGAAACCGATATTACACTTACACTTTAACTGGCGGAACCGACAACGGACTTTTTTCGCGCAAAGTGTCTATAAATGGTTTAACAACAACCACCGAAGGGGGAGGTCCCGAGAATTACGAATCGATCAAAGCCAAATCATCGGCGATCAATGGCAATATCAAAATAAATGTTCCCAAATACGCGGTTGTTCACATGGTTGTCGAAAAGAAACCCTGATTTAAAGAACCAAAGCAACCTCACAGATCACTGTTTAAAATTGTTTTACCTCCACATGTTTTCTTCATAGTTTTCAGGCCTTCCTCTTGCACAGAGGAAGGCCTTTTTTTCGGACAATATTGATTATTATTCAATTTATATTGTTTCCTTTGATATTACCAGACATAAATTCTAACCAAAATTAATAATCACAACCGGATGAAAAATACAGACAAACTCTTAAACCTATGTTTACCCATTCCTTTGAGTTTTGTGCGGATTACATCCATGGCAAAAATAGACGCAGCTGGTTACGGCTATTGAATTGATTATGATGGTAATACATGCTTATTATATTGCCAAAATTAATAAGGTATCCTGATAGCACAAACCTACTTTCCTAAAGAACGAATGTACTTTCCTAAAGAAGAAACCTACTTGCCCAAAGAAGAGACGTACTTTCCCCAAGAAGAGATCAACTTGCCCTAAGAAGAGCTCTTCTTACCCCAGGAAGAGACCAACTTGCCCCAAGAAGAGATTAAATTGCCGCAGGAAGATATCAACTTGCCTCAAGAAGAGATTAAATTGCCCGAAGAAGAGATCAACTTGCCCTAAGAAGAGATCAACTTTCCCCAAGAAGAGATCAACTTGCCCTAAGAAGAGATCTACTTGCCCCAAGAAGAGTCAACTTGCCCTAAGAAAGAAACGTACTTTCCCAAAGAAGAGACGTACTTACCGAAAGAACGAACGTACTTACCGAAAGAACACAAGTACTTACCGAAAGAACGAACGTACTTGCCGAAGAAACGCATATACTTTGCCGAAAGAAGTAAAAATGTACATTTATGTAGTAAAAATGTAAGATTGTCATGTTCCGTTCCGTACGGAACGGTAGAATCAACAACCTGAATGATTCCTACCGACCTTCAGTGCCTGACGGCACAAAATTTATTTAGATATAAAATGTTTGTGACGAGGAAGAAATTGATGCATTGATTTGCAAAAAAAAATCCATACTTTAGTGAAATAATTAACCCGGTAACTCCTTCAAATAATGATATGAAGGCAATTTATTCCACAAATTATTATCGCATGTAATTTTAAACCCAATGGCCTATCATCCCGAAATACATCACCGTCGTTCCATCCGCCTGAAAGGATACGATTATTCGCAGGAGGGATTGTATTTTATTACCATTTGTGTGCAGGACAGGGAATGTTTGTTTGGGGAAATCGTCGTTGGCGCATCCCTGCGTGGATGTCCTGAATCCGAAATAAATGGATACCCTGAATCCGAAATAAATGGATGCAAACAAATGATATTAAATGATGCGGGTAAAATGGCGGAACGGTGGTATCGTGAATTGGAAAATAAATATCCCGATAAACGATGCCACGAAATGGTGATCATGCCAAATCATTTTCATTGCATTATCGAAAACATGGGCGGCGGTTTGCAATTGAATAATGGTTTACAAACGGATAATGGTTTGCAAACGGATAATGGTTCACAAACGGACAATGGTTTGCAATTGGATAATGGTTTGCAAACGGATAATGGTTTACAAACGGATAATGGTTTGCAATTGGATAATGATTTGCAATCGGGTGATTGTTCACAAATTGGCGTTGTTTCACAAATGGGCGCCCACGTAGGGGCGCCCCTACGTGGGCGCCCATTTATCGAAATTAACACGCATCCAATCATCGATGATAATATCCACCCAATCATCGACGTCAACGCATGTCCAATCATTGATGAAAACGGTCATCCAATTATCGACAAATATGATCAACAAAACGATATTAAACGGAAGGATCCGAACGATGAAAAATACGGATTGCACAATATAAAATACAATGTTCCAATTGGTAATTTGGTGGATTGGTTCAAAACAATGACCACCAATGAATATATCCGAGGTGTGAAACAATACGGATGGAAACGTTTCGATGGCAAATTGTGGCAACGCAATTATTACGAACACATTATCCGGTCAGAGGAGGAATACGTACGAATTGCCGATTATATTGTCGATAATCCGGAAAAATGGCAGGAAGATAAATTTTTCAAATGAAAAAATACGAAATAATGAGCTTTCTCCTTATCATTAAAAGCCTATGAAGCCCTTAAAAATAAAAGTGACCGGGTGAGTGTTCAAATCCTGAAAACTCATCCGGTCACTTCCGGAATTAGACAAATAAATTTCAGCCTAACTTATTGACCAGGTATTTCCCGGTGTACGATTCTTCGCATTTCACTATATCTTCCGGAGTCCCTTCAAATACTTTATAGCCACCTGTTTCGCCACCTTCCGGGCCTAAATCGATGATCCAGTCGGCCACTTTAATTACCTCGGTATTGTGTTCAATAATTATAACCGTGTGTCCCCTTGATATCAATGCATTGATGGCATCGAGCAGTTTCCGGATATCATGAAAATGGAGACCGGTTGTAGGTTCATCAAAAATGAAAAGGGTAGGGGAGTCTTTCTCTTTTGCAAGAAAGGATGCCAGTTTAATGCGCTGACTCTCACCTCCGGATAATGTGCTCGAAGATTGTCCCAACTTGACATAGCCGAGTCCTACATCCTGCAAAGGCATCAACTTCCTGGCAATCTTTTTTCCTTCGCTTTTATCTTTTTCGGAGAAGAATACAATCGCCTCATCAACGGTCATCTCCAGGATATCGTAAATGCTTTTCTCCTTATATTTTACATCCAGCACATCGGCCTTAAATCGTTTGCCGTGACAACTTTCACAAGTCAGGTGGATGTCGGCCATAAATTGCATTTCCACTTTTATTTCACCTTCGCCCTGGCACTCTTCGCACCTTCCGCCATCGATATTAAACGAAAAATGGGAAGCGGTAAAACCGTTGATCTTTGATGCCTGCTGATCGGCGTACAGTTTCCGGATATCGTCATAAGTCTTCAGATAGGTCACAGGATTCGACCGTGAAGATTTTCCAATCGGATTCTGGTCTACAAATTCAACGGCTGTAATCAACGAAAGATCACCTTGTAATCTCGTGTGATCGCCTGTTTTTTCACCGTAGCCTCCCAGATGTTTGGTAAGGGCAGGGAAAAGAATCTTCCGGATCAAGGATGATTTCCCGGAACCGCTGACACCCGTTACGACGGTAAGTGTGTTCAACGGGAATTTCACGTCAATTCCTTTCAGGTTATTTTCGCGGGCACCCGTAATCTCGATGAAGTTATTCCATTTGCGCCTGACCAACGGAAGTTCAATCTTTTCGGTGCCGTTAATATACCTTGCGGTAAGGCTAATATTATTTGAAGCGAGTTCTTTGTGTGTCCCCTGGAAAACAACTTCGCCACCATTACGGCCGGCAAGCGGACCGATATCGATGATCATATCGGCATCGCGGATAATCTCCTCGTCGTGTTCAACAATAATCACGCTGTTGCCCAAATGTTGCAATTTGCGGAGTACTTTAATCAGTCGCGCGGTATCTCTTGAGTGAAGACCAATCGAAGGCTCGTCGAGGATATACATCGAGCCGACAAGACTGCTTCCGAGCGAAGTTGCCAGGTTGATTCGTTGCGATTCGCCACCCGACAAGGAAGATGAAAGCCTGTTCAATGTAAGGTATCCCAACCCGACATCACAAAGAAATTCCATCCGGTTGTTGATCTCGATCAGTAACCTGTCGGATACGGTCTTGTCATGATCTGTCAAATGAAGCGCATGAAAAAAGGGCGCCAACTGATCGATCGGTTGATTGACAAGTTCAGAAACGGCTTTTCCTCCAATCTTTACGTACGAAGCCTCTTTCTTCAACCGTGTTCCTCCACATTCAGGGCAAACTGTTTTGCCGCGGTAACGCGAAAGCATCACACGGTATTGAATTTTATACGATTGTTCTTCAATGCTTTTAAAGAAACTATTCAGTCCTTCAAAATACTGATTACCCGTCCAAAGTAATCGTTTCTGTTCGGGCGAAAGATCGAAAAAGGGTTTATGAATCGGAAAATTGAATTTGTCGGAATTCATCACAAGCTGATCTTTCCATTCGCCCATCTTTTCACCTTTCCAGCAAACAATTGCCTCATTATAAACAGACAGCGATTTATTTGGAATCACAAGATCTTCATCAATCCCGATTGTTTTGCCGTATCCTTCACAAACCGGGCAGGCGCCAATCGGGTTATTGAAACTAAACATGTGAAGCGAAGGCTCTTCGAAAGTAATTTCATCCGCTTCAAATCGGTTCGAATAGCGTTGAAGCAACGTCTCTTCATCGTTGACAATCCTGACAATGCAATCACCTTTCCCTTCGTAAAATGCGGTCTGAATCGAATCGGCGGCACGGCTCAGCAAATCGTCGTCATCATGCTTAACGGAGAACCTGTCGATCACAATATTGATCTCCTTCACCTTTTTTGAACGTGGAAGGTCCGTATTAATATCGGCAATCCGGATCACTTCCCCATCAATCTCAAGACGTGTAAATCCTTGTTGTTGCAGCAGATCTGCCGCGTGAGCTACCGTACGCTCTTTATTGATATGAAACGGCGACAGCAGAAGTATTTTTGTCCCTTCAGGAAATGCAAAAATAGCATTCACAACATCTGTAACTGTATGACGTACCACCTCCTGACCCGAAACCGGAGAATAGGTTCTGCCAATCCTTGCATACAGCAATTTGATGTAATCGTAAATCTCCGTAGAAGTTCCGACTGTTGACCGTGGATTGCGCGTATTTACTTTTTGTTCGATCGCAATTGCAGGGGGAATTCCTTTAATATAATCGACATCGGGTTTATCCATTCTCCCCAGAAACTGACGTGCGTAAGACGAAAGACTTTCGACATAACGACGCTGACCCTCGGCATACAATGTGTCGAATGCAAGCGATGATTTTCCTGAACCTGAAAGTCCGGTGATGACGACCATTTTGTTACGGGGAATATTCAGGTCGATGTTTTTCAGGTTGTGAACCCTTGCACCCTTAATTTCAATATATTGATTCTTAATATTTTCAGCCATATAAAGCAATAATATGTTTTGATTTTACAATCGCCCCAAATTTACGAATAGTTTCCACGCGAATGATCAATCTTGCGGATATTGGTCAGCGTTCGACAATTCAACAAATGAAATAAAGGAATGATGATGAATTCATAGAAAATAAATGTGAAAATATTTTTGTATTTGAAAATAAAGTGATATCATTGTGATATCAAATTAAATTCTTGTACTATGGAAAAAGAGATCAAATTGGCGACCAACGGATTCTTGCATACGTTTATCGCACTGGTGTTATTGTTTGCCCCGTTGGGCTTGATTTTTTATCATGAAATCTGGAGCATTCCAGTATTTATTTTTTTGTCACTTTTCGGATTATTCTGGGCGACAGGCTTGTTTATTGTTCAGCCCAATCAAACAAGTGTCCTGGTGTTTTTCGGAAAATACCAGGGAACCGTGAAGGCGAATGGCTTTTTCTGGTTGAATCCGTTTTACAGCAAAAAGAAAGTTTCGTTGCGTGTCCGAAACCTTGAGTCAGATGTCATCAAGGTAAACGATCAGCAAGGGAACCCGATTTTGATTAGTGCGATTGTGGTGTGGAAGGTGATAGATACTTACAAAGCGGTTTTTGATATAGAAACGCTTGAAGAGGTTGATCCCAAAACGGGAATGAAAAAGACAAAATCAGAAGAGTCGTACCAAAAGTTTATTAAGATCCAAACAGAATCGGCGCTGCGTAAAATTGCACATACTTATCCTTACGACAACATCGAACAGGAAAAAGAGGGAGATGAAATTATCTGTTTGCGCTCTGGAATCGATGAGATCAATCGTTCTTTGGCCCACGAGATTGGTGAAAGACTTTTGCTGGTTGGAATAGAAGTGATCGAAGCCCGGATCTCCAATCTTTCGTATGCACCCGAAATTGCTGGTGCCATGTTACGTCGTCAGCAAGCCACCGCAATTGTTGCAGCCCGCCAAAAGATTGTTGAAGGTGCTGTTGGAATGGTGAAGCTTGCTTTGGATGAGTTGAAAGACAAGCAAATTATTGAGCTTGACGATGAGAAAAAAGCTTCAATGGTTAGTAATCTGTTAGTCGTTTTATGTGCTGACGAATCTGCACGTCCCGTGATAAATGCGGGTTCAATTTATTAAAAATAGCATGGCCACTAAAAAATCATTTGTGCTGCGAATCGATCCCGAGGTCTCCAATGCTTTGGAGCGTTGGGCTGCGGATGAGTTTCGCAGCATGAATGGACAAATAGAGTTTTTACTTTCGCAGGCATTGAAAAAAGCCGGAAGGCTTCCGACGAAAAAAAATATTACAGATAGTCAAAAAGACACTGAAAACGAACCTGTTTAGGTTCGTTTGTCGTTAAATTTGCGGGCAAGAAAAATAATGTCTTTTCCTGAAAGCAAATGAACAAATTGTCGAAGGTGAAATGTTGGACAGCAATGCGTTCATCTAAAAGCATCTGTAATGAAAAAAAATCAAATTCCTCCTAATCGTTTTCCTCTTTCAGAATGGTTGAGCGATTTAAGAAAGTTTATATTCCGCAATAAACAAGGAAGCCTGCAAATTCTAATATTAATTTTTTCTATTTATACGGGCATTGCGCAAAATAGATCATACAACTTAAATGATGCACCATGCCGTGATTCTAAAGATATTTTATTCTCAGCAAAAAAGTCTGCTATAACCTTCAACAATGCCCAAAGATTCAGGGAGCTGTCTCTAAACCCAATCGTTCAAAATGCTGAAATAGTCAGGGTTAATGATACCATCTTGCTCGATTTATTTAGTGATAAAAAATACAAAGCGGCTGTTTATAGTACCAATGTTGATATAAACGGTACTTTTTCAATAAGGGCGAAATTAATAGATTTTGATTTTAGCTATTGTGTAATAACGACTTCGAATGGCAGGAGCTTTATGACGATTGAAGTGCCTGAGAATTCGGAGTTATACATGTCAAATTTCGATAATCAGACGAACAGGTATTATTTGCTTCAAATTGACAAATCAAAACAAAAAGCACTGGAGGGAGCTCCTTCATTGATCCCACCGGCAAACCATGAATTGAATAGTAATTCTAAAAAAAAAATTCAGGGTGATTCACTAAATCTTAAGCCTTCTAAAATTGCAACAGTAATTAGTGAAAATTCTGTAAGTAAGATTATTACGCAAAATGATCCGCTCATTCGCGACACGACTACGGTGATGATTGTTTACACGCCAGGTGCTGCTACATGGTCTGGTACGAATGAAGCAAGCATCAACAATACGATTGGTTTGCTAATGGCAAAAGCACAGTTAGCACTTGATAATAGCAATACATTAATAACACTTAAACTTGTTCATACCGAACAGGTAAATTATACGGAGCTCAATACCGATGCCGATATCTATAATCTGACGAATAAAGATGATGGGTTTATGGACAATGTTCATAGTTTAAGAACTTCTTATTGTGCCGATTTAGTCGTTTTATTAGAAAATATAAGTTTTACAGGAGGGATTGCCTGGTTATTGGATTCGACATCCGGTGATCCTGATCATGCATTTTCATTGGTCAGGGTTCAGCAGGCAAGCTGGACATATACAACCATCCACGAGATTGGGCACAACATGGGGTGTAGTCATCATAAATTACAGAATTTTCAAGCTGGTCCGGGATTATATTCATATTCGGCAGGTTGGCGCTGGACCGGCACTTCGAATGTCAAATATTGTTCGGTAATGACTTACGAGAGTGGTATTTATTTTACAGATGGAATTAATGCAACACAAGTGCCCTATTTTTCAAATCCGGACATCAAATTTCAGGGAGTAGCCGTTGGTGATTCCGTTGAGGCTGATAATGCAAGAACTTTAAGACAAACCAGATCTGTTGTATCGGGATATAGAGTCGGGTGTAATAGCGCACCGCCAACTTCTCAGGCGATATCATTTACATCTTCAGCTTTGACTGATAGTTCTATGACTGTCGGTTGGACGCGGGGAAACGGAACTTCCGTATTGGTTATTGCCAGGGAAGGAAATGCGGTAGGTTCTGATCCTGTTAGCGGACTATCCTATACCGCAAGCGCCGCTTTTGGTGGTGGATCACAAATTGGAACCGGAAATTTTGTAGTCTATAATGGAACAGGGTCTTCTGTAGATTTAACACAACTGACTGCAGGAACAACTTATTATTTTGCTATTTACGAGTTTAATTCTGCCAATTACAATTACCTCGTGCCTTCATTAACCGGAAATGCAACAACAACGGGGACAGCTCCCTATTGTACGGCAGGATCGCTGGCTACAACAGAAGAATATATATCAAAGGTTGAAATTGGGTCTATCGCCCAGGTATCAGGCAGAGGATCCGGAGGATATCAGGATTATACCTCCCAGGTTTCAACCATGCAAATTGGCAGAAATGATTCAGTAAAAATTAGCGTAACAAATCCATATCGAACAGATCAGATTTTAATTTGGATAGACTGGAATCAGGACAATGATTTTGGAGATGCAAGTGAAAATGTCTATTCGTCAAGTGTTTCTCCTTTCACAAGTCCGCATACAATATCAAATATTTCACCTCCTGTTGGAGCAACAATTGGTACAACCCGAATGAGAATCAGATTGCACGATTCAGGTAGCAGACCAAATACAACACCTTGCGGTAATTCCGGATGGGGCGAAGTGGAAGATTATGGGATTAATGTTATTTCTGCATGTATTCCTCCGACTGCTACTTCAATTGGACCGATCACACAACCAAGTTATACTTTAGCGACAGGAAGTGTGGTCTTAAATGGTTTGCCTGCAATAGGTACCTGGACTTTAACAAGAATTCCAGGTGGAACAACTGCAACGGGAACGGGTGCAAGTTCAACAATTTCAGGACTTGCAACCGGAACATATGCCTTTACAGTAACTAACGACTCTGACTGCACATCAGTCGAATCCGCGAATGTAGTTATTGATGCGCAACCGCAACTGCCAATTGCCAATGCCGGTTTGGATCAATCCGTTAACGAAGGTATCACTGTTACTTTGGATGGTTCTGCTTCTTATGATCATGGCGAAAATCCATTAACCTATCTATGGATTGCTCCTGTTGGAATAACGCTGGATTTACCAACTTCATCTCATCCTACATTTATTGCTCCGGAAGTATCAACGAACACTTCTTATACTTTTACATTGGTAGTGAATAATGGAATGATAAATTCCCATGAAGATCAGGTTGTGGTAACAGTAAATAACATTCCTGTTATCAGGACGGTTCTTACTGTTTATCTCGAAGGATTTTATAATGAAGTCACAGGGCTGATGAATACAACGCTGAATGATCGCTCACTTATGCCCCGATCGCAGCCTTATACTGTAACACCATGGAACTATTTGGGAAATGAAGCATTAACAGCAATTCCTGCTGATGTTGTGGATTGGGTATTGGTTGAATTACGACAGGCAACCAATGCTAATCTGGCAACATCCGCCACTATTCTTGCAAAACGCGCTGCATTTCTGAAGAGTAACGGCCGCATTGTCGATTTGGATGGAGTCAGTTCGTTGAGTTTTGTAAATTATTCATTATCTGAAGGAAAAAATCTTTATGTTGTTATTCATCATCGTAATCATTTGTCAATAATGTCAGCTACCGGTGCAGTTTTGAATGGTGGACAGTATCACTTTGATTTTACCACCGGAATAGCCCAGGTTTATGGAGCAGAAAGGGGTTATAAACAGGTAGGAACTGTATTTGCTATGGTTACAGGAGATATTGATAAAGATGGAAATATCTATGTTTCTGATTACAATGCATGGGCTGCCGGATATGGAATAACAAGAGGATATTTTGACAATGATTTGGATATGGATGGTAATTCGTACGTAACCGACTATAACAAATGGACTGCAAATTTCGGTACAGCTGGTGCCAGCCTAAAATCAATGGTAACCAAATCAAGATATTTTAGTTGCGTGCCAAAATAATTATTCGCTATCTAAGAGGATTGATAATATAGATAGCATAAAAAAATGATGTGTATTTTATCTTAATTTAAAGACTTACAAATCATTTTTTTACACTAACCAATTGAGTCACTTTGAATTTATATTTCTATTATTGCCTTAAACCTGTAACCTTATTGAGCTTTTAACGTACCTAATTCAGTTAAGGAAGTAACTGTTTAAAGTATATCTAAACAATCGTTAATATAATTGAAGTTAAATTTTTTAGAAGATAGGAATTATTTACAATATTTCTAATTAATTAAGTGATGTTATTCAAATACTAACATGCACATTAATACTAATGGTTCATTGTTTTTTAATTGTTATGTTTTTGTGAAAAATCACCAGGTTTTCTTTGTGTTTATTTAAATGTTCAGCTTTAAATACCTTTAAAAATCGCTAAAGATGAAAATTAGGGTCTGTTTTTATCTGACTAACAATATTGGAAAATCTCATTGCAATGACGAAATATCTGAAAATAACTAAAATACAGTTCGAAATATTAACATTCAGTAATAATCTAATTTTTACGAATATGAAAAAGTGTATCTTTTTATTCTTGAGTGCATTACTTTTCTCAATCGGATCTTATGCACAAACCAACATTACAGGTAGTTTCACCGCAAACACAACGTTGACAGAAGCGAACAGTCCTTATACGATTGTCAATTCTATCGATATTAATGCAGGAGTAACAGTTACAATCGAAAAGAACGTTATAATCAAATTCAATTCCGGAAGGTATTTGCAGGTTTTTGGAACCCTTAATGCCAAAGGGGTACTTTTTACCGCCAATAGCAGCACGGCCAAAGGATTTTGGGATGGTATTTACGTTTCGTATGAAAATAGTGCAAGTGTTGGAAATGTTAACCTTGACAGTTGTACCGTAGAGTATGCAGGGAACCTTTATGTAAGGAAAGGGCAACTTACATTGAAGAAATCAACCATTAATAATTTTAGTTCATATGGTGTCCAGGTTTATAGCCAGGGAACTTTAAATATTGATAATACAACGATCAAAAATACCAATTACCCTCTTTATTTAAGTGGGCCCGGAATATTGAATGTAGGAAGCGGCAATAATTTAACAGGAAATACATACAATACTGTTTATCTTAACTTTCAGGATATCCCAGGAACTTTCTATATGCCAGATTTGGGTATTCCATATCGATGTAATTATATGAGGG
>Ga0209511_1001369_pt1 | contig 21810 bp, 25 predicted proteins | sample SSSSmetaG_FD_184141 | JGI IMG/M metagenome (GOLD analysis project Ga0209511, IMG submission 184141) | Glacier valley bacterial and archeal communities from Borup Fiord, Nunavut, Canada, to study Microbial Dark Matter (Phase II) - ​SSSS... | ecosystem: Environmental > Aquatic > Freshwater > Ice >...
CCATCGCCCAGGATGTCGACGATCCGCGGACCGAGGTTGTCGTGGATGACCTGAACGGCGCCCCATGCGCGTGCGTCCGGGACCCGCCGGACCACCATCATCCCGAGCAGGCCCGGCGTTGCCGCGAGCTGCGCGCGATAGCTAGCGATCGCGCCGGTGACATCGAGATCGAAGATCAGCTTGCCGTTGATCGACAGGAACGGCGCGTCGCTGGCGCATAGGTGAAAGAAAGCGGTGTTTTGGGAAGTCGACCCATGGCTGGTGGGTTCGTGGGCGAGGGAAATGAGGAGGGGGCCGGCGCGTATTGTAAGCTGGACCCCAGAACGAAAGACCTAGATCGGGGTTCGGACACAGGTGCTTATGCGCCACTGTCATCGCGGGTCGCGCTCGCCTGCGTCTCGTCCGCGGGCGGGAGAAGGTCAGATGTTCCAGTAGCGCTCCCATCGCTTCTCGATCTGGTCCGCGAGCGCTTCCGTCCCCGGTGCCTTCATCGCGAGGAGACCCTTCAGCGCCTCGTCGCGAACGGAGGGATCGAGGCGCGTGGAGGTCACCGTTCTTCGCAGGACCTCTACGCACCTTCTGGTTCCGCGGGTCACGAGGGCTCTCGTCACGGGCCCGAGCGGTCCGGGACGAAAGGGCGGTCCGTTTCGCGGGTTGATGTACGGGCTCACGTGTGGGCTCGCGATGGTGCTCTTGCTGCTCAGGCTTCGTTCAGGCAGGTCGGAGCGAATGCCAAGATAGGTTTTCAGCGCAGCGCGCGCGTCCGGATCGTCGGCCGTCAGTTGCACGGTCTCTTTTCCTTCTGATGTCCACGCGGAGCTCAGTGCGATGGTGGCGTAATGGGATATCAGGGCATCGAGGACATCGTCTCGATCGGACCGGCTCGAGAGCAAGATGGCTGCGATTGGACTACTTTTCCGGAGCGCAGGAAGCAACGCGGTGACGAGCGCATCCGGGATCGGTGCTTCGATGCACGCTTCAGCGAACGTCCACGGGTCCGCCCCCCAGGGCATCGGCGAGATCGTTCCGGCGATGAGCCCAAGCCAGAAATCCGCGCTTGAATGCCCGCGGAGAAGGCGCGTTGCCCGCACGGAGGCCCACGGCGGCCCAGCGAGCACGGCGAGCTCTATCCACGGCCCCATCGTGGGCAGCTGTTCGCGGAGCCGTGCCTCGGCGTCGTCTGCGCGTCTCCGGGGGTCGTCCAAGCCGATGAAGCCCGTGCCGTCGCCTCGCAATGCCGTTCGGGCATCATCGAGCTGCGTCAGTAGCCTCACGATGCCGAAGCGCTCACTTGCGGAAGAGTGGGAGACGGCGTGGCTCCGCGCTTCGGCCATCACTTCCAGGCTCGTGCCGGCGCAGAACTTCCTCGCCTGAAGTAGCCATTGGTCCGCGTCGCAACGCGGCCAGTGAACCGCAGGGCGGTACGCCTGCTCGACCTCGCCAATCTCTCGAGCCGTATCGCGCGGCTGGCCGAAGGGTCCCCTCATCCCGAGCTCCGGCCGAGAATCAGCCCACCTTCGGACTTCCAAGCTCCGAAAGGGGTAGCTGTCGTCCAGCGCTGCCGGAAAGAAGGCTGCAAGAGCGTTTGGCACCCTGCGTCTCGCAAGGCGAAGCACCGAATCCAGGGCGTCTGCCCGCATCTCGTCGGCGATCCGATCCGCGGCGGACGAGCACAGGCCCGCGATCGTATGCAGATATGCAAGGATGAGCGGCTCCGCTGACAGCGCTCCCTCCAGACCCTCGTCGCGTCCTGCCTCGAGCTCGGCAAGGTAGCGTGTGAGACCCGACGCCTGCTCGGTGACGTAGACGTCTTCCATTCCGAGCCCGACCTCCGCATCGGGGAGCTCGATGGGGGCCTTCGGGTCGGCGTGGGGCCTCGTCCGGTAGGTGCGATGGAGGGATCCGAGGATGAACTTCGCGACCAGCTCATCGAACGTCCGCCCCGCATCGAGCGCAGCGCCGCCCGGTCCGAGGAACCAGTAACCATCGTCGTCACAGCCAAGTGCGCAACCTCTGCGGTCGGACGCGAAGACGACCATCCTGCTCAGGTGATCGCGCGAGAGTCCGGCCCAGTAGCCTTGCTGGTGCCATCCGAGCGCTTCCGTGCGGAGGCGCTCCCATTCTCGGCTCGCGGGAGCGGAGATGCGGAAGACGCCCGCAATGCTTCCCGGTCCGTACGTGCGCAGGACGTTCACGAGATCGCCGCGCACGCCGTCGCCCTTCCACTCGGCTTCGGATATCGGCCTGATCAGTCCAACGGGCTCCATCGCAGAAATCTATACGCACTCAATGGTGCCTGCGCGCTGGTCCGCATCGTGTCCAGCGGCGATTCCGGGCGCGCCGCGGGCCGATGTGCGCGAATGGCACCACGCCGCGTTTGCCGTGGAAAGGCAACGCACCGAGCGCGCCCACGCGCACGCTCGCGCACGAGCTCGCAGAGGCCGCGACGGACCCGTACGTGGACACGCTTCGCGCATACGGCGACGTCGGGCCCGCGGACATCGCCGTTCGCGTGGGCCAGAGCTAGGGGCGAGGTCGTGACATGTGCGAGCGCGACTAGCCCGTCAGCATTCCGCTGGAGCTGGGCAGAAGACCGCGCGCATCTGGTCGAATGCCGTCGCGCGCGCAGGAAAGAATCCGTGCTTGCCGGCGCCGGCGGGGGAGCGCTTCTTCACCGCGCTCGCGACGAAGGTCCCGGACACGATCGCGGTCACGCTGCCGAGTGGGAACATGACGACGGGCTGGGGCTTCGCGCTCCAGAAAGGAGAAAGCGTCGCGATCGATCTGGGCTTCCTTGCAGACGCGCCGGGCCCCGCGTGGACGATCTCCGCGCGCGAGCCAGGCGACAACAACGGCACGGGCCGGCTGTCGTTCACGCTGGACAAGACGAGCGCCAACGTCGGCGACGTAACCGTTCAGGCCTTGGAAAACCTGGATCATCTCGATCGGTTGTGAATTCATGATCATCGTCGATCGCGAGCGCAGCGAAAACGTGATCTACTCAATGTCGCACGGCGCGGATCAACCGTTCAACACCACCCCTGAACGGTTACGCCATCAGCGTCGTGTACCCGCCATAGCTCTGACCCCACACCACGATGCGCTCTGCATCGCACCATGGCTGACTCCTCGCCCACGTGTTCACGGTTTCCAGATCCCGTAACCAGTCGGCGCGCTTCTCACGGTCGTCGGCCATCTCGAACGCCCGCCCGAATCCCGCCGAGCCCCGTACGTTGGGCTCCAGGACCACGTAGCCCAGCGCGACGAAGAAGCGCGCGTAGAGGCTCCACCGAACCTGATAGCTCACCTGCGGGCCGCCGTGAAAAATGGCGATGACGGGCCGGCGCTTGCCCGGGTCATCCTTCGGTCGATACACGTTCACGGGAAGGGACAGTCCGCCATGCGCCGCAATCGTGGCAAGGCTGGCCTCCATGGCCGGAAGCGCGTCGAGCCCGGGCCGCTTGTCTTCGCGAAGCGGTCGCACCTCGCCGCTTGCCGTGTCGACCGCGAAGACATCCGACGGCTGCGTGGGCAGGGCAATGCGCAGGCTGAACGTGCGGCTATGCGCCGATGAGCAGCTCCCCCGCCGTTCTCAATCTCGATCCGCGGCTCGCGGCCCAACGCGCACGCCAGCTGCTCGTGAGCATTCCCTGGGACGGCCCGCGCCTCGACCCGAAGCTGCTCACGGCGCGCTCGATGCTCGGTTGGCTACGGTAGTCGCGCGCTCGCCCGCAAGCGGCGGCTCGTACGCGCCGGCGCTGACGTCGGCCACGGATGAGCTTCGCCCGGCCCTAGGGCCAACGCCTCGTTCGAGTCTGTACGATGCCCTGTGACCACACCACCGCGAGTAACGGCGCAGTCACCGGTCCGCACCGCGTTCGCGGGGTTGATCGGCAACGTGCAAAAGATCCTGTCGTTCGCGGTGTTCGCGATCGGCTTCATCGCTCGCCCGGTGGGCAGTGTCGTGCTCGGTCATGTCGGCGACCGCATCGGCCGGCGCGTTGCTCACGTCGTCGATCGGCCTGACGGTCGGCTCGACGCTCGTGATCGGCTTCTTGCCGATATACGCGCAGGCCGGCGTGATCGCGCCGATCTTGCTCGTGCTCATGCGGCTGATCCAGGGCTTCTCGCTGGTGGCGAGTTCACGGGCTCGATGGTCTACACGACCGAGCTTGGGTAGAAGAAGCTTCAACCGCGCCAGCCGACGACGCTTGCCATGACGAACCCTGACTACCTCGATGGCCGACGCGGTCGGGTCGATGTCGTAGAACACGACGTAGCCCGTCCTCGAAGGTGCGCTCGTGCGCTCATCTCCGGATGCGCTGCGACCTTCAAGAGTGCTTGGCGCAGCTCGGCCTGAAAGAGGTCGGGCGCGAGCAGTCGATTCGCAGGATCAACGAGGAACACGCGAACGGGCGTTGGCTCCTACTTCACACGCCGCGCGATCAGTTGCGCCTCGAGCCGATCCGCGAGCTCACCCGCGCCGAGCTTCCGCGCCTTGCGCACGATGCCGATCGCGCGATCGAGGTTGACCTTGCCGCCGGCCTTCAGCAACTCGATCGTCGCACGTGCGACCGCGAGATGCGGCTGCCACGTCAGCGCACCATCCGCCTTGGCGAGCACGGCCGCGTACGCCTTGCGCGCCGCCTCCAGCTTGTTCACCTTGCGCGCACACGGCTGACAGCGCCTCGCCATCGTGTCGATGTACGCGCGCGCGACCTCGTACAGGTGCTGCTGCACGCGTGCGGGCAGAACGAAGGCCGCGCCGCAGTCGCGGCAGGTCAGCTCGAGCGGACCGAAAATCTGCTGGCCGCCGCCCATCCCGAAGACCTGCTTGTCGGTTTCGCCCCACAGGTAGCCCTTCGGCAGCTTCTGCCCCGGAACCACCTGGGGCCGGCAGCCGCCGGTGGTCATGTAGACGGTCGTGACGTGCCGCCAGTCGGAGTCCTTGCCGCCCCGGTACCTCCACAGCGACGGATGGATCGGCTCGAGCGTCACCGTTCCGCGGCGCTGCGGGTGAAACGACACAATGCCGATCGGATCGTCTGGGCTCCGGGCGCGCGCCATGTGCCGATCAGGCACCAGGAACCCACGCGTGTCCACAGGAACCGCGGCCGCTCGACGGTGTCTCATCTCCGTGCGACTGACGTGGCTCGTGGCCGCGGAGGCCACCGCGATGCGCTCGCCTACGCCGAGGCCGTTCGTCGTCGAGCAAAATAGGCTATCTACGTTCCCAAGCTTAATGTCGTGAGTTTGAATCTCATATCCCGCTCGACGTAACAGCGTAAAAATCAGGTCGGGTCCTTGTCGGTGGCCATTCTGCGGAGTGGTCGATCACGACCGCGTGACCACGCGCCGTCTTCATCGCGGGCCAGATCATCCCGTCGGCCGCTGCGAGGACCGCGGTGTCTCCGGGCATCACGAACGCTTTTGTGCCGTTGGACGTCCGGCCTTCGCGTGTCACTCGGAAGGCGCTGAAACGTGATGTCGCCCTACCGTGGCGAGGCACTCCCGGTCGCGGCGAGTAAAGCCGTCCGAGCGCGGGTCGCCGACGTTTCGGGTCTGAACAGGCCAGACCCAACGACCTTCGAACGTGCACGCGATGACGGCCGGCGGCGTGTGCGAGGCCCGCGTGCGGGTCCACAAATACGCAGCCACCGTACCGCCACCGAACAGCCAAGCTAAGCGGCTGACGTCAGCTCTCCCTGGTTTCGCGGCGACCGCTATGCGCAGTCGATGTCGGCGATCGGATAGTCATTGATCCCGTAGCCGACGTAGTATCTGAGCACCCAGAGGTGCGCTCCGCTGGTGCCATCCACGGGCGCGTCCTGGGAAGCCGCATCCGTGGCCGTGGCATCGCCGCTACCCCTCGCGTCGCCCGGGTGCGACGGTGAGCTCGAACAGCCCGCGAGCGCAGCGATGACCGAGCACAGCACTGGTCGGTTCATCACGCCATGATGGCACGCGCGCGGATCGGGCGGGCGCCCGAAATTGCGACGCGCGCCGCGGTGCTCGATAAGCAGGACATGGCGAAGAAGCGCACCAAGACGATCTCGAAGACCACGACGATCGCGCCGATGATGCTCGTCCGCAAAGAGCCGGCCAAGGTCACGATCGCGGCGCGCGCGTACGAGCTGTTCGTGGCGCGTGGCGGCCAGCACGGCGACGCGCTTACCGACTGGCTCGCTGCCGAAGCCGAGCTCCGCGGGTAAGTCGCGCCAGCCCGACCGCGGACGTTCGCGCGGGGCTGTGCTTGGCTCGCTGCGTTCGACGCGAGCCGGCATCGCGCGCTGCGGTCACTGACGCGTGCGACCGGCGCCGAAGCGCTGCGGGTCACGACCGTTAACGAACGTGAACCCGAGCTGGTATGTTCACGCCGTGAACCGGATCTTGTTGGGCGTGGCAGTGGCGGCGATGCTCGTGGTTGCGAGCTTGTGGTGGTGGACGACCACCACGCATGGCGAGCCAGCGGCGGGTGCTGGCCGGACTGCAGCACCGAGCCTGGCGCCGCTGCGGCCTGTCGTCGTGAGTGCTCCACCACGGGCCGACGCGCGGCTACTGGGCGACGCGAGGCCAGCGACGCTGGTTCGCCATATCGCGGCAGAGGAGCGCCATCGGATCGAGGCCCAGCTCGCCGCGAGCCACGGGCACGACGCGGCGAAGCCGGCGCTCGCTGCGAGCGAGATGGCGACACCGGCGCAGGTGCTCGCGCAGCTCCAAGCACTCCACCACGAGCTGAACAGCTCGATCCGCGAATGCGCGAAGCTCGCTCCAAAGCTCGCCAGCTTCAAGACCGAGATCACGCTGGTTGGAGATGCCGACATCGGCACGCTCGTCGACGCTGCTGACCCGGTGCTGGGCGACGACGGAGTGGCCGTGCCGCGGGCCTTCTCGGACTGCATTCGCGGGGAGCTGCAAACGCTCGAGCTGCCGGCGATGCAGACCGGGGATGCGTACAAGGCGTCATTCGAGGTCCAGCTCCAGTGAGCTCGAGGACCGGCGAGCCAGCGCTCGCAGGCTAGTCGCGCCCGCCGGAGCGCGCCAACCCGAAGCGCTTCATCCATCGCCGGATCTGGGTCCGGTCTCTGCCGAGCTCGCGCGCCACGGCCGCGAGATTTCCATCGTGCCGCGCGATGCTCGCGACCAGGACGTCGCGCAGGCCGTCGTCGGTCTCGGGCGCCACGGGTGTTCGAACATTTGGTGGCAGATGTGCGAGCTCGATTCGATCGCGTGCGACCGCCGCTGCTGCGGCGAGTGAGCGGTCGAGCTCGCGGATGTTCAGCGGCCACGCATACGAGTACAGCGCCGCGATCGCGTCCGCGGCGAACGCGAGCTCTCGGCCGGGCGCGACGATCGCGAGCAAGGTCGAGATCAAATGCCCGAGATCTTCGGGCCGTTCGCGCAGCGGTGGAAGCACGGTCTGCACACCTAACAACCGCGCCCGGAGGTCGGCGCGAAAGCGCTTCGCGTCGACATCGGCGTCGAGGCTGCGGTGCGTCGCGGTCACGCCCCGTACCGCGACCGCGACCGGCTTGTCCGCGCCGATCGCCAGGACCTCTCCCTCTTGCAGCACGCGCAGCAAGGTCGTCTGCGCCGCCAGCGGCAACTCCGCGATCTCGTCGAGGAACAGCGTCCCGTTGTCGGCACTGCGTACAAGTCCCATGCGTTCATCACCGGCGCCGGTGAACGCGCCCTGCTTGTGACCGAACAACTCCGCTTCGATCAAGGTCACGGCGATCGCGCCGCAGTTAATGGCCACGAAGCGACCGCTCCTCTATGCGCGGCGGCTGTAGTCGCGATCAGCGCAACCACAGCCGAGCTCGCGTGTACATCGATCGCAATGAAAGTCGTTATCCTAGGTGTGCTGGCAGCATGTGGCACGTCGGTCGCGACCGCCCCGCCGCTGCGAATGGAACGCGGCGAGTCGACCTGCCGACCGAGCGATGTCGGTGACCCGCAGCTGTTCACCTTGGCGGCCGATGGGGTGATCGGGAGCCCGACGAGCTGTGGCCCGAACGAGAGCTACATCCCCGTCGTTGGCCACGGCTCGCGAGCATTCTCGGTCGCGGAACCTGGTAAAGCGTCAGGTTGTCTCCGCCCCGGTCCCGACTGCACCACGGTGGATCTCGGCGCGTTCCTCTCGGCAGTGACCGGATCGCTCAAGGCGCGCGGTGTCCAGCTGGTCTCCTGGGGGATCGGTGCATGCGGCCTCGGCAAGAGCCCGGACCGACCGGCCGACCGTCACTTCGGCATCATCATCTATGACTGGCGCAACGCGAACGACACGGTGTCAACCGTTGCAGCGCAGTTGCAAGCCTGGGACGTCGGTCAGGCGTTGGAGGTCTCGGTCGAGCCGATCCAGTGCACGCAGGAACGATCCGCTAAGCGAACGGCCTCGACGTTGGAGCCAACGGCCGGACCTGGCTTTCGCTGGCGCTGCGATTCTGCCGGTTGCACCCTTGGCCCGGACGTCGATGCCAAGCAGTGCGGCGACGTGCGTTGCGGCGACGACCAGACCTGTTGCAATCCGAGCTGCGGCGTGTGTGTGGCGCAGGGCGGATATTGCTTCGCGGTCGAGTGCATGCGTGGAGCGCATAGGTGAAAGAAAGCGGTGTTTTGGGAAGTCGACCCGTGGCTGGTGGGTTCGTGAGCGGGGGAAATGAGGCGTGACCCCAAACTGCGTCACAGCTGGGTCGTCCTCGTCGACGGAAATCGCGATCAACTGGGTCGGGTCCAGCGTGCGGCTCAGCGCGTCGGGGTCGAGATCCGGATCGTGCTCGACATCGTCCACGTGCTCGAATACCTGTGGCACGACGCCTATGCGTTCGTAGCTGCGACCACCGGCGAAGCGTAGTGGGCGAGGTTACGGTGCAAACCTTGGTCTGCGCTTCGCCGCGTGGCGCGGCGCGCGCCCTAAACGTGCGATACCCACCGTCATGAGGACAGTCATGAACACCATGTATATCGTGTCGGCGCTTGCGGTGGTTGGCTGTGGAGGGAGCTCCGGCGACGACTTCGGGTCCGTCGCTGGAACGGTTCACGGCAGCTCGATCGAGATCAAGGATGCAATATCGGCGTCGGTGACGACGACTGCCCAGGGCGTAACGGTCCACAGCGCCTTCATCCTGATGGCGAACGCGGCGAACCTGTGCACCGACGCTATGACCAAGACCGAGCACCCGAGCGAGAAGGGCGTGGTCCTGTCGCTGTTCGACGTCAACGGCTTCACATTCACGACGCCGAGCGTCCCCGGCACGTACATGATCTATCAGTCGGGCTCGCCGCCGGCGAAGTCGGCCGTGCTCTCCGTCTCGGACTCCGATTCAACCTGCAAGACGATCGCTGCAAACGGCGCCAAGGCAGCGACTGGCAGCGTGACGCTCGCAGCCGTGAGTGGCAACGCCTTCACCGGCAGCTTCGATGTCGCACTCGATAGCGGCGATCACATCACCGGCCACTTCACACCGCAGGAGTGCCCGGCTCTGCAGGCGCTGGTCGACAACACCGCGATGGCCGTCTGCCAGTAAGCAACACGAACGAGCTCGCGACGCGGCCTAGCTAGCTAGCTAGCTAGAGCGCGAGAGGGGCACGCGCGCGTCGCTCAGGGGGCGTCGGCTCAGTCGAGCTCGGACGCCGCGTAGCAATCCACCGTGTCGCCACTGTCGCCACAGAAGTCACCGTCGATGTCGGGATGCGTGCAGTCGAGCACCCACCACTCGCCACCGGTGCAGAACGCGAGCTCGGCAGCGGAATCGCACCAGGCGAGTCCCTCGAGCGCTTCATCGCAGCCGACGTCCTCGTAGCTCGCACCGCGCTCGGCGCCCCTGGCTCGATCATGCGAGGCGTGACCGCCGACGCGCTGGTGGGATTCCTTGGCCGTAGCCCCCTTCGAGCCGCCTCCCTTTTCGGCGTGCGAACCGTGATCGGATTGCGCGCCCGGCGACGAACCGCCGCAAGCGAAGACAAGGAGCATCGCGGCCAAACCGAGCGCTGTGTGTTTCACAACGTCATGACGCCGGCAGCCACACGATGTCGCACGGTATTTTTGCTGCCGTGCCGGCCATCGACGGAGGCGACAAGTTTCAGCGGCGCTTCGTAGCGATGCTCGCGATGTCGACATCGTCGTCTCCGCTGACTATCGGCTCGTCCTGGGAGCGAGCTGCCAGATCGGAACGTGATCGCCGCTGCCCAGCGACTCGTCGTGTCTGAACCCGACAAGCTCCATCGCGTACGCGGGCGCGAGGCCGTAGATGTGATCGACATCCGCCTTCGGACCACCCGCTCTAGCTTGCTCCTTCTCGAGCCTTGCGAGCAGCGTGCGCGCAGCCCACGGTACCGCGCCCTCGAAGGTGGGCTCCATGACGCCGTCAGATCCATCGTAGGTGGTCGACCACAACTGCGCGCCTGCGCCGAACATCGCGAGCTCGGACGTCATGGTCGAGTCATCTGTGGCCAACCAGATGACATCACCGCCGTCCGAGAGCTTCGCGGCTTCTGCTCGCTTCACCTTGTCCATGTGGTCGGAGCCATCGCCGATCACGACGAACCAGGCGTCTAGCTCGAGCGCGTAGAGGCCCGTGTCGTAGACCTCCTCGACCAGCTCGCCAACGATCTTGAAGCGCAACCGCGCGAGTAGCTCGTCGCGATCACGTCCCCGCGTGGCCATCCATCGGCAGCGGAATCCCATCGCTAGACTCTACGCGCGTCGGTTCGGGTCACGGGTCGTCAAAATGTGCTAGTTCTTGTGGCCGAACCGCAGAAGTCCTGCGTAGGAGCGGCCATGAAGCTCGCCTGCGTGACCGTCCTGCTCCTCGGCTGTAATGCCGAACACTCCGCTCACACGATCGACCAGCCGGATGCTGGCAGCCCGAACCCGGTCGATGCACCGCCATCGCCTCTCGGCTGCACGGCCGAGACCGACGCCACCTTCTGCATCCGCCTCGGCGCGAGCTGTGGTGACGTGACCGCGGACGACAACTGTGGGGCGTCGCGCACCGCGCCGTGCGGCTCGTGCGACGCGGGCGCCGCCTGCGGCTCGTCCCATGTCTGCGGCTGCGAACCGGAGACCGCTCCTGAGCTGTGCAGCGCGGCGGCCGCGGCCGCGGATCGATCACGGTGACCGATCGGTGCGGCGCTACGCGGACTGTCGTGTGCGCGAACACGTGCAGCGGCGGTGCGACCTGTGGCGGTGCGTGGGCCGCCAACATGCGGCTCGACCGTCTGCACGACCGATGGCTGGTGCCGACCGACGACGCAATCGGTCAGCCAGCTGTTCGACTTCAACGCGGTGTGGCTCGCGAACGCCAATGCGGGGTGGGCCGCCGGCTACGGCGAATACGCGGGCGGTGGCAAGGCGTACCGCTGGAACGGCAGCGTGTGGCGCGCCGTCGCGATGACCAGCCGCGGCTTGTATGCGATCGCGGGCACGAGCCCGACCGATGTCTGGATCGCGGGCGGCTACGGCTTCACGTGGCACTACGCGGGCGGCACGACGCTGACGACCGGCACCGCCGGCTGCGGTAACTGTGACGTGTTCGATCTATGGGCGCTCGGGCCGCAAGATGTGTGGGGCATCGGCTACGACCAGAAGGTGATGCACTTCGAGGGCTCCGGTTGGGGCGTCACGGAGCTCTATCCGGCGCCCGCCGCGCCCAAGGGCGTGTGGGCCGCAGCCTCGAACGATGTGTGGGTCGTTGGCGACGCGGGCTCGGTCCGCCACTGGAACGGCCTCGATTGGACCGCGTCGACGGTCGGCAGCACCGGTCTGCTCGACGTGTGGTGCCGCAGCGCGAGCGATATCTGGGCGGTGGGTTCGGCGGGCCGCGTGCTGCACTACGATGGCAGCGGGTGGAGCATCGTCGCGAGCGGAACGACCCAGACCCTGCGTGCGCTCACCGGCACGGATGCGACGCACGTGTGGATCGCCGGCGATAGCGGCGTGATGCTGCGGTGGAATGGCACGGCGCTGGTGCCGGAGCAGAGTGGCACGACGCGCGCGATCACGAGCATGTGGGCGCTGTCGCCCACGGATATCTGGGCCGTCGGCGATGCGGGGCTGATCCTGCATCGCGGTGCGTGACCTCAGGGGCAGCTCGTAGTGCACTCGCCGACCGGGCGATAGTATGCGATGCACGCGACCTCGCGGCGTGGATCGGTCTTCGCCAGGCACGCGAGATACGAGGCCTGATCCGACGACGGATACGTGCAGGTGCCGAGATCGCTGGTGATCGTGCACGTGGTTCCGTCACAGCCGTTGTCGCTGACCCGACCCGGAGGGCTGAGGTCCGCGTGCTCGAGGAGGCAGCTCTGGCAGACCGTCGGTACGCCGGCGATCCGGACCTCGCACTCGTCGAGGCACTGCGCCCGGCTCGCGGTATCGCAGACCGCGCCGATACCTTCGTGCGCGGGCATCGGCTCGAGGCACGCCGAGAGGCAGCGCGGATCGCGGCTCGAGAGGTCGAGGTTCGCATCACTGCCGCCACAGGCAGCGGCGAGCAGGAGACAGGACAGGAGCGAATAGTTCATGACCGCTCCTACGTGAGCGATCGGAGCTCGGCCGCTCTCTCTTCAAGGTGTGTAGACGTCGACGATCGCGGTGTTGGCATCGCCGGCTTCACGCCGCCACCGAGCACGTAGAGCCTGCCGCCGAGCGCGACCGCCGCATGGCCGTAGCGACCACTCGGGCTGCTCGTGACCTGCGACCACGTGCGCGCGGTCGTGTCGTAGACCTCCACGACGTGGGTGTACGGCGTGTTCGCGCTGAACCGGCTGCCGGAGATGGCGTAGAGGGACGTGCCGAGTGGCGCGGCAGCGAACGACGTGCGCGCGGTCGGCATCGCCAGGAGCGTGCTCCAGCCGGCACTGCCGGGCTGAAAGTACTCGAACGCGGCGAGCTCGGTGCCATTGTTGTCCTGGCCAGACTCCGAGAGCTGCGTGTCATCGTGATCTGCGCGAGACGATCGCGAAGATCAATCCGGTGGTGCGACGCTGGGGCGGCTACTTCGCGACTGGAAACGCATCGGCGGAAATCCGCACGCACGGTTTGAACGGGGGTCCAGCTCACAACCGTCGCGAGACGGATCGGGGTTAGATCTACCAATGGACTTTGCTGTGCGGCCGGCGATCCCGGCAGATGGTCTCGAGGTCGCGATGCTGCTCCGTGAAATGATCCCGGATTGCGACGTCGACGCACGGATCCGCTGGCTCTACGAGACCAACCCGAACGGCAAGGCGCTGACCTGGCTCGCGGTTGCCGACTCTGGCGAGATCGCTGGCTGCACCTCGATGTTCCCGTTCGCGCTGTGGCTCGACGGCACGATCGTTCGCGCGGCGCTCGGCGGCGACGGGTTCGTGCGGCCCACATTTCGCCGGCGCGGCGTAGGAAAGCTGCTTCACGAGACCTCGTGTCGCGACATGCCGGCGCACCAGCTCGGATGCATGTACGGCGCACCCGGGGCGCCCAACGTCACACCGCTCAAGCAAGGCGGTTCGCGTGACGTCGGCCAGGTCGCGCGGTGGACTCGGCCGCTCACACTCGGCGTGCGCGTCCCACCGTTCGATCGTCTCGTGCGATCCGCGCTGCGGCCACGCCACGCCGGCGAGCTGGTGCCGATGGTGCGCCACGACGTACGGGTCGACACGGTGTGGGAGGCTGCGCGCACCGCGCTCCGGCTCGCGTCGGTGCGTGACGCGGCATTCTACACCTGGAGGTTCCTCGAGACGCCGTCACAGCGTGAGCCTGCGTTCGTGATCATGTCGAACGGCGCACCGATCGGCGCGTGCGCGATCGAGCTGACCGACGGCGGGAAAAATCTGAGGATCGTCGATCTGATCACGCGGCCGGCGGCGTGGCGCAGGTCGTTGCGCGCGATCGCACGTCACGCGATCGATCACACCACCGCGTCGACCGTAGATATCAAGCTGACCGTGGTCGATGGCCGATCGCGCGCGATGTGGCGCGCCGGCTTCGTCGAGCGCGAGGCCAAGCCGTTCCTCGTGATGATCCCTGCGGGTGGCGATCGCCGGTTCCTCGATCCGGACCGCTGGTTCTACGGCGGCGCCGATTCGGATCTCGATTTGTTGGCGTAGCTCGTGCACCGAGAGCGACCGGGCGGGACGTGGGCACGGGTTCGCGGAGCGTCGGCTGGCAGGCCGAGGTGCTCCAAGCTCTCGGGTCGCGTCGCCCTCGGGCAAGACCGCGAGGATCTGCATCGCACCGCTGCAGGCGTCGCGGCCGGCACGGCCGACAAGCTCGTCCGGTTGCCGATCGCGGGCGCTGCCACGATGGTCTCGGCGGCCGCTACCTCCTAGCTGCGCAAAGCATCAGGAGAACGGGACCTGCGATGCCGTGATCGCGTCACCCTGACACCGACGTGTGCGAGATCCGAAGAGGTGTCTGGAACGTCTGGAACCTGTCGGTCTCGGATCTCGCCCTACATCCTCGAGGTCAATCCGAACCCCGACCTCGCGGACAGCTGTGCCTACGCGCAGTGCGTGCGCGCGAGCGGTCGCACATATGGCCAGGCGATTCAAGAAATCGTCGGTTTCGCGCTCGATCGCGCAACGATCAAGGTGAAGCGTGAGCCCGCACCCTCCGAATCGCTGATTCACGAGTACACCGCGCAGCGTAATCGCTCGGCGCGTTGAAGCCTGGTACTCGCAAAAAGTTGCGGTCCCAGTACGACTCAACAATCACGGATGCCTGAAATCAAACGACCGACTCATCAAACGCACCAACCTCCTGATCGGCGCTGGCCTTTTATGGGCCACCGCAGCGGCCGCCCAGCCTGCACCTGATCCCACCCGGAGCCGGTCGCCTCGACGAACGGCACGGTCGTCGTTCCAGCGGAGGCGATGTCGCCGGGCTGGACCGAGGTCGTGATCGACCGACCGCTCACGCTGCCCGCGTCGAAGCTCGCGCTCTACGGCACGCTCGAGATCGCGCACGTCACGTTGACGCTACTGGCCGGCGAAGCTCCCCTCGGAGGTCAAGATCACAGGCTCGATCTCGGGCTCGGCTATGGCGTGACCGACCTGCTGACGGTCGGCGCGCAGTACGCGTTCGCGATCCACGATTTCGAGATCAAAGGACCGCTCACGCTGTTCGGCGCGTACTCGCTGCTGTCGAAGAGCAAGCTCACGATCGGTGCGAGCGCAGATCTGACCATCGACATTGGTAAGAGCGCTACGTACGAGACCCTACACGCGGGACTCGGCGTCCGCTTCCAGCTCGCCCCCACCATCGCGCTCTTCACCGGAGGTACGCCAGTTTCATTCGGCGGCGTTGCGAGCGAGATGCCGATGGCAGGCAGCGTGCTCGGTCAGCACCTCGCGATCGGGTTAAACAGCAACGCTCCGATCACGTTTGATATTCCTGTCGGCCTCGGGATCCAGGCCTCGCCCCAAGCATTCCTGTGGGCGAACACGTCAGTCGCTCATCTCGGATTTTCCAACGCCAGCAACCTGTACCTGTTCAAGGATTACATCCCGCTCAACGTGGGGTTGAACTTCGCGGTCGACAAGCATCTCGATCTCAACGCGTTCCTGACGCTGCCGGATCTCAAGGAGTCGAAGTTCGATCTCCTGTTCGCTGGTATCGGCGTTCGCTACTACAACTGACCTCAACGCGACGACCTCATTGCGAGGCAGGACGCGCACGAATTTGCGGTCGCTTACAAACGCTCCTATGCGCCATCGGATCCAGGAGGGGCCCGAAGCGTCGGCTGTTACGCGATTAATTGATGATGTTCATGGGGTTTGTTCTCTCGACAATTACGGATAAGTGCATTTTTTCCGGTCGCAAGGGGCCGCCGAAAAAAAGCTGCACCCGCGGGCTGTGCAGGTGTGGGGCATGTGCCGCCGGGTGCGACCGACACCCCATTTCGCCGTGGCGGCAAACTCTCTATCGTCTGCTCATATGGAAGCTGTCATGTCGTCAAGATTAATAGGTGTGCTGGTGGTGCTCGCTGCTGGCTGCGGCGGCGATCAACCCTGCGATGCGGTCGCGAACACCGGGTGCAACGACGGCCAAGCGTGTGAGGTCGTCCAGAGCGGCGACCCGACGTGCGTGGCCGCCGTCGTCGCGGTCGGGCGCGTGTTCGATCTCGACACCAACGCGGGCATCGGCGGCGCGCGGATCGTCGTGCTCGACGCCAACGCCGCGGCCGTGAGCTTCGTCGCGACGTCAGCCGCCGACGGCAGCTATACGCTCGCCATCCCGACGGCGCGGAACAGCTCGGGTGCGCCAGCAGAGAGCTTCACGATCACGCTGCGCAGCGATGCGAACGGCTACGTGACGTTCCCGGCTGGGATTAGGCCCGCGCTGCCGTTCGACACGAGCAGCGCGGTCCTCACGAATGGCCGCTACGAGATCAAATCGGTGCTGACCGACGTGGGTCTCCTCCGAGTTCCGGCGGGCGGGCCGGCGACAGGCACGATCACCGGCCGTATCGCGGAGAATGCGACGCATGCGAGCGCGCTCGTCGTCGCCGAGGTGGCCGGCATCGGGCACACGGCGATCGCGGGTCGCGACGGTGACTACACGATCTTCAACGTCCCGGCCGGATCCGCGGCCGTGTCCGCGTACGCGCGCGGGTACAACTACGCTCCCAAGACGGTCGATCTTGGAGCCGGCGCTACGACGGCGGTGAATCTCGACCTGGATCCCGCGGCAGCGTCGACGGTCTCCGGATCCGTGAGCATCGTCAACGGGCAGAACGGGACAGCGACCTCGGTGATCCTGGTCCTCGAATCGACCTTCAATGCCGCGCTCGCGCGTGGCGAGACGCCACCCGGTCTGCGCGCGCCCGACCCGGGCACCGCTCCGAACGTGACCGGCGCGTTCTCGATCACGGGCGTCCCGGCAGGCAAGTACGTCGTCCTGGCGGGCTTCGAGAACGACAACCTCGTGCGCGATGAGTCGGGGATCGGTGGCACCTCGATCGTGCACCAAGCGGTCGTCGCGGGTCAGGACGCGACCATCGCCACCGGCTTCAAGGTCACTGGTGCTGACGACATCGTCAGCCCGGGCGCGCTTGGGCCCGAGATCGTGACCAGCGCGCCGACCTTCAAGTGGCTCGACGACTCCTCCGAGGATCGCTACACGGTCACGGTCTTTGATTCCTACGGCGCAGTCGTGTGGGAATCAGGAACGGGCAAGAGCGTCGTGACGCTCGCGTACGGTGGTCCGGCCCTCAAGCCGGGGATGTACTACCAGTTCCGCGTCGCGTCGATCAAAGACCCTTCCACCGTGATCTCGCGATCCGAGGACCTAAAGGGCGTGTTCTTCCTACCCTAACGGCGCGGACCGCTCGTGCTCGGTTTGAGGATCACCTCGCGACCGACCCGCACGAGCACGACCATCAACGCGACGAGTAACCTGGGCGCCTGTCTCGCCGCGTCGGAATGGCAATCAAGTGATCGTCCGAACAAGGAGATCGACGACCCCCGCCTCGAGGGCCTCGAGCCTGCCGAACCACCTGCCTCGCACGTTGCGCCGTCGCCCAGGGGCTCGACGTCGAACCGTGTATGGGACATCGGCTGGGTCGATGGCCACGCAGCGCTCGTACGCGACGATGCACAATACGAACGCTGGGATGTCGTCAGGCAGCATCGCCTGGTGCGAGTGGAGGGTAAGGGCGCTAGGCAGCTGCTCGGCGCCTACGTGAACGTCGTGGATGATTACGACGCGAGCTGTACGCTGATGCGCATTTCGACTGAGGGTCTCACACCGGCCAAGCACTTCGACCGCGCCTATTCGTTCAGCGTCGATGCCGACGTGTGGATGCTTGCTCGCGACGTTGGGCGCACAGACGAAGCGCGGCGCGACCTGCTCCTGACGCCTTTGCTCGAAGAGGTTTGGTCGGGCGCTCTTGGGCATTACGATTGTTTCAACCACTACGTACGGGTCGACGGCCGGCGCGGCGAGCTGTTCTTCCTGCGTGGCACCCCGGCCAATCAACATACGCACAAGCAGCTCGTGGCCATCGACCACGCCGGGCTCACCCGTGTCGTCATGGCGTGGGACGCGCCCGACGGCGGCGCCCACCTGAAGAACGGCGCTGCTTGTGGCATCACACCAGGCGATGACGTGGCAGTGAGCGCTTACACCCACGACTATTGTCCCGGGCGCGGCGAGGCGTTCGTTGCTCGCCGTTCGACGAAGACCGGCGGCACGCGTTGGCGGCAGCGCATCGCCCACCCGCCGATAGCTCTGGCGCACGTGCCAGCCGTCGACTCGCAAGGCGATCGTGTGCCGCGAGGAGCGATGGCGATGTCGCGTGTGGGTCGGGCGAGCTGCATGGTCCCGAGCACGGGCGCCGGCTGCGAGATCGATCGCGACGAGCGTCGTAGGGTGGCGATGACCTGCGGCCACAACAAGCTTCGCAGCTCGGGATGGCGAAGCGCCTGTGCGTGATCGGCAACACGAGGTCGACCGGCGGCAGCGACGCGCAGACCAGCTTCCCGCCGGTGCCTTCGGTGTGGATGACGACATCGCCCCAGCGTGCCGTCGGTGGACCTCACGCGGCCGGCACGAGCATCGGGCGCTCGGCGAAGGGAGCGCGACCGGCTCACCGACCGGGTTACCAGTGGGTGCGGAGCGGCGCAGCGCTTCGTCGTAGCTCGCGATCAAGAACTGATCCGCGAACCCGAGCGCCGCGCACGGCTCGGCGTGACCGATTCACGCCGTCTTGCAGCGATCTTCTTGGTTGGCGTTCGTGCGTGCGGCGGTCATGCCAACCGTAGCGTCCGACGCCACGGGCACGGCCACGGCCCCGTTGTCTCTACGGTTCCGCGATCTGGCAGCTTCGGAGTCCGCGTCCGAGACGGCGCCATCTCGGGACAGACCGTGCTGGGCCACTGCGGGAGAGAGCTGGACTACTTGAGCTTCGCGCAGATCTTCGCGGCCAGCGTCGCCATCTGGGTGTCGAGCTTGGTCGCGCCCGGATCGGGCGAGATGTTGGTCGACAGAGTCAGACGCCACGGGCCCTGTTGCGCCTCGAGCAATCGACCGCGTGACGTCGCTCCTCCCACATCGCTCGAGGCGATGTTCCTCGAGAACGCCCATTCGCCGACGCTCGGGATGTCCTGACCGAGTGCGTTCGAGTCGGCGGCCGCGGGCGCGACGACCGGCTTGACCGCGCTGTCAACGGCCGCGACCATCTTGCTGTACATGGCCTTGCGCTGGGCTTCGCTCTGCGTTGCGCGCTCGATCTGGATGTCGACGACAAGCTGATCCGAGACCCCGGGCGGCACCTTGTAGCCGCCGCCTTCCGTCCTCGCGGCCGCGGCGCCGGCCTTGACCATCTCCTCGACGGCCTTCTGATGCTCGGCGGGGTCGAGCGCGTACTCGCACTCACGACGCTGACCCTTCGCGATCACGGTCTTGCCGAACACCGCGGTGACCTCGGCCGCGGAGAGGATGGAGCATGCTTCGACGTCGCGACCCGACGGTGGCGGAGTCGCAGGCCCCGCAGGCGCCGGTCCGGCCGCGGGCGGCACTTCCTTGGTGTCGGAGTGTCCGCAGGCCATGACGAAAAGGAGCGCGAGCGCGATCGGTTTCATGCGTGACGCTCGCACGCGCCGTGACCAGGGAGCAAGCGATGGCGCTCCAGCAACCGAACGGAGGCAAGATCCAACGCACCCCGCAGGCCCACAGCGATCCTGCTCGGCGCTCGCGGCGGAGCAGGCGTGTCGAGCTCAGGGCGTGGACGGTCGGAATGTCCCACCGGCGCGGGTGCTGCCAGCGCTGTTGTTGAGCGTGGTCCTGCTGTTGACGTTGCCCTGGACACCTCACTCGAACAGTCGGCCGGTGCCGGGCCTATCCGAACAAGCTGCGCCACCACGGGCGCGGGCGCTCGGGCTGCGGTGATGCCTCGGGCACGCGCTCGAACCCCAACCCGTTTGCGACCAGCTCGCGCGATGATTCGCGAACGCTCCCACGCAGTGCCGCTGCTTGGTTCGCCGGCAGGTGCTTCGCGTACCACTTGATGGTCGCCGCATCGTTATGCGCCTATCGTCGATTACTTGGCCATGGTTCGGCTCGCGACAGGCAGCGATCCGAACGCGCTCGATTGGACGTGGCAAGCCGATTCCGGCAACCGCGAGGTCCTCAGCGACGACGTCAAGACCTGCATCTCGTGCCACTCCAATTGCGACGGACAGAGCGGCGGTTACTTGGCTACGTGCGAAGCCCCTCGAGCTATTCGCTGATCACGCGGTCGGCCCACTCGACGAGCCCGACGTAGATCGGCGGCGAGCCGTACTGGGCGTTCCAGTTGGCCAAGTCCGTCTCCGTGATGCCTCGCGCGCGAGAGCAGTTGCCGCACGAGAAGATTTTGATCTTCGCCGCGACGACCTTCGCCTGCGTCTCGCTGAGCGGTGGCCAGCCGATCGGTTTGATCTGATCGATCATCGATTTGCGCATCAGCTCGGTAGCGTCGTGAGTTAGAAAGATCTGCACCTCGTGACCGGCTTCGGCCAACGCGAGGCCGTGGTCGAACACGAATGCTGCGCGCGTCGAATCGCCAGTTCCCCACGAGCTCCTCATCAAGATGTGGAGCTTCTTCTTCGGCGTCGTCTGTGGCTGCGGCGCGGCTTGCGCGAGCTTGTCGCTGGACAGCACTGCGTTTGCTGCGAGAGCACCAGCTGCCAATTGCGTCGATTTTTTCAGGAAATTACGGCGGGTGGGCACGCCATCGTTCTACAACAGCCCTGCGTCTGCGAGGGTGTCTATCGGGTGTCAACGAGTCAGCCGATAAAGACCCATACGCAACTCGGAGGTGCGAGGTCCATCGGGTCCGAGAGCTTCGAGCTCGCTCTCGCTATGCGCGCCCTCGACCTGATTGCGACCTCGCTCTGCCAGGCGGTCTTTGACGATCTCGAGAAATCGACCGGCGTGAACGTGTGGACGTTCGCGCAGAACATCGCAGGCGGCTGGTTCGAGCGCTTTGCTCGCAGCTGCGGCGATGGTCGTCTTCGCGGCGAATTCGCTGCTGTCCCGCGCTGCGCGGTGACGAGATCGATGCGGCGAGCTTCGCGGCGGTGCGCCTCGCGACGGGCGCTCTCGTCCTCGCCCTGATCGTCCTCGCTCGGCGTGGATCGTTTCCCGGCGCGGGCTCGTGGAGATCCTCCGCCGCCCTCGCGGCAAGCACATCCTGTTCTCGGCGGGGGGCGAGGTGCTGCTCTACCTGCCGCAAGGTGGCCCGCCTGGCGCGCCCGATACATCCGGGGATCCGCAGCGGTAGAGCAGGAGGGGACGCGAATCACGCGGTCTCGACGAGCTCTCGTCGGTGCTCTGGTTCCGCTTCCTGGTGCTACCCCTGGCTTCCTTCTCGTTCCGGCCGGTTGCGCAGGATCATGGCAACCTGATGGCAACGGCAGTGAGGGCTCAGGAACGAGGGCGGAATGATGTCGCCACCAAGTCCCCTGCCTTGAACATCTTGTCGGCCACGTCGGCCGTTCCTTGTGCGCGAAGCAGGTAGACCGACTCGGAGTCGATGGGTAGGTAGTAGAACCGTTGCCTCCATTGTGCTCCGCCATGTTCGTAGGCAAGCTCGAACCAGATGACGGATTTGACTGTGCCTTTCAGATCGCCCTGGCCGACCATCTCCATGCCCGGCGCAATGAGCTGTTCGGGTGCAGGTATCTGCTTTGCGCCCGTTAGTGGCCCTTGGAGGTAGAGCAGATTCTGGTCCGACCCGTCCAGTGCAAGCTCATAGGGCCACGACCGTGGAGTCAGGTCGCCGTCCGCCCGAAGGGTGAATCTGGTCGGCCATCGAATCTCGTGGTCATCGGTGATGATGGCCCACT
>Ga0209511_1001372_pt1 | contig 21789 bp, 18 predicted proteins | sample SSSSmetaG_FD_184141 | JGI IMG/M metagenome (GOLD analysis project Ga0209511, IMG submission 184141) | Glacier valley bacterial and archeal communities from Borup Fiord, Nunavut, Canada, to study Microbial Dark Matter (Phase II) - ​SSSS... | ecosystem: Environmental > Aquatic > Freshwater > Ice >...
GGTATTTCACAGCGCCAGCGACTACGACGAGTTTATTCAGCTGCTGATAAAAACCGGCTGCATCGACAACGGCAAGAAAATCTGGTGGGACCTGCGCCTCCACCCCTTCTTCGACACCATCGAGTACCGCATTTGCGACATGATGCTGCGGGCCGACGAAACCATTGCCGTGGCCGCCGTGATGCAGGCCCTGGTGGCCAAAATCTACAAGCTGAGGGCCCAAAACCTCAACTTCCGCATCTACCGCAGCGCCCTCATCAAGGAAAACAAGTGGCGCGCGGCCCGCTACGGCCTCGACGGCAGTATGATAGATTTCGGCAAGCAGGAGGAGGTGCCCACCCGGAACCTCATCCTCGAATTGCTCGACTTTATCGACGACGTGGTGGACGAGCTCGGCAGCCGCCACGAGGTGGAATACGTGCTGAAAATGATGGAAATGGGCACCGGCGCCGACCGCCAGCTCCGCGTGTTCCGCGAAACCAACGACCTGAGCCGGGTGGTCGACTTCATTCTGGCCGAAACCGCCCACGGCTTATAACTTACCTTTGCCCGTGCAACGCCCGCCCTCCGGTTGGCGTTGCTCTTTTTTTACGGCCGCTTGGGCCACCCGCTTCCGGCCAGCTCGGCCGGGCCAATTTATTCGCAATTAGTGTATGGAGGCTATTCGCATCGCCATTTTGGATATGTACGACAACGCGCCGAACGAAGGGATGCGCTGCATCCGGCAGTTGCTGCGGCGCGGCGAAACCGAAAGCGGCCTCACGTTCCAAGTGGACACGTTCAATGTGCGGGCCGAACAGGCCGTGCCGGGGTTGGAATACGACATCTACATTTCGACCGGAGGCCCCGGCAGCCCGTTGGCCTCGACCGAAGCGTGGGAGGTTCCTTACTTCGGCTTTATCGATGCCCTGCTGGCGCACAACCGCACGCAGGAAACCAAAAAGCCGCTGCTCCTAATTTGCCATTCCTTCCAGCTGGTGAGCCGGCACCTGGGCATTGGCAAAATCAGCCGGCGGCGGTCCACTTCGTTTGGGGTACTGCCGGTGCACCTCACCCCCGCCGGCCTCGCTGACCCGCTGCTGCAAGGCCTGCCCGAGCCGTTTTACGTCGTCGACTCGCGCGACTACCAGCTCACCCACCTCGACCCACTCCGCCTCAAAGAGCTGGGGGCCGAGGTGCTGTGCCTCGAAAAAGAGCGGCCCCACGTGCCCCTGGCCCGCGCCGTGATGGCGGTGCGGTTCACCCCAGAAGTTTTTGGCACCCAGTTTCACCCCGAGGCCGACGGCGAAGGCATGTTGCGCTACATGCTCACCGACACGCGCAAACAGCAAGTAATTGCCACTTACGGCGAAGCCAAATACGAGGAAATGGTGCGCCTTTTGGCCGACCCTGCCACCATCGAGCACACCGAATCCGTCGTGGTGCCCGCCTTTCTGCGGCGCGCCGTTGCGCAGATGGCTCCCCTCACGGCCGCCTAGCCGCCCTTTTAGGCCTATGCCATCCCCCTGCCCATGATTCCTGAATTCCGCAACCAATTCAACGCTGCGTTCAGTCCGGCCCGCTACCAGGAAATGCTGGCCGGCATCGACCAGGAATTGCCTGGCCAGCTCGTTTTTCGGGTGGCCGAAACTCCCGTGTTTGTACCGGCCGCCCTGCGCGACAAGTTGATTGCGGCCGGCGAAAGTATTATTTCGGTAATCAAACAACCCAATTTTAAGGAACTAACCGAGGCCGCTATTCCTGCGCAGCAGCGGGTGCCGCACGAAGACGAGCGACCCGAGTTCCTCACTTTTGACTTTGCCGTGTGCCGCGATGCCACCGGAGCACTGGAGCCCCAGCTGATTGAAATGCAAGGCTTTCCGTCGCTCTATGCGTTTCAGTCGTGGCTGCCTTCGGTTTTTGGGCGGCACTATTCGCTGCCCGATGCCGTCACCCCGTTTGTCGATGTGGCGGACCCGGAAAGCTACCACCAGGTGATGCGCAAATTTATCGTGGCTGACCAGCCCGTTGAAAGCGCCATACTGTTAGAACTGTTTCCCGAAAAGCAAAAGACCCGCATTGACTTTGCCCTCACCCAAAAGTTTTGGGGAATAGAAACGGTGTGTCTAACCAAAATTAAGAAAAATGGCCGAAAAATATTTTACGAAAAAAACGGAATAGTAATTCCGATAAATAGAATTTATAACCGCGTCATATTTGATGAGTTGGCGCGTCATCCGGAATTGCAGCTGGAATTCAATTTGACCGATGACGTGGACGTAACCTGGGTGGGCCACCCCAACTGGTTTTTTCGGGTGAGCAAGTTCACGTTGCCGCTGCTGCAAGGGCCTTTCGTGCCGCCCAGCTATTTTCTGCACGAGCTGAAAGCGTATCCGGTCGACTTGGAGAATTACGTGCTTAAGCCCTTGTTTTCATTCGCCGGAACGGGCGTGCGCCTGCACATCACTGCGGCCGACCTCGACGCGCTACCCGACAAGCAGCATTACCTGTTGCAGCGCAAAGTACAGTACGAGCCCGTGGTGCAGTCGCCCGATGGCTTGGTAAAATGCGAAATTCGGCTGCTTTACATCTGGCCCAAAGGCAGCGCCCACCCCCTGTTGCTCACGGGCCTGAGCCGCCTGAGCCGGGGCGAAATGATTGGGGTTGATTTTAACAAGGACAAAGATTGGGTGGGCGGCACCACGCCGCTGTTCGCACGAGGCAGCACGCCCGCTAGCTGCTAACGGACTTACAACGCGGCCCGTCCGTTGCGCGTAAAGTGGCGCCAATCCCCTAACCTGAACTGCATGTCATCCCTTTCCGAAAAAGGCCTTCGGCTATCCAAAAACGCCCTGTTCAATGTGTTCGTTGGGCGTGCCACCAAGCTGCTGGGCCGGCCCTTCAAAATCGTTTCCGTCCTGAACGAAACGGCGGAAAAGCTGGCCGACAAAAAAAGCAGCACCAATAAATTTCGCCAATTATTCGACGTGGCACTGACGCTGGTGCGCCTGGTACAGGCCTACGTCAACGGCGAATACCGCCAGATTGCGACCAGTACCATCGTATCGGGCTTAGCCGTGCTGCTCTACGTTCTCAACCCGATTGACCTAATTCCCGACTTCATTCCGGTACTCGGTTTCCTCGACGACCTTAGCCTGATAAGTTGGTTTGTGGGCAAGTTTCAGGGTGAGTTGCTGCGGTTTCAGGAGTGGGAGCGTGCCGCCCACGGTCAATCCGCGGGAAGCAGCCAACCCGACCAAGCAGCCCGCTCGGCCAACAGCGATGCCAACCAGCCCCCCGCAGCTGAATTGGGGCACTCGTAATTCCAAGGCGGAGCGCCGACCACCGGACTTTCATGTCCTGTGCGGCGGGGCGGTTTTTTGTTTTTTTACCTTTGAAAATGCGGCGCTTTCTTTTGCACTGGCAGCGGCCCGCGCTTTCTCAGTTCAAGGCCAAGCTGCTTATGCCTACGTTTGTTGTCTCCTTGCGTTTGCCCGAGGTCTTTGATGCTGAATTTATGGCGATAATTCCCCGTCACCGCACGTTCATCAATCAATTGCTGGCCGATAAGGTGGTGGAAGTGTATGCCATTAGCAGCGACCGCAGTCGCGGGTGGGTCACCATCAACGCCGCCGACGCGGCCGCGGTGCAAGCCGTGCTGGAACAATTCTCGTTGTACCGGTATTTGCACAGCTTAGAAATCGACGAATTATTCATCTTTGACAGCGCGGCGTCTCGCTTTCCTCACATCAGTTTAAATTAACTGCGCCGGCTAATTGCGATTTCGTTGGCTGCTATTTGTTTCTTATGGTTGCGTATTTTTTCTCACGGTATTCTTTTCGATGCATTTGGCTCCTGGGCACCCTGGGTCTGCTGGCGGCCATTCCCCGCCAGCATCAACCGCCGGGGGGCATCACTACCGACCAGCTCACGGCCCGCCTGAACACTGCCATCGAGAACCTGAAAACACTGCGCTGCACCGTGAAAGCCCAGGAACGCATCGAAGGCGGCATTCACCAAGCGCGCAGTATTATGAAACTCACCTACAAGCCGCTGCGCATTTACATAAAAAACCAGAAAGGGGTAGAAGTGCTGTGGGTAGCCGGCCAAAACGGCGGCGACGCCTGGGTGTACCCGGCCAGTTTCCCCTACGTCACACTGAGCCTCGACCCTAACGGCAAACTGATGCGCGGCAACCAGCACCACACGGCGCTGCAAGCAGGCTTTGGCACTATTTCCGACTTGCTGCGTACCACCGCCCTGCGCCAGGACAACACGTTCAGCCGCTCTTTTCGCTACGTGGGCGATACCGTGGTGCTCGGGCATTCCAGCTACGTGCTGCGCTCGGATTTCCCGCAGTTCCGTTACGTGAATTACCGTGCGGGCAAGAACGAAACCATCGGCACCGTCGCCGAACGGTTTGGCTGTGGCGAATACCGCATCATTGAACGGAATAACCTGAGTATCGGCGAAAAAATATCCGAGGGCAAAGTGCTGCAGGTACCCAACGCGTACGGCCGGCGCACCACCGTATGCATCGACCCGAAAACCTATTTGCCCACCATGGTGCAGGTAAACGATGAAAAGGGACTATTCGAAAAATTTGAGTTCTTGGACGTAATTGCCAACCAACCCATTTCTTTGGAAGAATTTACCAAAGATTATAAAGGGTACAGATTGTAAATTAAAATTATACTTAATTCAAAAATAAATTACGCTTCAGGTGAAAAATGATTAATAAAAAATAGGCAGGGCTCGCTAATTAGCGAGCCCTGCCTATTTTTTATAAGTTAGAAACGGCTTTATAACCAGTGAGTAAAATTACGTAATCCGTGATTTAGCGGCGCATCGTTTTTTCAATCTGGTCCCACATTGGCGGCGTAAGCAATTCCAGCTTATTAAATTCACCGGCACCATTCAGCCACTCCCCACCGTCAATCGTTACCACTTCTCCGTTGACGTAAGCAGAAAAATCCGAGACCAGGTAGGCCGCCAAATTGGCTAGTTCCTGGTGCTGGCCCACGCGCTTGAGCGGCACGTTGGCGGCGGGGTCTAGCTTGCTGGCCAAAGGTTCGGGAAATAGCCGGCTCCAGGCGCCTTCGGTTGGAAAGGGTCCGGGCGCGATGGCATTGGAGCGAATGCCGTACTTGGCCCATTCCACGGCAAGCGAGCGGGTGATGGCCAGCACGCCCGCCTTGGCCGCTGCCGAAGGCACCACAAAAGCCGAGCCCACCGAGGCATAAGTCGTGACAATGTTGAGGATGGTGCCGGGCCTTTTATCGGCAATCCAGCGCTTGCCCACGGCCAGGGTGCAGTTGTAGGAACCGCGCAGCACAATGTCCACAATTACGTCGAACGCTTTATGGCTCAACCGCTCGGTGGGGCTGATAAAATTGCCGGCGGCGTTGTTCAGCAGGACGTCCACGCCGCCAAATTCCAAAATGGTTCGTTCCAGCATGGCCTCCACTTCGTCGTACTTGCGCACGTCGCAGGCCACGGCCAGCACCTTGCCGCCGGTGAGGTCACGCAATTCCGCCGCGGTTTTTTCGAGCACCTCGAGTTTGCGGCTGGTGATGGTGACGTTGGCACCGAGTTGCAAAAAATAGGTGGTCATGGCGCGGCCCAAGCCGGTGCCGCCGCCGGTAACAATGATGGTTTTGCCAGCCAGCGCGTTGTCGCGCAGCATGGGCTCGGTGTAAGGGGAAGTCATGCGGGGGAAGAGTAGGGGTGAAAAAAGAGCGCAATTCGCCGCTCGAAGGTAGTGGACTAGTGCGGTGTATGTTAGCCCACCCCACCCCGCGGCGCCGCGTTCAAATTGCGGCCTTGAATATAGTGTTTCGTAATTTATGCGCACCTTCGTGGTGTTTACCCACTAATGGCGGATTTATTTTCATGACTAGTTCCATTTCCGGGGGCTCCACGGGCGCAGCTTCGGGTGCGGAACGCCCAACTGTACTGGTGCTCGGCTGCGGCTGGCTGGGCTTGGCGCTGGCCCGGGCGCTGGCCGCTGCCGGCCGCCGGGTGTTGGGCACCACCACTTCCTCCGAACACGTGCCCGCCCTGCAAGCGGCCGGCATCGAGCCGTACCTGCTACGGCTGGGGGCCGATTTTAACGCCCGCGACGAAACCATCCTGCACCAACTGCTCCGCGCGGCGGACGTGCTGGTGCTCAACGTGCCGCCCCGGGCTGCCGCGGCCGGGGCCTACCCCGCCCTGCTTCGGCCGGTGCACCGCGCCGTGGCGGCCGCCGGCACCAAGCACGTGCTGTTTGTGAGTTCCACCAGCGTGTATCCCAACGAAGCGCGTGTGATGCGCGAAACCGACGCCGCGAGCACCCGCGACGCCGCTTCCGACGTGCTCCGGGCCGAGGGCCATTTTGTGCCGCGCTACGGGCAGTGGAAAAGCACCGTGGTGCGGCTCGGGGGCCTCATTGGCCCCGAGCGGGCGCCCGGCCGCTTCCTGGCCGGGCGCCGGGACCTGGCCCAAGGAAATGCCCCCGTCAACCTCGTGCATCTGACCGACGTGGTGGGGGTGCTTGCGGCCATCATCGAGCACGGGGCTTGGGGCCACACCTTTAATGTGTGCGCGGCACAACATCCTTTGCGGCGTGATTTTTACCCCGCGGCTGCCGAATTTCTTCAGCTGGAGTCGCCCACGTTTCTGGACGAAACCGGCCCGAGCGGCAAGACCATCGATAGCAGCCTGGTGCGCCAGGTGGTGCCGTACACCTTTCAGCACGACGACGTGCTGGCGGCCTTGGCCCATTGCTAAATCGCCGTCTGCCCGGGGGCGCCGTACCTTTGCGGCGTGAAAAATAACGCAGCCAAGCCTTTGGTGGTCGTGCTCGGCGGGGGCGCGGCCGGTTTTTTTGGCGCCATCGCCTGTGCCGAGGCCGACCCCGACAGCCAAGTACTTTTACTGGAAAAAACCGGCAAAGTTCTCGGCAAAGTGCGTGTATCGGGCGGCGGGCGCTGCAATGTGACGCACGCCTGCGAAACCGCTGCCCAGCTCGTGGCGCATTACCCCCGCGGCAGCAAGCAGCTCAAGGCGGCGTTTCAGCGCTTCGGTGTGGCCGACACCGTGGCCTGGTTTGCCCGGCGGGGCGTGGCGCTCAAGACCGAAGCCGACGGCCGGATGTTCCCCGTCACCGACTCGAGCGAAACTATTGCCCGCGCCTTGGAAGAGGCCGCTCGCCAAGCCAGGGTGCGCGTCGTGCTCAACACCGCGGCCGAGGCCATCGAGCCGCTGCCGACCGGCGGTTTTCGGTTGCGGCTGAGCGGGACGGGGATTCCGGGCCTGGGTTCCGGCCTGGAAATAAGCCGGTTGCTGGTGGCCACTGGCGGCAAACCCAAAAGCACCCACTACGACTGGCTGCGGGCCTTGGGCCACACCGTCGCCGAGCCGGTGCCTTCCTTGTTCACCTTCAACGTGCCCGACTCGCCGCTGAGCGAACTGATGGGCGTGAGCGTGCCGCTGGCCCGCGTGGTGCTGGCCGGCGAAAAGCTGCAATACGAAGGCCCACTGCTGGTCACGCACTGGGGCGTCAGCGGCCCCGCCGTGCTCAAGCTCTCGGCCTGGGGCGCCCGCCGTCTCAGCGAACTGAACTACGTGGGAACTGCTTTGGTGAACTGGATTCCCAGCTTTACCGAAGAAACCCTGCGGTCCTGGTTGCAACAGTTTCGGCAAGAGCACGGCAAGAAAACCGTGGGGGCCAACCCGCAGTTCGGCTTGCCCCAGCGCCTGTGGCGCAACCTGGCCGAGCAAGCCGGCGTTGGCGCCGAAACCCGGTGGAGCGACCTGCCCGCGAAAACGCAAAACCGCTTGGTGGAACTGCTGCTGCGCACGCCCCTGGCCGTGCGCGGCAAAACTACCTACAAGGAAGAATTTGTGACTTGCGGCGGCATTGCGCTGGACGAAGTTGACCTCAAAACCATGGAAAGTCGCCGCGTGCCCGGCCTCCACTTTGCGGGCGAAGTCCTCGACATCGACGGCATCACGGGCGGCTTCAATTTCCAGGCGGCTTGGACCACGGGCTTTCTGGCGGGGCAGGCCTTGGCCAGCCCCGCCAGAAAGCCCGTGACAGTGTAACCTTCGCGGCGGCCGGGCAGTAAACAGGCGGGTAGTTTCACACCTCATTACCCTCCCTTTCCAATGGAAGCCAAAGCCACCCAAGCCCTGCTCAACGAATTAGTTGAAACCCTCAAAGACGGCCAAAAGGGCTACGCCGACGCCATGACGAACGTCGAGGACGCTAGCCTGAAAGAAACTTTCAAGAAATACGCCGTGCAGCGCGCCGGCTTCGTGACGGAGATTGAGGACCAGATGTTCAAGCTGGACCTGCACCCCAACACCAACGAAGGCACTTCGACCACCAGCAAGGTGCACCGCGCCTGGATTGACCTCAAAGCCGCCCTGACCAGCAAGGACAGCAAAGCCGTGCTCAACGAGTGCGAGCGCGGCGAGGATTATGCCGTGAAGGCTTACCAAACCGCCCTCGAGGCCCAAGACCTGCCCAGCACCCTTAAATCGTTGATTGAAAAGCAGTACCAAGGCGTGCAAGAGGCGCACAACAACATTCGTTCCCTCCGCGACGCGGCCAAGTAAGTTAGCCGCGGCTCAGTGTTATTCTCCATAAAAAAAGCCGCCCTAATGGGGCGGCTTTTTTCTTTTGAACCTAATCTAGCCTCACTTATATAAACACGTTATCTAATTATTACAGGGGCACGGGAATACTATTCATCAAAGCTTTCGTTGCGCGGCGGACGCGGCGTTTCGTATTCACGGGGTGTGCCAAAGCTGCCCTTGTTGCCATACGGGGGCTTGCTGCCGTAGCTGGGTTTGTCGCCGTAGCTGCCTTTGTTGGCGCCGTAACTCGGTTTGTTGCCGTAGCCGCTGCCGCCTTCGCGGGTGCCGTAAGCCGGCTTGTTGCCGTAGCTGGGCCGGTCACCGCTCTCCCGGTTGCCTTTGTAGCCGCCACCGTAGCCGCTGCCGCCTTCGCGGCGGTCGCCATAGGCCGGCTTGTTGCCGTAGCCGCTACCGCCTTCGCGGTTGCCCTTGTAGCCCCCGCCGTAGCCGCCCTCGCGGCGCTCGCCGCCGCTGAAAGGCCGACGTTCCCGGTCGCCGCCAAAGCCGCCGGGCCCGCCGCCGCCGGTGCGGTTGAATCCCTCTTCTTTGGCCGCGCCCTCCTGCACCGGCGTAGCGATGCTGAAGCTCACCGGCGTGCCCTGGATGCTGGTCCGCCCCAACTTGCCCACAATTTCATCGGCAAATTCCGACGGTACTTCCACGAAGCTGAACTTGTCATAAAGGGCAATGTCGCCCACTTTGGCACCGGTCAGGTTGGTCGATTCCGAAATCAGGTCCACGATGTCGCGGGGGTGAATCCGGTCCTTTTTGCCCATGGTCACGAACAAGCGGGTGAACCCGGGCCGGGCCGTGCCGGCCGCCTTGCTGGCGTCGAGGCTCTGCTGGGCGCTCTTGTCCTCTTTCATCGTCATTTTCAGCAGCGCGGCGGCCACGTCTAACGACGTGATTTCCTCGCTCTGGTCGAGCAGGCGCTGGACCCGACCCACGTACTTCTCAAGGTTGCCCTTCTCGATAATTTCCTTGATTTGGTTCAGGAACAGCGTGGTTTTCACTTCCGACACATCGGCAAACGACGGCACTTGCTCCAGTTTAATCTGGGCTTTGGTGAAGCGCATGATGTCGCGCAATTTGTAAATGTCGCGGCCGCTCACAAACGTAAACGCCTTGCCCGACTTGCCCGCGCGGCCCGTGCGGCCGATGCGGTGCACGTAGTACTCTTCGTCGGCGGGCAGGTCGTAGTTCACCACGGCCTCCACGTTGTCCACGTCGATGCCGCGGGCGGCCACGTCGGTAGCCACCAGTACTTCGATGGTCGACTTGCGGAATTTATCGAGCGTGTTTTGGCGCTGCTGCTGGCCCATGTCGCCGTGCAGGCCTTCGGCAAAATAGCCTTTGGCTTGCAAGTCGGCCACAATCTCGTCCACCATGCGCTTCGTGTTGGCGAAAACAATGGTCGACTTCAGGTTGAACATGTCGAGCAACCGAGTCAGCACGTCCTTTTTCTGGGGGCCGCGCACCTCGTAGTAGCTCTGCTCCACGTTGCTCACCGTCATGGTCTGATGGTTCACCTTTACCACCTGCGGGTCACGCTGGTACTTTTTGGTGAGCTCCATGATGGGTTTGCTCATCGTGGCCGAGAAAAACACCGTCTGGCGCTCCTTCGGCATCTTGCTCAAAATGAACTCGATGTCGTCGCGAAAGCCCATGTCGAGCATCTCGTCGGCTTCGTCCAGAATGATTTTGGTGGTGTTCTCCAGCTTCAGCGTACCGCGCTCGATGTGGTCCATGATGCGGCCGGGGGTACCGACCACGATTTGCACGCCGCGCTCGAGGGCGCGGAGCTGCCGGTCGTACGGGCTGCCGCCGTAAATGGGCACCACCATCAGGCCGCGCTTGTACTTGCCCAGCTTCTGGACTTCGCCCGACACCTGCACCGCCAATTCGCGGGTGGGGCAAAGCACCAGCACCTGCACGTCGCGGCTCTCGGTATCGATGCCGTCAATGGCCGGGATGGAGAAGGCGGCGGTTTTGCCGGTGCCCGTCTGGGCCTGGCCGATAACGTCCTTGCCGGCGAGCAGGGCCGGAATCGCGGCGGCCTGAATGGCCGACGCTTCCTCGTAGCCCATCTCGGTGATGGCGCGTTGTACTTCCTCGGAGAGGTTCAGTTCGTCGAAACGAACCACAATTTTTTCAGCTTCCATGAATGTGGAATTAGTAAGGGGGTAAGAGACTTCGCTCCGAAAACAGCCGTACTCAGCGACGTTTCCCCTCCTACTACCTTGTCACAATCAGGCGGGAAAAACAACCAAAAAACTACGCGGCCAATGCGTTACCGCCCCTCTCGGGCTAGCGCGGACTTAGGGCCGTCCTCAAATGCGGGTGCAAAGGTAGGATTTTTATTTTGCAAAAGCTAGGGGAGATATTATGAATATATCTTCGGAACGTCCTGTTTATCTGGTATCCGCGCAGTCGAAGCATCTCGTTCGCATCGTTCAACGGTTGAACTACTACCCCTACGCGAGATGCTTCGACTGCGCGGATACCAGATGAGCAGGACGTTCTAGAAAGCTTAACCAATCGTCGGGCACAAAAAAAAGCCCACCAAAGGCGGGCTTTCTTCTCACAAAGCTATAGCAGGATTAAACCAGCGATACTTTTACAGCGTTCGGGCCTTTTTTGCCTTGGGCTACTTCGAATTGAACTTTGTCGTTTTCGCGAATCGAGCTTACTTGCAAGTCGCTGATGTGAACGAAAATGTCTTCGCCAGTTTCGTCGTTTTTGATGAAACCAAAGCCTTTGGTCTCATTAAAGAATTTTACCGTTCCGGTGGGCATGGTGGTTGGTTGTGGAGTTTCCCTAAGCCTTTGGGCCACCGTGGCTTGGTTTCTTAGGTTGCGTCAAAGATAGGCAGAATTTCCAAATGACCAAGTCGATGGGTATTTTTTTCACTGGCTGCCGACCTTTGCCCGCCTCACCCCCGCTCATCCGCCATGGCCGACGCCCCAGCCAATAGCTTCTTCCACGAATTTCAAGTATCCGAAAGCGCCATTGACGCGCTGGGCCACGCCAACAACGTGGAGTACGTGCGCTGGGTGCAGGATGTGGCCGGGGCGCACTGGGCGAGCATCTGCCCAGCCGAGCTGCGCGACCAGATTGTTTGGGTGGTGCGCGAGCACCGCATCCGCTACCTGCAATCCGCTTTCGTCGGCGAGACGCTGCGGGCCACTACCTGGGTGGGCGAAACCAGCGGGGCCACCTCGCTGCGCTACACCCAACTCACCCGCGCCGCCGATGGCGTGCTGCTGTGCGAGGCGGAAACGACCTGGGTGCTGCTCGACCCCAGGAGCGGCCGGCCGGTGCGGGTGACGCCGGAGATGGTGAGCTGGCTACAGAACAATTCACGTTTATATTAATCTGATTTAAGCAGTGACAACAGAATTTTGAGTCTGTTCTCTTCAAAACCATCTCTCGTTTCAACTGCACAAATTATGACCCCATTTTGACTCAGCTTCAATGTAGAATAAGGTTTTCCAAGAAAATCTTTTGACTTTGTTAATTGACCTTGTAAATCCGTTAACTGAAATGATTTCATTTCAGTGTTCCATGAACCTCCGAAATAAATATCTAACCTTTTCGCTTGTATTTTAAGCATTATAACCCGTCGTTTTCCTATAACTCTAATCATCATTAGAATAAAAACAGCTGCATAAGATGCAAGCAAAATCTTAAAATGCTTCTGAATAATCAATGATAAGACCAGAAAAGCTATGCCAAGTATCACGGTGTACTTTGTAAAAGTATGCTTAGCAATATCCTGACTCTGTATAGTTAGCATTATTTCAAATTGACGTGGATTTATAGTAGGAATTAAAATCCAACCCTTTCCTCTCAAATATACATGCCTTCCTCCTTCCGCATCTACTCTTCTTCGGCCGGCTCGGGTAAGACTTATCAATTAACGAAAGAATACCTGCTGTTGGCGCTGGGCAGCGACGACCCGGCGTATTTTAAGCGCGTGTTGGCTATTACGTTTACTAACGACGCGGCGGGGGAAATGAAGGAGCGGATTGTGGGGGCGCTGCGGCGGTTTGCGTATCCGGAAAGTGGACAGGTGGATGGACTGCTGGCGGAAGTAGCGGCGGAATTGAAGCTGCCGGCGGCGGAAGTGCGGCGGCGGGCAGGGGCCACGTTCCGGCTGGTGCTGTACCACTACGCCGATTTTGCGGTGAGTACGATTGACTCGTTTGTGCAGCGGATTGTAACGGCCTTTACCCGGGAACTGGGCTTGCCGGCCACGTTTGAGGTGGAATTGGATACCGACAGCGTGCTGCAAAGCGCGGTAGCCGCCCTGCTCGACAAAGTGAATCGCGACCCCAACAGCAAGCTGCTCTCGCAAACGCTGGCGGAGTACGCGCTGGGGCAGGCGGAGGACGGCAAAAGCTGGAGCCGCTTGCCCGAAGAACTGGCCACGTTCGGCAAGGCGCTGTTCAACGAGACGGTGCAGGAGGCGGTGACGCAGCTGGGAAAGCTGTCGCTGGCCGATTTTCGGCGGCTCGACAAGCAGATGCGCGCACGGCGGGCGGAGCTGGAGGCGCTGGCCCTGGCCCTGGGGCAGCGGGCGACGGCGGCGCTGGCCGCCGCCGGCCTGGACCCTGCGCACCTGAGCGGCGGCAAAAACGGCGTTTACACCCATTTCGCGAACCCCTTGCGTTGGCTGCAGGCCGGCGACACGCCCACCGCCACCGCCCGCAAAGTGGCCGAAAGCGGCAAGTGGAGCAGCGGCCAGGCCAAAACCGACCGGCGCCTCGACGACGTGGAAGCGGTGCAGCCGGTGCTGGAAGACGCTTTCCTGGAGCTGGCGCAGCTGCGGCTGGCGCACCTGGCGCACTACGGCTTGCTCACGGCCATGCAGCCGTATTTGTTTCACGCCTCGCTGCTCAGCGAGTTGAACAAGCTGGTGGAACAAATCAGCCGGGAGCGGAACGTGGTGCTGATTTCGGAGTTTAACCGGCGCATTGCGGACATTGTGCTGACGGAGCCGGTGCCGTTTTTGTACGAGCGACTGGGCGAGCGGTACGAGCACATCCTGATTGACGAGTTTCAGGACACGTCGGTGCTGCAGTGGAACAACCTGCTGCCGCTGGTGGAAAACACGCTGGCCAACGGGCACAGCAGCCTGGCGGTGGGCGATGCCAAGCAGGCCATTTACCGCTGGCGGGGGGGCGAGATGGAGCAGATTCTACGCCTGCACCAGCGCGACACGGCCGCGCTGGTGGCCCGCGCCCGCGACGCGGATACCCGCGAGCTGCTGCGGCTGCGCTACGAGACCCTGAACGGCGTGCTGGAGCCGCACGCCCTGCAGGTGAACTACCGCTCGGCCCGGGAAATTGTGGCGTTCAACAACGCTTTTTTTGCGGCGGTGAGCGCGCGGCACGCGGCGCTGGGGCTGGTGGGAGGCATTTACGACGCGCATTTTGGGCAGGAAGTGCCGGCGGGAAGCGCGGCCGCGGCCGGCCACGTGGAGTTGTTATTTACTGAAAAAGACGCCCCGGCCCGGCGCTACGACGCCGCGGCCGGCGCCTACTCCGCCGAGGCTTTGCCCGGCCACGCCCCCGAGGCCCTGCTGAGCTACGACGAAAGCACCTGCTACCTCACCCTGCAGCTGGTGGAGCAGGCCCTGCGCGACGGCTACAACTTGCAAGACATCGCCGTGCTGTGCCGCACGCGCTACGCCAGTAAAATCATCGCCAAATTCCTGAAAGAGCGGGGCTACGCCATCATCTCGGCCGATTCGCTGGCCCTGGAGTTTGCGGAGGTGGTGAACCTGCTGGTGAGCATCCTGCGGGTGCTGCACCAACCGGCCGACACCCTGGCCCGGGCCGAAGCCCTGCTGCTCGTGGACAAGGTGGTGCGCGGCCTGGCGCCCACCCCGGCCCGGGCGCGGCACATCGCCGACGTGGCCAACGCCCCGCTCGGCCAGGCTTTCTTCGATGAGTTGCGGGCCCTGGGCTACGACGTGCACGAGGCCGAAACCGGCAACCTGGGCCTCTACGAGCTGGCCGAGCGGCTGCTGAGCCTCTTCGGCCTGCTGGGGCGCAACGGCGAGAGCGACTACCTGTTTCGCTTCCTCGACCTGACGCTGGAGTACAGCCTGAAATTCGGCAACAACCTGGGCAATTTCCTGGCCCATTGGGCGGAGCGCAAGGGGCGCATTAGCATCAACGCGCCGGGCGGGCGGGCGGCCATCACCATCACCACGGTGCACAAGGCCAAGGGCCTGGCCTACGGGGTGGTCATCGTGCCCTTTGCCGACTGGAGCCTGGAGCCCCACCGCGGCACCCTGCTCTGGGGCCGCCTCGAAGCCGGCGAAAAGCCCCTGGACGCCATGCCCGACGTGGCCGTGGTCAGCCTCGGCAAAGCCATACAGCACACGGCCCTGGCCGGGCAGTACGACGAGGAACGCGAAAAGACCTTCCTCGAAGGCCTCAACGCGCTGTACGTGGCCTTCACGCGCCCGCGCCACCGGCTCTACGTCATCAGCAAGCGGCCCGACGACAAGAAAGCCGGCAAAGCCCCCGAGGAATCGGCCGCCCCGGTCCCCACCGCCGCGGCCCGCAGCGTGGCCGACCTGTTGCACGGCTACCTGCTGGGCCAGGGGCAGTGGCAGGAGGGGCAAGTGTCATTCGTTGTTTCGCAAGGCACGCCGGCCGCGGCAAAAGCTAGGAGCCCGCAGCAAGCAGCTACTAGCTACGAATTAACCAACCTCACGGCCGCGCCCTGGGAAGCCCGCCTCAAGCTGCGCCGCCACGCCACCACGCTCTTCGACTTTGACGAGCAGCAGGCCCAGGGCGAGTGGAACCGCAAGCTGCACTACGCCCTGCGCCGCCTGCTCGCGGCCGCCGACGTGGGCCGGGTGGCCAGCCAGCTCGTGGCCGAGGGCATCCTGAGCGCCCGCGAGCGCCCCGCTTTGGTCGAGAGCCTCGAAGCCCTGGTGACCAACCCGCGCCTGGCCCCCTACTTCGCCCCCCACCTGAGCGTGGAAACGGAGCGCGAAATCCTGGTGGGCGGCGTGAAGCTGCGCGACTACAAGCCCGACCGCATCGTGCTCGAACCCTCCCTCGAACAGCACGACCGCCTCGGCGGCCGGGTCACGCTGCTCGATTTCCGCCTGCCCCCGCCGCTGGAAAAACACCAGCGCCTGCTGCGGAACTACGCCACGCTATTCCAGGAATTGGGGTACACGGAAGTGCGCGGGGTTATTTATTATTTCGGGACAGGGGACGTGGTGGAGGTGTGAGAATAATTATTTATTCACCACAATACTATTTGATTTTTACTTAAATAATAAGCGAACCAAGCATGAATTTATATTACAGTTACCTTTTTATGATTTATTGCTTTTACACTAAAGTGTTAAAGCAAAATTCTACTCCTATACTTTATATCACTTCGGTGAGCACTGTGATGCTTTATACAAATTTTTACACGGTTTACTGTTTTTTGGTGGACAAGCATTTTCTAACAAATTTTATAAACAGCAAAATCATTGTATTATTAATAATTGCTACCATATGGGCATTAAATTATTATTTTGTAAGGAATAAAAAATTTATGCAATATGGTCCCGACAGCCTTGTAAAAGCTTCATTAGCCAGTATTTTATATATGACACTAACTGTGTTTGCTTTTATCGTCATTGCCAATGAGCACAGAACGAAAATTCGCGCTAGTGCAGATGCGGCCCCTGGCTGGCGCGCCAGCAGCGGCTTGGCCAACCACCCGAAGAATTTTACATTAACTCCCGGTACGGCGCGCCGAAGGCTAATGTAAGTTACACCGGCACCCTACGCGGCCGCCCCCGCTGGCGCGCGTCTGCGACGCGCTGCCCGCTGGGTTCGAGTCTCTGACTGGAGGGCTGAACGAGGGCTGAACATTTCCGCCAGCGCCACCTCAAACCCGAGCCACAGGCTCGCAGCCAGGCGGCAGCGCGTCGCGGACGCGCGCCAGCGACCAAAATTCCGCCGGTGCTTCCGACTCAAGGTGACACGAGCCCCGGCGAACCGCCGGAGCTTCTAACTCAAGGTTCTAACAGCCCCAGCGGCCCGCCGGAGCCCTTGGCTCAAGGTGACGGGAACTCCGGCGGGCCGCTGGGCCATCTGGCATCGCTGCCGAAGACCGGGACGGGCCGCCCCGGCCAACGCCGGCCGCGCCCAGGGCCAACGCGGAAATTTTTGCCCCTTCAGATTTTCTGCGCACCTTAGCCCGGCCGTGCTACTGCGGCACATTTCATTCCTTACTGTTTCCTTTTTATCCCATGACAGACCAAACTACCACGCCTGCTTCGGCCGGCACCCCCACCCCCGCCGACGCGGTGGTGAACCCCAAGCTCCTCATCCCTAAAAAAGACGGCCCGCTGGCCGAGGTGGCCCGGCTCGTGGCCGAGGCCTGGAGCCAGGAAACCTGGTTTTTGCTGCGCTGGAAAACGCAGGCCGACTTCGCCAAGCTCATGGCCGAATTCAGCAGCAGCATCACCGAAAAGCGGAGCGCGGCCGCCGCCCGCACCCCCCAAAGCCAGCGCCTGCAGGAACTGGACGACCAGTTTGACGAGGGATTGCGCATTTTGAAAAAATACATCAACGAAGACAGCGGCTACGACAAGGCCCGCACCGATGCCCGCCTGCCCGGCTTTGGCTTGGTATCCCGCAAAAACGGTAGCTTCGCCCTGAGCACCGACCGCGGCGAGCGCCTCAAGGCCCTGCGCGACCTGCTGCTGCCGGCCTTGGCCAAAGCGCCGTTCGCGGCCCGCGAGTTCGGCACGGCCTTCTGGCAACCCCGCTTCGATGAATACAAAACCTTGCTCGGCCAAACCGACGGCCTGGCCGGCAAGGTCAGCAAGTCCGTCAGCCAGAAAGACACCGCCAAGCAGGAGCTGCGCAAGGTGCTGCAAGCCGTGGTGTACGCGCTGAAAGCCAATTTCCCGGACACCTTCGAGGCGGAATTGCGGAGCTGGGGCTTCCGAAAGGAGAGCTACTAGCCGTCCCGCCCGCTTCGATGGACTGCCCCGCCGCGCCCCTGCGGCGGGGCTTTTTGGGCCGTTGGGGGCCCGCGACCGGGCCGAAACCGCGCTACTTTGCCGGTTTGTTGATTGGATTACGCCCCCCGATTATGCCCCTTGCTGGCACTATCCGCCGCTGCCGTGGCACTCCCCGATGAAGTTGCCCGGCAGCGCAACCTAATCGGAACCATGCCGTAGCGTCGGCGGTCTTAGGCCCATGCGAACGACCACTCTGTGGGCCACCGCCGTCCTGCTGGGCGGCGCCGGCCGCACCCTGGCCCAGAACACGCCGGAAGAAAACAACCCCAACGTGGACGCCCCCTTCGTGCGCAACATCCGCGCCGACCGGCCGGGGCAAACCGTTACGGCCCAGGTGCTGCGGGCCGGCCGCTTCCAGCTCGAAAGCGGCTTTCAGCGGCAGTTTGGCGGGCCCAGCCCGGCCCAAAGCCTGAGCGGCGCCACCCTGCGCATCGGCTTTGTCAACGGCATGGAGCTGCGCGTAGGCCAGGCCTATCGGCACGCGGGGCCCACCCTGCTCACCGAAACCGGCAGCCTGCGGGCCTCCGGCTGGGCGCCGGTGGTGGCGGGGGCCAAGTTCATGGTGTCGCCCAACTACGATACCCGCACGCAGGTGGCCGTGCTGCTCGAATCGGCGGTGCCCGGCACGGGCGCGCCCGGCCTGCGCGCCCCCTCCTGGGCGCCGGCCGGGCGCCTGCTGGTGAGCGAGCAGCTCGGCCAGCGCTACGGGCTCGAAGCCAACTTCGGCTTCAGCCAGCCCGGCCTCACGGTGCGGGACCTCGAAAAAGGACAGTTTTTGGGCACCCTGGCCCTGAACGGAGCCTTGGGCGCCGCGTCGGGCTTCTTCGTGGAAGCGTACGGAACGGGCCGCTCGGCCCTGAGCACCGGCACCACGGCCGGCCTCTACTGGCGCCCCGCCCCCGTGCTGCGCCTCGACGTGACGGCCGGCCGGGCTCTGAGCGGCCCTAACGCGGGCGCCGCCACGGTGGGCGCCGGCCTGGCCTTCAAACTGGGCCGCTAGCACCCGCGAGGGGGTTGCGGGGCGCTAGCGACGCGGGTCGGCCGCGGCCAACGCGGTGGCCCACTCGGCCTCGGTTGCGGCGGTTGCGGCCCCGGGCACGGCGGCCAAGGCCGTTCCAAGCTGCGGGGCGGCTTCCTGCAGGGCTTTCAGGTTCAATTTGTTGAGGTGGACGGCGCCGCCGATGACGCCGCCCCCCGGCAGGCACAGGTAGTAGGTGGGCTTGTCCAGAATTTCGTCCCGCATCGGGCTCGTGTCGAACGAGGTGTGCGGCGTGGCTTTGCGCACCGTCTTCACGTAGCGTTTCAACAGCGTGTAGGCGCCTTGGTGCAGCACTTCCACGTACTCGGCCCGTTGGGTGGGCACCGGCGATTCGGAGAAGCGCCGGAAAATTTTCGTGGCCGTCGAGGGCGTCCCCGGGGCGCCGGGCAAGTCCAGGGCGAAGCTGACCAGTTGGCTGTCGTCCAGCTGCAGCGAATCGTTGGGGCGTTCGAGCGGCCGCATCAGCAGCCGCTGGTTGAGCACGTCGTACTTCAGGGGCACCGACGGCAGCGCCACGTTGGCCACCGTGGTGAGGTGGGCCGGCAGCCAGCGGTTGTCGGCGTACGGCGACCCGAACAAGGGAATGCCGTTGCGCCCGGCCAGGGTCATAAAGTTGTTGATTTTCATGATTTCCGCACTGCCCGCCGGCTGCGGCACCCCGCTGATTCCACGGGATTGAGCAAACGCACCGCTCACGGAGAGCAGCAGCACAAAGGGTAGTTTGGTGAGCATACGGAAGGGTACAAAGGGTGGAGTTCAGCAGAAATATACCGGTATTTCTTCAACGGCCACGTTTCCGCCCGCGCCGCGCCGGGCGTCCTGGCTGCCGGCACGTCCACCCTGGCGCGGGCCGGGCCTTCCAGCCCGGCACCTAATCTTCTGCGCCTGAACGCAGCCATCACCTCACAATCTCAAAAAAGCCCGACCTACATGGCAGCAGGCCGGGCTTTTCCCACCCTCTACCCAACGGCTCAGCCAGCACCGGTGGGCACCTGAAGTACCCGGTGGGCTTCCGGCAGCCTGCACTTACTTTCCACCCGTTGGCTCGGGGGCAATGCGGGTGGGCGTCTGCCGGCCGGAGGCGATGCCGCGGGCGCTTTGGGCAATGGCCTGAATCACGGCCGTCATGTTGACCAGGTCCAGGCTTTCCACCTCGTCGTCCACGGAGTGGTAGAGCTTGTCGGTGGGAATCTGGTCGGTGCTGATGCTGTGGGCCGGCACACCCAGGCGGGCCAGGGTGGCGTTGTCGGAGCGGTAAAAGAGGTTCTGCTTGGGGTACGGGTCGGGCTCGAACCGGAACTGGCTGCCCACCAGGTTGGCTTGCAGCAGCGCGCCAAAATCCGACCGCTCGTAGCCCGTGATGAAGGCCGTGTTGGGCCCAAACTTGGCCACTTTGCCAATCATCTCGATGTTGAACATGGCCACTACCGCCCGCGGGTCGAGCTGATTAGAAAAGTACTGCGACCCAAAACCGCCCACTTCCTCGGCCGCGAAGGCCACGAAAAGCAGCGGGCGGGCGTTGTCGTTTTTCTGCTTAAAATACTCGGCCAGGGCCACCACGGCGGTGGTGCCGCTGGCGTCGTCGTCGGCCCCGTTGGCAATGGAGTCGCCGGCCGCCGAAGGCTTCACGACGCCCAGGTGGTCGTAGTGCCCGGAAAAAACGACGTTTTCCCGGCTACGCTGCGGGTCGTGGCCCGGCAGCACGCCCACCACGTTGCGCAGCTCCACCGGCTGCACGGCGCTGCTGCCGCCGATGCGGTACGTGAATTTTTCGGGCGCGGTGGCCAGCACAATCACCGTGGCAAAGGGCGGCGGTATCACGGCGCTCAAAGTACCCTGCCGGAGGTAGTTGGCCAGCTGAACAAATTCCTTGGCGTGGGTGGTGTCCACGATTACCAACGTGTTGGCGGTGGGGTGCAGCAGGGGGCCCAGCCGGGCCTTCTCGCCCGGCGCCACGCGCACCACCTCCACGGGCTTGGCATCTTCGCTGGTCCAGGTAAAGGCGGCCGGCCCCGAGGCCACCATCACCTGACCAGCGCCGATGCGCTGCCCATTGACGACGACCGTGACCGGGCCGGGCCGGCTTTTGTACACCGAAAACACCTGCTCAAAGCCCGCCGCGCCCGCCATTGGCTGCAAGCCGATGCGCTGGAACTCGCCGGCCAGGAATTGGGCCGCTTTAAGCCCGCCGGGCTGACCGGTGCCCCGGCCCTGCATGTCGTCGGCGGCCAGGGTGCGCACCACGCGGGCCACGGTGGCCGCCGATACCACCGGGCCGATGGATGAAGCGGCCTTAGTCTTGGTTTTGACCTTAATCTTGGTTTGCGCCGCGGCGGGCAGGGCCAGCAGCAGGCCGGCCAATAGCATCAGGTTTTTCATGGGCCAACTTAGTTCAGGGTCAGCACCAGGTCGTCGGCCTGCACCCGGCTGCCTTCGGCGAGGACAATGTCCTGCACCACCAAATCCTGCGGGGCGGTGATGGTGGTTTCCATCTTCATGGCCTCGATGACGAAGAGCGGCGTGTTTTTGGGCGCGGCCTGGCCGGGCTTCACTAGCACCTTGCTCAGCAGGCCTTGCAGCGGGGCGCCCAGCTGGCGGGGGTTGGCCTTGTCGGCCTTGGCATGGCTGATTTTGGTGACGGCCACCGACTGGTCGCGCACCTGCAGGTTGCGGGTCTGGCCGTTGAGGGTGAAAAAGATGGTGCGCATTCCCTCCTCGTTGATGGTGCCGACGGACTCCAGGCGCACGATGACCGACTTGCCGCGGGCGATTTCGATGATGGTTTCCTCGCCCGGCTGCAGGCCATAGAAGAATACCGAGGTGGGCACCTTGCTCACGTTGCCGAATTTCTGGCGGTGCGCCCAGTATTCTTCAAATACCTTGGGGTAGAGCAGCGCCGAGAGCAGGTCGGTGAACTTGCCGCCGGCGAATTTTGCCTGAAACGCCGCCCATTCCTGGTCGAAATCGATGGGCGCGAGGTGCTCGTTGGGCCGGTCGGTGAAGGGCGTTTCGTTCTTCAGAATCAGTTGCTGCAGCTCAGCGGGCCAGCCGCCCTCGGGCTGGCCGATGTCGCCGCGAAACAGCTCGCGCA
>Ga0209511_1001377_pt1 | contig 21735 bp, 21 predicted proteins | sample SSSSmetaG_FD_184141 | JGI IMG/M metagenome (GOLD analysis project Ga0209511, IMG submission 184141) | Glacier valley bacterial and archeal communities from Borup Fiord, Nunavut, Canada, to study Microbial Dark Matter (Phase II) - ​SSSS... | ecosystem: Environmental > Aquatic > Freshwater > Ice >...
CGCCCTCACCACCCAGAGCATTGCGGGCAGCCGCCTGCGAGCCGCCGGCTTCGGCCAGAGCAAGCCCCTGGCCGACAACGCCACCGAAGCCGGCCGCGCCCGCAATCGGCGGGTGGAGCTGGTGAAGCAGTGAGCAACCTACGCGGTGCGCGTGGCTCAGCGTGCCTCGGCTCTCGTAGCGCCGCCTAACGTCGGCCACGTCAGCCGGGCGGAAGACATCCTTGGCGCAGTAGGCGGTAAAACCGGCGGCTTGGCCTTCCAACGTGTCGAGGCCGACTTCGCCCAGCTCGGTCACCAGCAGCTCGGCCAGCGCGGGCGGAGCCTGCGTGGTCAGTTCGATGAAATCTAAAATCTATGCGGTGGGGCAGGGCAATGAAGCGGCACGTCGCGAAAATCGCCGGAAGGACTTGTGATGATTCTACGAAAGCCGCGAATCATGCGCTACAGCTTTCTTTGTCAATGAAACGCCCCCTTCGTTTTCCCATGACCCAGACCCCTCGCCTCTTTTTCGCGGCCCTGGCCCTGGCCGGCGGCCTTGGCTCCTGCGGCGGCCAGAACAAACCCGTGGAGCAGTCGGCCGCCACCCCGGCCACTGCCTCAGCCACCAGCACTTCGGCCGCGCCAGCCACTGGGGCGGTCTTCACCCTGAGTATTGACGGCGAAGCGGTGCCGGCTCACTCCTACAAGCTGACCAGTACCCCGCTCCCAACTGGCGGTTCTGGTTTTATGTTCAGCATCGAGGCAGCCCAGACCCACGTGGGAATCTTCAGCTTGGGTAGCACACCGTTGTCCGTGGGCGAGTGCGACGTTATTGATACCGCTTCGTCCGCCGGCGTGATGATAACGTCACGCTTGCCGCCTCGTTTCAATCAGGAACTCAAAGACTCGGGTGACGGCTTCCATACCTTCCTAGTGGACTTCAAAAAAAACCGCACGTTTATGCTCTACGATTGGGGCGCGGGCCCTCAGGCGCTAAACGGGCGAAAACTAGGCCAAATGGTGTTTACCCGCGTCTCGAATGGCACCGCCGATGGCTCTTTCCAATGCTACGTATATGGTGTTTTGCCCTCCGAACCCAAAATCATTGAGTGGAAAGGGGAACTCCGCCCGCGCATGAAACTTCGGGGCCACGAGCTGCGGGGTACTTTCAAGGACTTGCCCATTAAAGACTTAGCTAAGACAATGAACGGCTTGAGGGCCATTTCGGAGGCCACGAAAAAGCTGGCCCCACCGGCTGCGAAGTCACCGCATTAGCGCCCGGCGTTGGTTTGGCGGGGGGGTGCTGGCCGGGCTAAAGCCGCACCGCTTCACCGACGCGCACGAGATGATGCGACAAGGATAAGCTTGACCACCAGGTTATTTATGCGCGATTACTCAGGCTGGTTTAACCCCTCTTAATTTCACGCGTCATGATGAAATTCATCCCTTACTTGGCCGGCGGCTGGGTTGTCGCCCTGCTGAGCGGCTGCCAACCACTTGCGTCCGCCAGTGCGAACGGGGAAGCCGCCACCGTGGCTAATACCTTGACCCTGGTGGTGGATGGCCATTCCCAGACGCTGTCGAGCGCCCCGGCCGACGAGGTAGTTACGGCCGGCATCATTGGCGGCTCGGGGCACTTCAGCCTGAGCGGCATGAGCAAGTCGAAAGACGTGAGTTTTGCGATTATTTGCCGCACGGGGCCGCTGCGGGCCGGCGGGACATACGCCGTGTACACATGCTTGCGACCCACCTCCCGCTGCGACAACGAAGAGCGGGAGCACGCCGGCAGCGAGGGCGCGGTGATTACTTCCTACCCCACTGGCACTCCGCCAGCAGGTGAGCTGGCCTACAACGCGCCTGAGCTGGGCCTGCGCCCGCTGACGCTGCGCATCGAATCGGTAACGGACGAAAACGTGCCCGGCGTAGGCCCGACCAAGCGCGTGAAAGGCGCTTTCGAGGGCACCCTGGCGGACGTGGAAGGCATCCCGGGCACTCACGACTATCGCGTGGTCAAGCGGGTGGCCGTGGCGGGGGTATTCAACTCCTGGTGCGTGACGCGCTAAGGTGGCGGCGGCGAATCAACCGCCCGTTTGCCCAAAAGCCGCAGCGGCCCGACTCATCTCAAGCTGAATGAACGCGCTGACCGCCGCCGCCCGGCTCACGACCATAAAATGCCCGCCATCGGGTACGAGCACGGCCCCGCGCACCGGCCCGGCCGGGAAGATGCGGTCGCGGCCGCCGTGCAAATGCGCCACGGATAGCCCGGCAGGTGGCCCGGCCCAGGTCATGATTTCGGCGATGGCCCAGCGCGAAAATTCCGGGTCGGTGTCGAGGATGATTTGGCGCAGCAGCGCGGCCTCGGCGCGGGTTTCGACTCCGAAGTAGTAGTTGGCCGTGAGCAGGTTGCTCCACTGAAGCCAGGCGGCCGGCACGGGCCGGTAGAAGCCGGCGCGGGCCACGAGGCGCAGCTTCCAGTCCATCTCCCACGGGCCTTTGATGCTGGACAACAAGACAACGCGCCGGCAGGGCACGAGCCGGGCGATTTCCTGGGCTACGATGCCGCCGAAGGAAATGCCCACCAGGTTGATTTCCCGGCTCCGGTCGAGTTGCGGCAGCAGCCGGGCGCAGTAGGCGGCCAGCGGTTCGTGGGGTTCAGGCGGCAGCCAGCGCACGAACACTTTTTCCACGCCGGGCAAATCCAGGAATTGAAACACGCGCTCGTCGGCCCCGAGGCCGCTGATGAAATAGACGCGCATGAGTCAATGAGCAATTATCAATGAGCAATGAACAATGGGCAGTTACTGAGCACGATTGACGAGCATTGCTCATTGATAATTGCTCATTGTTCATTGACAACCGTTCGCCACAGCCGCCGCCGGAGCGGGCCGTCGTTGCGCAGCACCGCCCGCACGGGCCAGTAGGCCGACGCACTGATGACCAGCGCCAGCGCCGCGCGCACGCTCCACCAGGGCAGGTAGTAGAGCGCGGACCCCAACACTATCGTGCCGAAGCTCGCCAGCACGGAGACGTTGTTGCGCATGTTGGTAAAATCGACGGCTTTAATGACCGGCTTGGCTTGGTAGAGGCTGCTCCAGAGGCCGATGCTGCTGAAGGCCAGCGCCGCCAGCGGCAGCAAACCCAGCAGGGGCCATTGCGCCCGTGGCAGCAAGGCCAGCGTCAGCCCGGTCGTGAGCAGGCAATCGAGCAGCACCGTTGGCCCAACCAGCCGCGCGTAGAGCCACAGCAGGCGGCGCGTCAGGCCCAGGCGTTGCAGCTCGTTGGCGGGAATGGCACCCAGGTGGCCGAAGAAATTGTTGTTGGCGTAAGTAAAAACGACTATCGGCATGAAAAACAGGTAGAACACGTGGAGGCTACCTTCCCCGGAGGCGCTAGCCACGAACCTGGTGGGCGCGAAAGCACAGAGCGCGAAGAATATCACCTTGGATGCCAGCCCCATGAGCAGCGGCAGCCGGACGCGGCGCACGTAGACTTTGGCTTCGGGCGAGAGGCGGGCCAGCAGGCCGGTGCCGGTTTCGGCCCCGCCCGCGGCAGCCGGCATATAGCGCGCGCTAAACAGCGGCCCCAGCCAGCGCAGCAGCGCCGCGCCCAGCGCCCAGGGCAGCGCCACCGCCGCCAGGCCCAGCGCGGCCGCGTGGGGCAGCGCGGGGTGCGTCAGCCACCAGCCCAGCCCGGCCAGCCCCGTCAGCGGCGCGGCCAGCCACGGCCCCCGCCAGCGGCCCAGCGCCACGAGCAGCCGCAGCTGAAAGCTGAGCACGGCCCCGGCCAGCAGCACCAGGCCCGCCAGCGCCGGCCGCGCCGCCTGCGCCGGGGCCAGCAGCCCGCCCACCAGCAGCGGCACGAGCAGCATCAGCCGCCGCAGCGTCAGCAAATCGAGCAAGAAAGCCGTTAACAGGTTAAGCCGCGCCGACACGGGCAGGTGCTCGGGCAGCGGCCGCACCACGGGCCGCAGCGTGGGCAGAAAGTCGGTGAACAGCGCCGAGAGCAGCAGCGTCGCGTTGAGGCCGGTGAAAAGGCCGCTCACCAGGTCAGCTGTTTTCGGCTCGGCAGGGGCCGCGCGCAGCAAAAATCCCAGCCCCGCGCCGTAGCCCAGCGTCAGCAGCAGCAGCAACCCGTTTAGCGCGCGCGCCCCGCCGCCGGCCGGCCAGACCACGGCCCGCAGCCGGCGACCCAGTAAATAAGGCAGGAAGTGGCCCAGCGGCCGGGCCGCCGCCGAAGTTGGGGTCAGCGTCGGGGACTGCGAAGTAGCCATTAGCGGGAGCTGGTTAGCCAGGTCAGGTCCTGGGCGGGGCTGGTGGGGTGCAGCAGGGCCAGCAGCGCGTCGTCGAGCGCGGCGCGCGAGCCGCTCAGAAACTCGGCCTTCGTGCCCCAGAATTTGACCTCGCCTTCGTCGAGCACGAGCAAATGGGTGGCGAGCTTTTCGATGTGGGCCAGGTTGTGCGACGAGACAAAAGTGAGCGCCTGAGGCTGGTAGCTGGCCAGCAGGCTCAGCACCCGCTCGGCCGCGAACACGTCGAGGCCGTTGAAAGGCTCGTCCAGAATGAGCAGCTCGGGGCGGTGGAGCAGGCACGAGGCGATGGCTACGCGCTGCTTCATGCCGGTCGAAAACCCGCTCAGCAGCTGCCGCCGCACGCCGTCGTGGTCTTCGAGCAGGTGGCCCAGCAGGCTCTCGATGCGCGGGGCCGCGTCGGGCAGGCCGTAGAGACGGGCTACGAAGCTCAGGTAGTCGCCGGCCGTGAGCTGCTCGACGAGGTAGCCCTGATTGACGAGCGCGCCGATGCGCCGCTTCACGGCCACCGGGAACGTCTCGCCCAGCGCCTGCCCGTCGAGGATAATCTCGCCCCCGCCGGGCAGCAGCGCATTAGTGAGCAGGTTGAACAAGGTACTCTTGCCGGCCCCGTTGCGCCCCAGCACGCCCACGCACATACCGGTTTCGGCCGTCAGGCTCACCTCGCGTAGCACGACTTTCGGACCGAAAGACTTGCGAAGCTGACGTAGTTCTAGCTGCATATTTTTTTTAATGTGCTGATGTGGTTGATGCGCTGATGTGCAAATGTCAGGAAGCGCGAATGTTTCTCTATCAGCACATTTTCACATTTCGCACATCAGCACATCAACCACATCAGCACATTAATTTCTACAGCCCGCGAACGCCCGCACCTGGGTGTAATGAATGGCGAAATCGGCCCGGCTGCGGTCGGTGGTGACGTAGAGCGTGTAGTCGGCAAATTCGCGGTTGTCGGCTGGAAACCATAGACCGGCGCGGTCGGCGAAGAGCTTGTTGGTTTCCTGGAAGACGCGCACGTCGGCGAAGGCTTCTTCCGGCTCGACATAGACCACGGCGAAGCAGGTGTTACGCCGCGCCGGGTCGGTTTCGAGGAAGATGGAGCCGTAGATTTTGCACGGCTCGACGGAGCCGGCGGCCGGCGTGGGGCGCGCCAGGAGCAGAAGCCAAGTAAGGAGTAGGGAGAGCATAAGGGTAGGGTAAGCTTCAGCTGCCACCGGAGGGCCAATGCGTCGTGAGGTAAGCTTTAGCTTGCCGTTTGTAGTTCCGAAAGATGATAGAACGGCAAGCTAAAGCTTACCTCACGACGCATTGGCCCTCCGGTGGCAGCTGAAGCCTACCGCACGAGCGCCTTCACAATCTCCATAAAATCCCGGCTCTTGAGCGAAGCTCCGCCAATCAAGCCGCCGTCCACGTCAGGCTGCGCGAACAGCTCGCGCGCGTTTTGCGCGTTGCAAGAGCCGCCGTAGAGCACGGGCACGGCCAGCGCGGCCGCCGCGTCGTAAGCCCCGGCCACCTGCTCGCGGATGAAGGCGTGGACTTCCTGAGCCTGGGCGCTGCTGGCCGTGCGCCCCGTGCCGATGGCCCAGATGGGTTCGTAGGCGATGATGACCCGCTCAAACTCCTCGTTGCTGAGGTGAAACAGTCCGTCTTTCAACTGCCGGCCGATAAAGTCGAACGTGTCGTCGGCTTCGCGGGTGTCGAGGCTTTCGCCCACGCAGAAGATGGGCCGCAGCCCGGCCCCGAGGGCGGCTTTCAGCTTCTGGCTGAGCAAGTCATCGTCTTCGCCGAAATACTGCCGCCGCTCGGAGTGGCCCAGGATGACGTACTCGCAGCCCACCGAGCGCAGCAGCCCGGCCGACACTTCGCCCGTGTAGGCTCCGCTGGCCTGCTGATGGCAGTTTTGCGCGCCCAGCGCGGGCGCGCCCGCGCCGCCGCCCAGCAGCCGCCCCACCGCCGGCAGCAGCGGAAACGACGGGCACAGCACCACCCGGGGCGCTTGGGGTCCGGCCGGGGCCTCGTCGCGCAGCATCTGCACGATTTCCGAAGTCAGGGCCTGGGCCTGGGTCAGGTCGAGGTTCATCTTCCAGTTGCCGACGACGAGTTTCTGACGCATAAGGTGAGGTGGTGAGGTGGTGAGTTGTAAGAGCGGACGCGTTCGACGCGGGCGGGTGGCGAAATGCCGCCCGCCCGCGCTCGCCGCTACGTGCTCTCAAAAGTACCGCCGACGCGCTACGCGGCCCGAAACCGCCGCGACAGTACCACGGCCGCGCTCACGGCCAGCGACGCGGCCGCGAGCTGAGCGGCCAGCGCCAACGACGGCTGACCGGCGCGCAGCGCGGCGGCCGTGCCCAACAGCCCCCAAGCCAGCGGCAAGGGCAGCAGCGGGTCGCGGGCGCGCCCGGCCAGGGCCGCGCCCAGACCAGCGGCCACGGCCAGCAGGGCGTAAGCTCCGGCCTCGCTCGCGCCCGCCGACCAGTGCCAGCCCAACCCGTCGCGCAGCCCAAAGATGACGTTGAGCACCGTCGCCAACAATATCCAACCCAGAAACAAAGGCAGGAAAAACGTGGCCCAGCCGGGCGCGGCCCCGGCCGCCACCAGCGGCCGGGCGCGGGCGTAGGCCCAGGCCAGCAGCGCCAGCAGCGTCAGCATCACCAACAGGCTGCCCACGATGTGCTCGTAGCTGAAAACCAGCGTCCAGGCCGTGGTGGCGAGCACGGCCAGCGTGAGCGGCGGGTTGAGGGCGGCGGGCAGGGCCGCGTTGCGCTGCCGCGGCAATGCCTGCCAAATGACGTAGAGCGTCAGCCCGCTGAAAATCACACCCCAGATGCCGAACGCCCAGCCCGCCGGGGTGAGCAGCGTCGGGTGGCGCGCCGACATCGCCCCGTTGCTGAGCGCGCCAGCCGGGGGGCGGGCGTTATAGACGTAATTGACGAACAAGCAGGCCGCGACGGCTACCGGCAGCGCCCCGCGCCAGTTGCCGGCCGTGGCCTGCCCGAAAGAGTAAGGTGGCGTCGGCATCTCGTGAGAGGATTTGTCGGGCATCGCTTCGTTGCGCTCGCAATGACGGACTAAAACAGCTACTGGGCGGCGCGGGCGGGCGGCTTTTCGCCGCCCGCCCGCCTCGACCGCATCGACCTTAGCCGCCGACCGTCTTACACAAACAGCCCTTCGACCGACAAGTACCGCTCGCCCGTGTCGTAGCAAAAGGTGAGCACCCGCGCGCCCTGCTTCATCTCGGGTAGCTTCTTGGCCACCGCCGCCAGCGATGCCCCCGACGAGGCCCCGCACAGCAGCCCTTCTTCACGAGCGGCGCGGCGCGTCATCTCGAACGCCTCGTCGCGCGAAATCAAAATTACGCCGTCGAGCACTTCGCGGTGCAGGTTGTCGGGCACGAAGCCCGCCCCAATGCCCTGCAAGGGGTGCGGCCCCGGCGCGCCGCCCGAAATGACGGGCGACAGCTCCGGTTCGACGGCGAAGGTGAGCATGTGCGGAAAATGCGGCTTGAGCACTTCCGTCACGGCCGTGATGTGGCCGCCCGTGCCCACGCCCGTGATGTGGTAGTCGAAGCCCTCGGGCGCGTCGGCCAGGATTTCGAGGGCCGTCGTCTCGGCGTGAATTCGGATGTTGGCCGGGTTCGAGAACTGCATCGGCATCCACGCGCCCGGCGTATTGGCCACGATTTCCTGAGCTTTGGCGATGGCCCCTTTCATGCCCAGCTCACGCGGGGTCAGCTCCAGGTTGGCCCCGTAGGCGGCCATCAGCCGGCGGCGCTCGATGCTCATGCTCTCAGGCATGACCACGGTCAGCCGGTAGCCTTTCACGGCCGCCACCAGGGCCAGCCCCACGCCGGTGTTGCCCGAAGTCGGCTCCACGATGAGCGAGTCTTTGGTCAGAATGCCGTCTTTTTCGGCCTGCTCAATCATGCTCAGGGCGATGCGGTCCTTGATGGAACCGCCGGGGTTCTGCCGCTCCAGCTTCACCCAGACTTCCACGTCGGGCCGCTCGGCGAAGAGCTTGTTGAGTTTCAAAAGCGGCGTGTGGCCGATAACGTCAAGGATGGAATGAGCCTTCATTTTTTTGATGTGCTGATGTGGTTGATGTGCGAATGTGCGGATTGGTGTTGCTGATTTTGGCGGTTTCTCTGAGTTTCTAAAATGAGTTGATGCCTGGTAAGCAACCGAATCCGTGCATCAATTTGCACATCGGCACATCCAACACATCCGCACGTTTAAGAAATTAAATGGAGAACACAATCTCGCCCGCCGGGTCGTCTTGGCGGGCTACGTGCAGCTGGGCGCGGTGGTAAACGCGCGAATGCGAGGGTACGCTCTCGGTGAGCCACACGTTGCCGCCGATGATGCTGTGCGCGCCCACCACGGTGGCCCCGCCCAATATCGTGGCGTTGGCATAGAGCACGACGTAATCCTCGATGGTGGGGTGGCGCTTGAGGCCCTGCTGCTGCTTGGTGACGCTGAGCGCGCCGAGCGTTACGCCCTGATACACCTGCACGTGCGCCCCGATGACGGCCGTTTCGCCGATGACGATGCCCGTGCCGTGGTCGATGCAGAATGCCGGCCCGATGCGCGCGCCTGGGTGAATGTCCACGCCCGTGCGCTGATGGGCGTATTCGGCGAGCAAGCGCGGCAGGCGCGGCACCCCGCGCCGGTGCAGCGCGTGGGCCAGCCGGTGCAGAGCCGTGGCATAAAAACCCGGGTAGGAGCTGATTATCTCGGCCCGGTCGTGGGCGGCCGGGTCGGCGGCCAGCGTCGCGTCGGCGTCTTGCAGCAGGGCCTGGCGCAAGCCCGGCAGCCCGGCGAACAAGTCGGCCGCGAGCGCGGCCGGGGTCGTGGGCAGGCCCGGCACCAGCGTCAGCAGCTCGCCCAGTTCGGCTCGCAGATGATAAAGCGTAGCGGCCACCGCGTCGGCGCTGCTCAGCGGCCGGGCCGACCGCTCGGGAAAGAGCACGGCCAGCACCTGCTCGGCCAGCGCGCACAGCGCCGGCCCCGGCAGGGCGGCGGGCACGGCCGCGTGCGCCCGCGCCAGGTCCTCGGCAAATTTTTCGGGCAGGGCAGCGGACACGGCAGCAGCATGGGTTAGCGAGGTGAGGCGCTCTAACCGGGTTGGCGGGGCGAAGGTTCTTCGTCAATGAACAATCAACAATGAACAATGAGTAATTCAGCTTTGACTACTTGGGGTCTGCTCTGAACTGCTCATTACTCATTGTTCATTGCTAATTGCTCATTGATAAAAAACTCCACCGCCCGCCGCTCCGAATAATACGTCCCGTTCGGCCCGGCCTCATTGAAGCCGACGTGGCCACCGGCGACGGGCGTTTCGAGGCAGAAAAAGTCGCTGGCCTGGGCCGCGGCGCGCGGGTAGCAGGAGGGCGGCAGAAACGGGTCGTTGAGAGCATTGACGAGCAGCGCCGGCAGGCGGATGCCGCTCAAATACTGCCCCGACGCGGCGTGAGCGTAGTAGGCATCGGCCGAGGCGAAGCCGTGGAGCGGGGCCGTGAAGCGCGCGTCGAACTGCGGAAAGTCGCGTAATTCTTCCAGGTCGCGCAGGTCGAGCTGACCGGGCAGCACGGCGGCTTTGGCCAGCATCTTGCGCCGCAACGAAGCCAGAAAGCGCCGCAGATACACCTGATTCTGCCAGCGGCTGATGTGCTCCGAGCCAGCTTTGAGGTCGGTGGGCACCGAAAATACGGCCGCCCGCCGCACGGCGGCCGGCACCCGCGCCGGGTTCTCGCCCAGGTACTTGAGCGTCACGTTGCCGCCGGCCGAAAAACCCGTCAGAAAAACCTCCCGGTAGTTTTTCTCGCCAACCGCGTGGCCGATAACCGCGTGCAGGTCCTCGGTATCGCCCAGGTGGTAGGCGCGCAGCAGGCGGTTCGGCTCGCCGCCGCAGCCGCGGTAGTTCCAGGCCAGGGCATCGAAGCCGGCCGCGTTCATGGCCCGCGCCATGCCCCGCACGTAGGGCCGCTCGGAGCTGCCCTCCAGTCCGTGCGAGATGATGGTCAGCCGCTTAGCCGCCCGGCCCGGCTCCACGCGGCTCCAGTCCAGGTCGAGGAAGTCGCCGTCGGGCAGCTCCAGCCGCTCGCGCTCGTAGCGCACCTGCGGCACCTGCCGCAGGATGCTCGCCGCGATGGTCTGCAAGTGCCCGTTGGCCAGCCACGGCACCGGCTGATAAGCGGAATGAGAGATAAGCGGCATTCCTTTAGTGATTAGTGACCAGTGACTAGTGATTGATATTTGGGGGTTTGCTCTCTGCGGACCTTCTGCGCCGTCTGCGGTGAGAAAAACGCCCGCCACAAAACCACCCGCACAAGTTTTTTCACCGCGCTTGCAAGTTCGCCCGCTGACTACGTACCTTTGCACTCCCAAACGCGAAAACCCCGGCCCGCGTGGCCGCTCCAGTTATAGAATCTCTTTTTTGTCATGGCAAATCATAAGTCGGCTATCAAGCGCATCCGCTCCAACGAAGCGAAGCGCGTTCTGAACCGCTACCAGCACAAATCCACCCGCACGGCCATCAAGAAGCTGCGCGGCCTGACCGAAAAAACCGCCGCTCAGGAGCTGTTGCGCAAAGTAAGCTCGATGCTCGACCGCTTGGCCAAAAAGAACATCATCCACAAAAACAAAGCTGCTAATAACAAAAGCAAGCTGACAAAGCTCGTCAACGCGCTTTAGCGCGAGACGAGTTTAGCGGGGCCGGACTTTGCCGCCCCACCGTTCGGTCCCGCGCTTCTTACCAAACAGCCCCGCCCCTCAAAAGGCGGGGCTGTTTGCATTTAGACCGCAGATGCGAACAGATTTAACGGATGAAACGGATACGCGGCTGACGAGGCTGGGAGAACGAATGAGATGGGTACGCCGCTGGTGCGGCTGATGAGGGCATGGAGTTGAGCGCGCGCTATCTTCGCTACAGTTTCCACCTCTGTTTCTGGCAAACGCGATGCACCTTCCGTACCTGCTTCTCCTGCTGTTGTTTGGGCTGACCAGACCGTCGGCTTTGGCCCAGGCCTCCGCTCTTACCGATTGGCGGCCGTTTCGGGCGGGGTTCGTTTACGGCTTCGCGCCGGGCGCGACGAGCGGGCCGGGCGGGGCGCTCGTGGCATTGCACACACTGCGCGCCGACTCGGCCTACGTTACGGCGAGCGGCGACTCGGCCTACGCTTTCAACCGGCTGCTGCGCAATCCGGGCAGCAACCCGAACAGCTTCGTCAAGAGCCGCAACAACCTGTTCGGCGCGCGCCTGCGCTGGCAGCCGGGCACGGCCGACTACTACCTCGAAACCAACGCCGAGCCGGTCGTGGGCGGCGCGGCTACCACGCTGCTGCTGCGCCCCCGCCTGCGGGCCGGCGCTACGTGGACGGCCAGCACCACGCCCGCCCTGACGGCTACGCTCAGCAGCCGCACCCTGGGCCTCGTTGGCACCGTAGCCGACTCGCTGGCCACCATCACGCTCAGCAACGGGCAGCAGCTGGTGTGTGGCAAGCACTCCGGCCTGGTGCAGGGGCCGCGCTGGCTGAACCTGACCGGCCCCGCCACGGCCGCCACCTGGCAGCAGCCGGCCCCGCCCCAGGCCGGGCTGGGGGTGTACGACCCGCGGGGCTTGTTCGCGCTGAGCGTGGGCGATGAGCTGGGTTACGAGCTGATTAGCTACACGTTCGGTGGCTCAATTGTCTGTGCTTCCGGCTACCGGCTCCGACGTATTATCGGGCGGCAGCTTACGGCCGATAGCCTCGTCATCACGTTCAGCGAGCAGCAGCAGCTGACGCAGGGCAGCGCGCCCGGTTGCAGCGGTACGCCGGGCACAACCGCTTCGTCGGTTAGAAACAGGCGGTGGGTTTTCTCGCTGACGACCGGGCGCTCGCGGCAGTTTCCCTTCCTTGCGCTGCTGACCGGTGAGTACCGGCCGGGCTCTTCCCCGGCCAGCTTATTCATGGGCCGCATCACCACTCCGCAAGCGGGGCAGAACTCCTGCCGGACCAGCAACCAGACGCTGTCTTTCGTGCCGATGTATCCACAGCCGCAGACGGCTCTGCCCCAGACCTACACCGGAGGGCTAGACGATGCGGCTTTCACGTACGATTTTTCTGCCTCGTTGGGCCTCGGCCCGCTCGATGATGGCAGCAGTGTAAATCAGAAGCAACAACTGACGTACTACCAGCGCACCGGCACCACGTGCGGCGACCGCGCCAATTTCGTCACCCTGCTGCCGACCCGCGCTGCCGCCCGCGCCGCCGAAACGGCCACGCTCTTTCCCAACCCCGCCCCCGCCGACGCGGCCACGCTCGCCCTCCAAGCCCCCGCCCGCCCCGGCACCACGCTGCTGCTGCTCGACGCGCGCGGCCGCCTGGTGTGGAGCGCGCCGGTAATCGCCGGCCAGGCGGCGCTACCGGTGCCGCTCGCCGGTCAGGCCCCCGGCCTGTACTTGTTGCGGCTGTTATCACCGGACGGACCGTCCGCGAGTTGGCCCCTCCTCCACTAAACCGCGGAGGCGGACGGATTTAACGGATGAAACGAATGACGGCGGCGAAACCGCCTGACTGCCTTTGGCAAGCCTTGATAAAGCAAGCCCAAGTAGTAGTCAGGCGGCTTCGCCGCCGTCATCCGTTTCATCCGTTAAATCCGTCCGCCTCCGCGGTCTAACAAATGCTTACTTTCACCATATTGGCGTGCCCGCGCTCGCCAATCGGCATCGAGCCGGTGGTGATGAACACGTCGCCCTCCTTTAAATGGCCGGTAGTCTGGAGAATGTAGCGCGTGTCGGCGATGGTGCTGTCGGTGCTGTTGAAGCGGTCGTAGTAGAAGCCGCGCACGCCCCAGACGAGGCTCAGCACCGTGAGCAGCGGGCGGTTGTCTGTGAAGATAAAGATGGCGGCCGCCGGACGGTACTTGGCCAGCTGAAAGGCCGTGTAGCCGCGGTGCGTCATGCCGGTGATGACTTTCGCGCCCGTGTTTTTGGCCAGATGACACGCCGCCGACAGCACCGAATCGACCATGAACGTGGACGCGGCGGGGTCCACGGGCCACCACTTGTGGAAGTTTTTGGGGCTTTGATTTTCCACGCTTAAGATGGTGCCCACCATTGAGCGGATGACTTCGGCCGGGTACGCGCCAACGGCGGTTTCGGCCGAGAGCATAACGGCATCGGTGCCGTCGAGCACGGCGTTGGCCACGTCGCTGGTTTCGGCGCGGGTGGGGCGCGGGGCCGTTATCATGCTCTCCATCATCTGGGTGGCCACGATGACGGGTTTGCCGGCGCGGTTGCACTTCTCGATAATCATCTTCTGGGCCATCGGCACCTCCTCCATCTTCACCTCCACGCCGAGGTCGCCGCGGGCCACCATCACGGCATCGGTCAGGGCGATGATTTCGTCGATGTTGCGCAACCCGTCCGGCGTTTCGATTTTGGCAATAACGCGCGCCGTCTTGCCCGATTCGGCAATCAGGTTTTTGATAAAGCGAATGTCGTCGGCTTTGCGGGCGAAGCTCAACGCCACCCAGTCCACGTCGTTGGCCAGCCCGAATTTCAAATCCTCGATGTCCTTCTCGGTCATGCTCGGGGCCGACACCTCGGAGTCGGGCAGGTTGATGCCCTTGCGGGGCTTGACGAGGCCGCCGTAGATGACCTCCACGTCCACTTCCTGGTCGCGGTCGGTGGCCAGCACCCGCAGCTCAATCTTGCCGTCATCAATCAGAATCTGGTCGCCGGGCTTCACGTCGCGCGCCAGGCCGAGGTAAATCGTGCTCAGCCGCGTGGCGGTGCTGATTTCCTTCTCCCCGCACACGAGCTTGATTTTATCGCCGGCCTTGATTTCGACGCCCCCGCCCTCGACTTCGCCGAGGCGGATTTTCGGCCCCTGCAAGTCTTGCAGCAAGCCCACGTTGGTGCGCAAATCTTTGTTGAGCCGCCGCACGGTGTTAATCACGTCGAGGTGCTGCTCGTGCTCGCCGTGCGAGAAATTGAGCCGAAACACGTCCACGCCCTCGCGGATGAGCATGCCGAGCCGCTCGTAAGTGTTGGAAGCGGGACCAACCGTGGCGATGATTTTGGTCTTGTTGAAGGAAGTAGGGACGGGCTGCATAGAGGAAGTTTCGGTTGGTTATCGTTGATTGTTTTTTAGTAGTTATTGGGTCATGCTGAGCGCAGCGAAGCATCTTGCTCACACTATTAAACGGCTCGTCTGATGAAGCGAGCGAGATGCTTCGCTGCGTTCAGCATGACTTCAACAACCAACCTAAAAAATCAAATTCTCGCGGTATTTCAATTCATTGGGGGCGAACTCGCTGGCGTACTGCACTACGGGCAGCGCGGTGAGGCGGTCGAGCAGCGCGGTGCCGGCCAGCTCGTCGGTGCCGCCCTGCACGTGCAGCAGGTAGTCGTATTCGCGGATGTCGGGGGCCAGAAACGGCTTCGTCAGGGGGCTGGGCGGGGCGGCGCGGTTGCGCAGCAAGCGCAGGGCCAGGGTTTCGCCAGTGTGCAGGTAGTAATTAAAAGCCAGCGCGCCCTGCTGCACCAGGTTGAGGATAAAGTCGGGCTGGCGGATGAGGCGCAGGCGCAGGCTCCGGTTCAGGTGCCAGGCCAGGGTGTAGTCGCGGGTGCTCGAAACCAGCCCAAACAAGGCGTAGTCGCAGTCGTCGTCGGCCTCCAGGGTCAGCGTTTTCATGGGTCGGCAACGAGGGCGGCCGCGCCAGCAGCCGCGGAAGCAGCAACAGCGGCGGTGGCAGGGCCACAAAGCTACGTTGCCCGTGCGGGCGATGGTAGCGGACGGCGGCGGACGGCGGCGGACGGACGGCGGACGGACGGAAGCGAACGGGCGCGCTCATCGAAGGCGCGGGCGCGGGGCAGTTGGGAAAAGTGGCGTTACTTTGCGGGCAAGTTTCCCCTTTAATCCCGACTGCAATGTCTGAAATCGCCGAAAAAGTAAAAGCCATCATCATCGATAAGCTCGGGGTCGAAGCCTCGGAAGTGACCCCCGAAGCCAGCTTCACCAACGACCTGGGTGCCGACTCGCTCGATACCGTGGAGCTGATTATGGAGTTTGAGAAAGAATTCAACGTCAGCATCCCCGACGACCAGGCCGAAAACATTCAGACCGTGGGCCAGGCCATCAGCTACCTCGAAGAGCACGCTAAGTAAAGACCGCAGATTGGCTTCGCCGAACTCCGTTTCAAACGGATTTAGCGGATGGAACGGATGACGGGGCTGCGCCCCTGATTGGTTTTCTCTGCTTGGTTGGGTTTCCAGCGTTCGTTTTTTATGCCTGAACCGGCCGGCTCGCCGCCGGCCGGTTTTGTGGTTTTCCCCTTCTTCTGAATTCCCGCTTTTTCTTGCCGCCGCCTGGCCGGTGCTTGCCTATGTCCGCCATCAGACGCGTCGTCGTAACCGGCCTCGGAGCCATCACGCCCCTCGGCAACACCGCCCCGGCTTACTGGGAAGGCTTAAAAAACGGCGTGAGCGGGGCCGCGCCCATCACCCGCTTCGACGCGGCGAAATTCAAAACCCACTTCGCCTGCGAGATTAAGAACTACTCACCCGACAATTATTTCGACCGCAAGGAAGGGCGCAAGATGGACCCGTTTACCCAGTTCGCCGTGATTGCGTCCGATGAGGCTATTGCCGACGCGGGCTTGCTGAGCGGGGGCGTGGACCGCGACCGGGTGGGGGTCATTTGGGGGTCGGGCATCGGCGGGCTGCGCACGTTTCACGAAGAGTCGGTGCAGTTCGGGCGCGGCGACGGCACCCCGCGCTACAACCCGTTCTTCATCCCGAAGATGATTTCCGATTCTTCGTCGGGCAACATCTCCATCAAAAACCGCTTCCGGGGGCCGAATTTTATCACGACTTCGGCCTGCGCCTCGTCGAGCGATGCCATTTTCATGGCCTACAACGCCATCCGGCTGGGCATGGCCGATGCCATCGTGACGGGCGGCTCGGAGGCGGCCATCACCGAGCCGGGCGTGGGCGGCTTCACGGCCATGAAGGCCATGAGCGAGCGCAACGATGACCCAGCCGGCGCGTCGCGGCCCTACGACCGCGACCGCGACGGCTTCGTGCTGGGCGAAGGCTCCGGGGCGCTCGTGCTCGAAGACTACGAGCACGCCCGGGCGCGCGGGGCGAAGATGTACGCCGAGCTGATTGGCGGCGGCATGTCGTCGGACGCGTACCACATCACGGCCCCCGACCCCACCGGCGGCGGCGTAACGCTGATGCTGCGCAACGCGCTGCGCGATGCCGGCATCGGCCCCGGCGAGGTGGACTACATCAACACCCACGGCACGAGCACCCCGCTCGGCGACGGGGCCGAGCTGAAAGCCATCGAGGAAGTGTTCGGCGAACACGCGCTGCAACTCAACATCTCGTCCACGAAAAGCATGACCGGGCACCTGCTCGGCGGGGCCGGCGGGGTCGAAGCCGTGGCCTGCCTGCTGGCCATGCAGCACGGCCTCGTGCCGCCCACCATCAACTTCCACACCCCCGACCCGACCATTAATCCCGCCCTGAACATTACCCCCAACGTGGCCCAGGCCCGCGACGTGCGCGTGGCCATGAGCAACACGTTCGGCTTTGGGGGGCACAATACGGCGGTGATATTCAGGAAAATTTAGTGCTTGGTGCCTAGCCTGGTGCTTGGGCAGTTTTAATGACTACTCCAATACCTGAGCACCAAGCACTAAGCACCAAGCACTAAGCACCAAAAATGCCATTACCCCTATTTGGCTTGTTCCGCCGCCTCGTCGGCTCCGACCGGCAGTTTCGGCAGGCGGTGGCGACGGTTATCGGGCAGGAGCCGGACAACGCCCAGCTCTACCGGCTCGCGTTTACGCACTCGTCGCTGGTGCGGGCCGAGCCGGGGGCGGGCCGCCACCAGAGCAACGAGCGGCTGGAGTTTCTGGGCGACGCTATCCTGGGCGCGGTCGTGGCCGAGTATCTGTTTCAGAAGTATCCGTATGAGCAAGAGGGCTTTCTGACCGAAACCCGCTCGCGCATCGTAAACCGCGAAAGCCTGAACGCGCTGGCCCTGAAGCTGGGCCTCGACCGGCTCGTGCAGCTCGACGTGACCCAGAGCCGGGTGGCCCGCTCGCGCTCCGTGAACGGCAACGCGCTGGAAGCTCTTGTGGGCGCCGTCTATCTGGACTTGGGCTACAAGGCGGCGCGCAAGTTCGTGCTCCGGGGCCTGATTAAGCCGTTCGTGGACGTGAACAAGCTCACCACGACGACTTCCAACTACAAGAGCAAGCTCATCGAGTGGGCACAGCGCCAGGGCAAGGCCCTGCGCTACGACCTCAAAGGCGAGCCGCGCCCCGGCGGCGCGATGGAGTTCACGGCCACCGTGCTGCTGGATGACGAGGTGGTGGCGACGGGCATGGGGCTGAATAAGAAACAAGCCGAGCAGCTGGCGGCGGAGCGGGCGTTGGCGGCGTTGGGAGTGTAACGTTAAGCCCCTGCTGCCACCGGAGGGGCTTGGCGTTACAGTTCAATCTATTTCTTCCAGAGGGTTGAGCATCTTGTATTCCACCTGCTTCAGCTTACCACCCGCGAAGCGGAAAGTCAGTTGCAAAAAGTTCTCCTCGCCATCAAGCACCGCGTACGTGTCGTAACCGGATTTGAGGCGGAGAGTGCGGCAAAACACATCCTGGGCCACGCCAACCCGCATTCCGGCGAAGCTGGCTTTGGTGGACGAAAACCTACCGCCGAGCAGCATAGTCTTGTAGCGGTTTTTAAAGAATTGCAGCTGGTCGGCGGCAGTGTTCACGCGCAACAGTGAATCTTTGACATCTGGCTCGTGCCGATTAGGACTGACCCGAGTCAGTTTCAGGTCGATTCGGTAGAGCCGAAACAGTTTCTCCGCGTCGGTCGGCGACAAATCGGCAATAAGCTCCGTAAATAAGGCGGCCCGGTTGGCGATGACTAACGGCGGCCGGCGGCCCTGGGCGGCTCCTGACAACGCAAACAGGCAAAAGCAAACAAGGAGTGGCGCAAGTCGCTTTTTCATGCGCGTTCAGCGTTTAGTGACGGTCGCCAAATGTAACGTTTCAACTCAGAAAAATACCGATGCGCCTTGCCGGAGCCGCCCTCAACCAAACCCCGCTCGATTGGGACAACAACCTGCGCAACATCCAGACCGCCATCGAGCAGGCGAAGGATGCGGGCGTGGAGCTGCTTTGCCTGCCCGAGCTGTGCCTGACGGGCTACGGCTGCGAGGACTTGTTTCTGAGCGAATGGCTGCCGGCGGCGGCGCTGCGGCACCTGCAAACCGTCCGGCCCTGGACCCAGGAAATTTGCGTGGTCGTCGGGCTGCCGGTGCGGCTGCTGGGACGCACGTATAACACGGCGGCGGTGCTGCGTGACGGTGAGATTCTGGGCTTCGCGGCTAAGCAGTTTCTGGCCAACGACGGGGTGCACTACGAGCCGCGCTTTTTCGCACCCTGGCCGGCGGGCACTACGACGAGCGTTGAATTTGAGGGCGAAAGCTGGGCGCTGGGCGACCTGGTGTTTGAGCACCGGGGCGTGCGTTTCGGGTTTGAGATTTGCGAGGATGCCTGGCGGCCCGACGACGTGCGGCCCGCCTGCCGGCTGCGCGGGCGGGTGGATTTGATTGTCAATCCGTCGGCGAGCCACTTCGCCATGAGCAAGACTGACTTGCGCTATAAGCTGGTGCTCAACGCATCGCGCAATTTTAACTGCACCTACCTCTACGCCAATCTGCTTGGTAATGAGGCCGGCCGCATCATCTACGACGGCGAGATTCTGGTGGCCCGCAACGGGCATCTGCTGCGGCGCAATCAGCTGCTGAGCTTCCGGGAAGTGGATATGGAGTGGGTGGACGTGGATTTCGCCGCCGACCTGCCGCTGGCCGAAGCCATCGTAGCCCTGCCCGAGCCGGACGAGTACAAGGAGCTGAACCAAGCCATGAGCCTGGGCTTGTTCGACTACCTGCGCAAGGCACGCAGCCGGGGCTTCGTGCTGAGCCTGAGTGGCGGGGCCGACTCGTGCTTCTGCGCCGTGGGCGTGGCCGAGATGGTGCGCCTGGGCGTGGCCGAGCTGGGCGTGGCCGAGTTCAAGCGCCGCATCGGCGCGTTTGAGGCGGCGAAGCTGGCCGTCGTCGTGCAGACAGGCGCGGGCGGCGCGGCGCGGCAAGTCATCGACGACGTGCCAAATGAGGACGAGGACGAAGACGACGAGAACGAGCAACCAGAAACCAGAAACCAGAAACTCGTAAACTACTTGCTCACCTGCGTCTATCAGGGTACGGTGAACTCGTCGGATGCCACTTACGAATCGGCTTTCGCGCTGACCCAGAGCCTGGGGGCGCGCTTCGTGAGTTGGGAGATTGACGAAGAAGTGGCCGGCTACGTGGGCAAGGTGGAGGGCGCGCTCGACCGGCCCCTGCGGTGGGCAACCGACGATTTGGCCCTGCAAAACATCCAGGCCCGGGTGCGCGCGCCGGGCATCTGGCTGCTGGCCAACGTGCAGAACTGCTTGCTTATCACGACTTCCAACCGCTCGGAAGCCAGCGTGGGCTACTGCACGATGGACGGCGACACGGCGGGCAGCATCTCGCCCATCGCGGGCGTGGACAAGGCGTTCGTCAAGCAGTGGCTGCGCTGGGCCGAAACGGAGTTGGGCTACAGCGCCCTGCGCCACGTGAACGCGCTGCAACCCACCGCCGAGCTGCGCCCGCTGGCCGACCAGCAGACCGACGAGCGCGACCTGATGCCCTACCCGCTGCTCAACCGCATCGAGCGGCTGGCTTTTTACGACCGCCTCAGCCCGGCCGCCGTGCTGGCCCAGCTCGACCAGGAAGCCACCGGCTTCGACCACGAGCAGCTCAGAACCTACGTGCGGCGCTTTTACCAGCTCTGGAGCCGCAACCAGTGGAAGCGCGAGCGCTACGCGCCGAGCTTCCACCTCGACGACTACAACGTGGACCCGCGCTCCTGGCTGCGGTTCCCGATTCTGAGCGGCGGCTTCGCGGCCGAGTTGGCGGCGCTGTAGCGCGGACTCTGCGAGTCCGCGCGTGCTGGCGTTGCTATGTCGATGCCCAACAACGACAGCACGCGCGGACTCGCAGAGTCCGCGCTACAGCGCGCGCTACCTTTGCCGGCATGACCGGCTTGCTTGCTTTTATTACCTGGAACCCCTCGCCCATCATCGCCGAACTCGGCCCCGTGCTGCTGCGCTGGTACGGAGTGCTGTTCGCGTTGGGCTTCATCATCGGCTCGTTCGTGCTGCCGGGCATTTTTCGGAAGGAAAACGTTAGCCCGGCCTGGGTCGATGTGCTGACGCTTTACATGGTGGTGGGCACGGTGCTTGGGGCGCGGCTGGGCCACGTGTTTTTCTACGATTGGGACTCCTACAAAAACCAGCCGCTGGAGATTCTCAAAATCTGGCACGGCGGGCTGGCTTCGCACGGGGCCACGATTGCGATTCCGCTGGCTTGTTACCTCTTCAGTCGCCGCAACAAGTTCGACTACCTCTGGGTGCTCGACCGCATCGTCATTATGGTGGCCATCGGCGGAGCCTGCATCCGGCTGGGCAATCTGATGAACTCCGAGATTGGGGGCAAGCCGACCGACGTGCCGTGGGCGTTCGTGTTCCCACGCGACACGGAACATTTGCGCAAATTCCGACCCGACCAGCCCGTGCCGGCCGGCTCGGTAGCGGTGCAGCGCACGGTCGTGCCGGGCAAGGAAGAGGCGCTTTACACCGTCACGCCCGTAAGCGGCCTCGTGGCCCCCGACACGCTGGTGGCCGTGCCGCGCCACCCGACCCAGATTTACGAGTCGCTGTTCTGCGTCTTTCTGCTGGTGCTGACTTACGGATTGTGGAATAAATACCGCGAACAAACCCCGCGCGGGCTGCTGCTCGGACTGTTCATGGCGCTGCTGTTCTCGTTCCGTATCGGAGTCGAATTTCTGAAGGAGAATCAAGTGGGCGCGGAAGGCGATATCATTGCGCAGTACCATCTCAACATCGGGCAGCTACTCAGTATCCCATTCATCCTGATTGGGTTATGGTTGATGCTGCGGGCCGGTAAGGACCCGAAAAACCCGTATGGCTACGCCCCGCGCGATTTGGCGGAAGCCGAGGTGGCGAAGGTGTAAAACGGAGTGGCATTCCGTTTTGCCGCGAAGCGGCAAGCCCTGGTCGGCGAGTGTAGAATGGAGTGGCACTCCGTTCTGCCGCAAAGCGGCAAGCCACGGGCGGCGAGCTGGTACGGATAGTAACACCCCGCGCGACAACGCACTCGGACGACCCGGTCAAACGTGCCGCTCGGCCGTGGCTTGCCGCTTTGCGGCAGAACGGAGTGCCACTCCGTTCTACAGACCCAACTCGTACAGGCTACCTTCCTCGGTGCTGATGAGCAGCGTGCGCGCGTCCTTAAAGGCAACTCCCTCCGTTTGGCCGGCCCCTTCAAGGCCCACGCGGCGCGGTGC
>Ga0209511_1001382_pt1 | contig 21697 bp, 20 predicted proteins | sample SSSSmetaG_FD_184141 | JGI IMG/M metagenome (GOLD analysis project Ga0209511, IMG submission 184141) | Glacier valley bacterial and archeal communities from Borup Fiord, Nunavut, Canada, to study Microbial Dark Matter (Phase II) - ​SSSS... | ecosystem: Environmental > Aquatic > Freshwater > Ice >...
GATCGAGAGTCGCCGTCTGGAAAGCCCGCACAGTCTGAAAGTGAGCATGACCGAGCGCTATTGGCAGTTCAAGCAAGAGGTCATGCGCGCCGTTCTGCCCGCGAATGTGTAAGCAGTTAAAAGCACATTAAGTTGCAAGCGGCCAAGTGTTCATAAATCACTGGCATACCTGCTCGTTCTGTGCGACACTGGGTTCATCCTGTTCGGTTATCTGGTCACTTACCATTCTACCGAACAGGTTTTATCGTAGCTTCGAGATTGAAAATATGAATAAAGTGGCAATTTGATGCAAAGAATAAAGTCTGTTGTCAATATGGTGGGCTACAGCAGCAGCTTTGGCATGGTGTGGGGATGTATTCTAGGCATCGCATACTATTTGTTTGTGTTTCAACTCTCAATTTCAATTTTCATTTTGTACTTCATGATACTCGGCACTGTACTTGGATCATTGTTGGGTGGCATTGAAGGCGTCGTACTATCGTTGATTGCACGTAAAAATGTGCCAATTGTTATTGTTGCGGGCATATCTATGAGCCTAACTTTTGCGGTTAGCTTTGCTGTTTTCTATTTTGTATCATCGCTTTATTCTGTTGTTCAGCAGCCCAATAGTCAAATCCTACCCACGTTACTTGTGAGTTTTTTGGCGGCAATTCTATCAGGACATTTGAGTCGATTAGTCACTATGTCAAATTCAGAAATACTGTTCAAAAAAAGCTAAAATTTGGTGACTACTTGACCCCGGTTTTCAGGCCGGGGTAATCTTAGTGCGAACTGATCGCTACAAAATCTGCACAGTCGGAATATCGAAGCCGTTGAAATTCGAGGCGTATTCGATCGTGTAGACGCCCGTATTCAAAAAGTACAGCCGATCGCCGATGTTCACTTCGGGCAGTTCCACATCGCGGAGCATCGTATCGGCACTGTCACAGCTTGGCCCGGCCAATGTATAAAGTTCGGTCGCTTCCAACTCAGGATGATCCGTCTTAACCGGAAAATCCGAGAAGCCTTCCAGAATTTCCATCATGCCGTGGAAAATGCCGCCGTCCAGATACAGCCACGTTTTGTCGCCACGCTGCGCGCGACCTTCAACCGTCATGACCATCACGCCGGACTCGCCCGCCAACCCGCGCCCCGGCTCCAGAATGATCCGCAAATTGGGAGTCGGCGGGATGTAATCGGCCACCGCTTGCGTGATCGCCTGCCCGATCGTCGTGAAGGTCGGCACATGATCGTTGGTGCGCGTCGGATAGCCACCGCCCAAATCAAGAAAGTACAGCGCAATGCCCACATCGGCTGCCGCTTGCCAGATCACGCCGCATTCTTCGATCGCGCGCGTCCAGTTGTCAGGATTCAAGCATTGCGATCCGACGTGAAAAGCCAACCCGATCGGCTGCAAACCTAAATCACGCGCCAGCATCAGCTCCTCGATCGCCTGTTCACGTGAAACGCCGAACTTCTTATCGAGCGGCATCACCGCGCCGGAATTATCGACCGCCAATCGAATGTAAACGCGGTTGCCCGGCGCATAAGTAGCGATCTTGTGCAGTTCATCAACCGAGTCAGCCACCACGCCATAGACTTGCATCTCGGCGCAGCGCTTGAGCAGCTTCGTATTTTTGATCGGATTACTGCACACGACGCGCTCACCCGGAACGCCTAATGCCAGTATTTTTTCGAGTTCAGCGAGCGATGCCACATCGAACGATGACCCTTGCGCAGCCAGCGCAGCCACCACCGCCGTATTGGAGTTTGACTTGACAGCATAGAAGATTTCGGCATTCGGGACGTTGTTCAACAACGCGTGATAAGCGCTCACAATGCGGTCAATATCGAGCGCCAAAAATGGGGTTTGCGCTTGCACAGCACGCGCACGATCGTAGACAGACTGGCGAGTGGCGATCAGGTTCACTGGCTTTATTCGCTCCAAAGTAAAGATGAGGATGATGCTTTAATTTTACACGTTTTTGTGCATTGTGCAATTTATGTTAGAACGGATTGCCTGTTACGTTGGCTCAGCGCACCAGTCCACCGCGCACCACCAGCATAAAAGTGTTCATCCCCTCGCCAGAAAGCACGGTCGCGCGCGGAATTTCCAATGGGTCGTTGGAGACATCGCTTTTGTGGGGCGCAACGGCCAGTGCTGCCCAAAAGCCGGAGAAGCGTGTCAGCGTAACCGTCATTTTGTTGTGGTCATTATACGGATAAGCAAAGAACATGACGGGTGACTTAATATGCAATTCGATCGTCAACCGCGCGATGAAAATTTCCAGAAACTGACGCCACACGGGGAGGTGCGTCAAAAACAGGTGGTGCATCGTGTGTGCGCCGATCTCCATGCCCGCCTGTTTCAATGCCACCACTTCATTCCATGTCATGAAGCCTTTTGTGCCGACCCATTCGCTGACGATGAAAAAAGTGGCGGTCATCCCGTAACGCTGTAACAAAGGCAGCGCGTAGGTGAAATTATCAGCGCCGCCGTCATCAAAGGTAATGACAATCGGCTTATCAGGCAGCGCGCCGTTATGCTGGACAGCGTTCATGTACGTTTCCATCGAAATGGTATGATAGCCATTTTGCGCCAGAAATTTGAGCTGCGTCTCGAACTTTTCGGGCGTGACGTGCCATTGACTCACTTTGTGATCGATGTGGTGATACAACAGCACCAGCGGGCGATCGCTGGCGTCAGCAGGTTGTGCGGCAGGCAGGATCAACGCGGCAGCGGTGACCAAACTGATCAGCATCCACAGTGCGATCCCAAGTTTGAGCCGTTTATGTTTGAATTTGTGCGTAAAGCGATTAAAATCAGGCATGATGACGTTCCAGTTTATGATGACAGTTTTATGATCGCAGACACATTATAACGTTATGTACGTTAAAGCAGTTTAACAAGCCAAGATCAATCAAAGGGGATGCTGGTGGATTTATATTTGATACGACACGGCGAGGCGGGAACACACAATACGCAGGGTGACGACTCACAGCGCCCACTTACGGATGAAGGCGTTGCGCGTATGAAGCGTCAGGCGGCCACGCTCGTTCGTTGGGGCGTGAAGGTGGATGTGCTGCTGAGCAGCCCGTTTATGCGCGCCCGTCAAACGGCAGACATTGTCGGAAAAGCGCTCAGCGTTGCGGTAACCAATGAGGATGTGCTGCAATGCGGCTTCACGATCGACGCATTGCCAGCGCTCCTGCAAAAGTACGAGTCGGCAAAGCATGTGATGTTAGCCGGTCATGAACCCGATTTGAGCACAGTTTTGAGCGGCATTGTTGGCGGTGGCAGCTTCCGCATGGAAAAAGGCGGCCTCGCGCGTATACGGATCAAGACGATCACACCGCCAACAGGGACTGCGCTCTGGTTTTTAACGCCTGAACTCATGGGCGCTGAGAAACCGTGAAGTTGCTGCAACATTTGTCGATAGTACCGTGCGTGTGATCGGCACTGCCGGTCATGTCGATCACGGCAAATCGACGCTGGTACGTGCCTTGACCGGCATTGATCCTGATCGGCTGAAAGAAGAAAAAGCGCGCGAAATGACGATTGATCTGGGCTTTGCGCATTTCACGCTGCCCGATGGTCAGGTTGTCAGTTTGATCGATGTACCCGGTCACCGCGATTTCATCGAAAATATGCTGGCCGGAGTGGGTGGGATTGATGCCGCTATTTTGGTGATCGCCGCCGATGAAGGAATGATGCCACAAACGCGCGAACATCTGGCGATCCTGGATTTGCTGCGCATTCCGGCGGGCGTGGTGGCACTCACCAAAACGGATCTGGCGGATGATCCAGAATGGTTGGCGCTGGTGCACGCCGATATTCGCACGGCGTTAGCTGGCACAATGCTTGACAGTGCGCCGATTGTGCCGCTGTCTGCGCGCCGTGGCAGTGGGCTGGACGACTTACGATCGGCTTTAAGTACTGTGCTGCAAAAGACGCCCGCGCGGATTGATCGCGGCAGCCCGCGTATGTGGATCGATCGGGTGTTCACCATCAGCGGCTTCGGCACAGTCGTGACAGGTACGCTGCTTGACGGTGCATTAACGGTGGGTCAGGAAGTCGAATGTCAGCCGAGCAGACTGCGGGCACGCATTCGTGGCATTCAGGCGCACGGTGAAGCGCAAACTGTCGCATCAGCAGGCAGCCGCGCCGCGATCAATCTGGCAGGCGTGGAGCGTCAGCAGGTCAAACGTGGACAACTGCTTACGCTGCCGGATACCCTTCAAGCAACGCTGTTGATCGATGTGCAGTTCGATCACCTGCGGACGGCGGGGCGGGTGTTACGACACAACAACGAAGTCAAGTTCTTTTGTGGCTCAGCGGAATGTATGGCACGCGTCCGCTTGATCGGCGCGGAAACATTGGCAGCAGGCGAGTCAGGTTGGCTGCAACTTGAATTGGCTGTGCCACTGCCACTGCGTAACGGCGATCGCTTCATCTTGCGTTATCCGTCACCCGGCGAAACGTTCGGCGGCGGTATTGTGATCGACGCACATCCCGGCCAGCGGTGGCGACGCTTGAGGCCAGATGTGGTGACGCGTTTTGAGACGTTAGCGCGTGGCGATCCGGCGGATATAGTGAGCGCGGCACTCGCTATTGCCAACCAGCCGTTGACAATTGCGCAGCTTGCCGACAGTTCAGCACTTGGCACCAACTTAATCGCGACAGCGCTCGCCACGCTGCCTGACACAATTACGCTGCCTGACCGATTTTTTATGCACTCGACCGTTTGGGAAAGCACCGTACAAAAATCGATCCGCGTGCTGCAAACCTTTCACAAAGACGAGCCGCTGCGATCGGGAATGTCCGCCGACGCTTTACACAGTCGTTCAGGCATGGATCAGGCTGCTTTTCGATCGTTCATCGCATTGTGCAATGCACGCGGCGTACTGCGCAGTATGCCGAATGGCGAAATTGCGCTGCCCGATCACAAAATTCGCTTCACAGTGGCGCAGCAAAGCTCAATCCAGCATTTGCTCCGCGATTTTGCGCGTGCGCCGTATTCGCCGCCTTCTTATACAGATGCGTCCGCCATTGTTGGCGAAGCTGTGCTGCGCGCATTAATCGATCGTGGTGATTTGATTCAGGTGTCGCCGGAGGTGTTGTTCACGGTGGAAGCCTTCGGCGCACTGTGCGAAGCTATTCACGACACTCTGTTAAAGCACGGTCGCGTCGATGTTAAGACGCTGCGCGATCAGGTTGGCACGAGTCGAAAATATGCGCTTGCCGTGCTGGAATATCTCGACAAGATCGGCTTCACGCGCCGTGATGGTGACGATCGAGTATTCGCCGCGTGGCCGAATCCTTGACGGGATCACAGCGTTGGCGGCACGTTCACTACATCGATCGTGAACGGTGGATGGGCGCTGAGGCGTGGGAACAAGCCTTGCAAATCTGAGTTGACCACGTAGATTTTTCCGTCAGCCGCCAGCACATCCAACGGCGCGCGAAAACTCTGCGCAAGTAAAACATAATGCTTACCGTCCGCGTCCACACGTGCTAACTGTCCGTTATCGTGAACCCATGCGCTGAACAACAGGCGGCCTTTTTCATCTGATGTCACGGCCTGAATTTCCAGCCCGCCCTGCTCATACACGATCACTGGACGATCAGCGCTGCCATCGGCCTTCACTGCGACACGATACAATGTGCCCGTACCAGCATCGCCAATGACGAACGCGTTAGCCGCTTTATCGTACACAATGCCCGTCGGTTGACCGGCAGTTTGGCCGACCGGGTCGAGTTTGAGCCACAACGTACCCGTGCCATTGGTTGTATAGCGCCACACTTCGCCCACGCCCGGAAAGGTAATGTATAAATTCGACTGCGCATCGAACGCCATATGCGATAAAAAGTATTGCTTTTGCGTGGTGGCATAGACTGATAGCGATCCGGCGGGCGTCATGCGTTTGATCGTGCCACCGCTCGTTTGCGGATCGGTGCTGGTGAAATCGGCCACATACAGCGAACCATCCGGTGACAACGCAATTGCAGCGGGCGCGGTGAGGCCAGTGCCACTAAGGGTTAACGGCGTGAGCTTACCATCAGCGCTTGCTTTGTAAATCGCGCCGCTGCCGAGCGCGGACACGTAGAAAGTGCCGTCCGCTGCGCGCACGATGCCGGCCGGATAGGCTTTGTCACCAGGCAGCGTTGCGAAGGTGGCAACGGTGACACCCGTCGCGCTCGCGCTTGCCTCATGGCGAGTACCTGCCAGCGAATTCGCAATCAGCGAGAGCGTAGCTGTCGTGATCAGCGCGACCGCGAGCAAGACGCCAATAATAACCGCTGCTCGCCGCGCCGCTACATTTGACGGCGGAGCACTTTGTAGATTGGCAGGTGGTTCGACAGCAGGCGGTTTGACAGTGGGTACTTTCACGGTGACCTTTCAATAGGATCAAGCGTAGTGCGATTCAAGCATAGCAAGATCGCGGTTAAAAGGGTAGCGAACTGCCCTATAATGGCGGATGATTTGTGTTGTATTGAAGCGGATCGTGCTTTATAATGTTCAAACATTTGTTCGAGAGGTACGTTTGCTACAGCTAATCCCGAAGCCGACGCTTGAAGAATTCATGCGTACCTGTACGCCGCTCGCCATTTTGGGCACATTTGAAGCGACAATGCAAGCGCGCGTTGAAAGCATTGCTGCTGCACTGCTTGAATTTGAACAGGCAGCCGATCAGTCACCTGTTGAAAATCTGGCTGGGCTACTCAAAGCGAACAGAGACTTTTTGGGCGTTGTACTGTCGATAATCAATCTTTCGCAGGAAAAGTTCTTGCGGATTTTGAGTGCCGATCGTTTCGCACAAGCCGATTATGGCAATGAGTGGAGTATCGATCGCATTCATGCCAAATTGCGGACTGAGAGCGGTTTTGCTCAACACATCGCACAATTATTTCTGGACGGTCGCAACAGTCCGTTGTTAGCAGAGCGTGTTGCGTCGTTCTACCTTGAGCAACTTTCACTGCCGACAAAATGGCACGAAATAATTCTAGACCCACAACTCGTCAGAAAGGCAATCCGTCAGAAGTTGGCGGGCGAATACAATGACGGCAAAGGCGACGCGATCGAGTTGGCTATTCGCCAACAATTGGATGCGGTTTGTGACAAGTACGGTGTCACGCATAGCAAGGGTCAGGTGCAAGTGGTGAATAAAGAAGTCGATCACGCGATTCCATCGACACAGAACGCTCACGTATTGATGATGTCGTCGTATATGGAAACAACGTCCAGCAGTCAAACCGATCGTGCCGATAAGCAAGCCGTCATGTACAGTGCGCTCAAATTAGCGCATGGGAACTTCAAAAATCGCGTATTAGTTAATTTTGTCGATGGCGCTGGTTGGTTAGCACGTCGTTCAGATTTGGCACGGATGCACCAGCACTGCGATTACATTGTTAACCTGAATACGCTGGATCGACTTGAAGCCATTATTTGCAAACACGTACCGGAAACGTATTTCACTAAAAGCCCGCGCCCCGAAGTTCAAGGATAACATGATGCTGTTCGATCAAATTTTGCTTGGCGACTGTTTGGATCACCTCAAAACAATCGAGGACAACAGCATTGATGTCTGCTTTGCGGATCCACCTTTCAATCTGGACAAAAAATACACATCCTATCGCGATCAACTGCCGCTGAATGAGTACCTGGAATGGTGTGAACAGTGGCTCAAGGAGTTAGTGCGCGTCACCAAACCAAGCGGCTCGATCCTGGTTCATAATATCCCGCGCTGGCTCACTTATTATTCGGCTATTCTGAACAAATACGCACACTTTCGGCATTGGATCGCCTGGGATGCCATGAGCACTCCCGTAGGTAAGACGCTGCTACCTGCCCACTACGGTATCCTGTTCTATAGCAAAGAGGAAAAAGGCACGAAGTTCTACGAGGTTCGTGCCCCGCACAAAAAATGCCGCGAATGTGACGCTTACGTGAAAGATTACGGCGGCAAAAAAGATCAGATGCACCCATTTGGATTTCTGGTCAGTGATGTGTGGACGGATATTCATCGCATCCGGCACGCCACCCGGCGCGACGAGCATCCCTGTCAACTGCCTGTCCATTTGCTTGAACGCCTGATCCTGATGACCACCGATGTAGGCGATGTGGTGCTCGATCCGTTCATGGGTACCGGCACCACGGCAATCGCTGCAAAAAAACTGCAACGTCACTACCTGGGCATTGAACTTGATCCAAAATATGCCGAGATTGCCACAAAGAAAGCTGCGCAAATCAGCGAGCCGACCTGTTATGCGAGCTATCCGGTGTCGATGTTCCTGAACAAAATTCAAAGCATCCGCAACTGTGACGCCGCCAAGTTGTTTCCACCCCAATTAACATCGGGTGATAAAAAGCGTCAGAAAAAAGAGAGCGCCAGCAAGCTGCCGCGTAAAGCTAAAACAATGCACAGCGAACAGCAGCTTGAATTGATTACGCCCTGATCAACGCGTCACGATTGAGGTGATTATGCCCGACAACGTATTGCACAGTGCAGCGCAGAAAAGTTTGACCCGGCTCACCGATGACGGCGAATTTGTCGAAGGCTATGTGCTGTCTGAAGTCGAGCCGTTTTCAAGCGATCGTGAGGCGATTTTGCATCGCATTCGCGCCGTGAACAATCAAGTAGCGAAAAAGCGTGACCCTAACGCATCACTTCAAACCCTTCAACTGCTCATGAGCTTCACGCTGATCGTGTTCGCGGCACTCAGCGCGCTGATCGGCTTTATCCTGATCGGCTTTCGTGCTCACTGATTTGCCGCGCAGTTTGCACGTTAACAAACAGTAGTTGCCGCTTACGACGGGCTGCGCTAGCATTGGGCGGGTTTGTTCACCAGTCAAAGCAGGATCAAAAGCAGTCATGACTCAAAAAGTGGTTATCACAGGTGGCGCTGGCTTTCTTGGCCTTCACCTGGCACAACGTTTTGCCAAAGATCACGACGTTGTTCTGTACGATATTGCCGACTATCCGCCGAACGATTACGCCGCTAACGTTCAGAAGATCAAGGGCGATGTGCGCAACCGCTATCGCTTGGAACAGGCTTTTCAGGGCGCATCGATCGTGGTTCACTGCGCAGCGGGTTTACCTTTGCTGCCGCGCGATGAGATCATTTCCACCAACGTACAAGGCACTCAAAATGTGCTGGACGCCGCTAAAAGTGCAGGCGTTGGGCGCGTGATTCAAGTGTCCTCGACGGCGGTGTACGGGGTGCCGGAAAAGCATCCGCTGTATGAAACCGATCCGATGGTCGGGGTTGGTCCTTACGGTGAAAGCAAAATCACGGCGGAACGGCTGTGCGAACAATACCGCGCGCACGGGATGATCGTGTCCGTGGTGCGCCCCAAAACGTTCATTGGCACTTATCGCCTGGGCGTCTTTCAGATTTTGTACGAGTGGGTCAAAGAAGGCCATGCAATTCCGGTCATTGGTGATGGTTACAACCGTTATCAACTGCTGGAAGTCGAGGATTTGGTAGATGCGATCCAGCTATTGGCAACGCATTCCGACAACGCAAAAGTAAACAACACCTTCAACGTCGGCGCAATGGAATTCCACACCGTACGTGAAGATGTCGGCGCGTTGTGCGAATATGCACATAGCGGCGCACACGTTCTGGCGACGCCTGCCGGGTTGGTCAAGCCGGTGCTGGCCGCCGCCGAATCGCTCAAGCTGTCACCGCTTTACAAGTGGGTGTATGGTACGGCAGATAAAGACTCGTTCGTCTCGACTGAGAAGTTGCAAGCGCTCGGCTGGAAAGCGCAATATAGCAATAGTCAGGCATTGATCCGTTCCTATCAATGGTATCTCGATCATTATCAGGAAGCGGAACAGGGTACGGGTACGCATCACCGCGTGGCCTGGGATCAGGGTGCGCTGAAGCTAGTCAAGCGCTTTATCTAGTGAGCAAGTGGCAAGCGCGACAAAATGTCGCTTTTTATGTGATCGATATGGTGCTGTTCGGGCTGGCTGTGACGTTCCTGGATGCATCTACGGTGATCCCTAATTTTGTCGGTCAGATAACGAAATTACCCGTTCTGATCGGGTTATCAGGCGTCTGGTTTACGCTGCTATGGCGCTTGCCACAATTGATCACCGCACCAGTCATCAGCCGATCGCCAGACAAACGACGCTGGATGCTGTTCAGCAGTATTCCGGGGCGTCTCACATTTCTGGTGATTGCGCTGCTGACCGTACTGATCAGCCCATCCAACCGCGAGCTGCTGCTGATTGTATTTTTTATCGGCTACGGCATTTTTGCCATTGCCGATGGAATCACGAATAATGCCTGGGTTGCCCTGATCGGCAGCGCCGTTCCACATCGGACGCGGGGCATCATGTTCGGTGTGGCGCAGGTGATCACGGCAGTGTCGATTTTGGTCGTGCAAGGGCTGCTGCGCCAACTGCTTGGACCCAGCGGCCCCGGCTATCCGCTCAATTACGCGGCAGTCTTTGCGATCGCTGGTGTATTGCTGACAATAACGCTGCCTTTCGTCGCCAACTTTTATGAGCGCCCCATGCCATCCCCTACGCGCGTCATCGGCATGTCCGATTATTTGCCTTATCTGGGGCAAATCTTGCGTAAGGATCGGATATTTCAGCATTACCTCGTCATGCGCTTTGTGCAGGATGCCAGCGTCATTGCTGCGCCGTTTTTCATTGGCTATGAAGTCACGGTGTTGCAAGTGCCGTCGGCGCAAGCGGTCAGCGATTCTTTGTTAGCGGTGATGATCGGCAACTTGCTTGGCTCAGCGTTAGGCGGCTGGCTCAGCCACCGTTTCAGCAGCCGCCTAGTGATCTATATGCACACCGTGGCGATTGTAGTGGGGCCGTTAGCAGCATTGCTCAGCGTGTCGGTTGGGCGTGATGCGCTGCTGATCTCGTTCGCGTGCATCGGCTTGATCACTGCATCATACGGGCCGGGCGTCTTCAACTGGTTGGTGGCGTACGCTCCGATTGATGAGCGGCCTGTTTACAACAGCATTGTCAATACCTTTGGTGTGGTTGCTTTGATGGTGCCATTAATCGGCGGTCTGGTGCTGCAATTCAGCTCGTACAGCGTTTTGTTCGGATTGGCACTGGTGATCGCGATTGCGGCAGCACTGCTGGTGATCCCATTACGCGCGCCGCCCAGTGGAATTGGCGAGTTGGATGATTAACCCTGAAGATTATGCCGTTGAAGTTGGGCGACTTCTCTTAACAGGTGTTGGCGTTATATCTGTTGGCGTAACGGTGGGCACAGCCGTAGCGACAGTGCCGAGCGGATCGGGATTGCGCATATAACGCGCGCGGATGGCTGCCGTGCGCGCGTAATCGGTTGCGGAAAGCAAGCCCCATAAATCTGTCGGACTTGCAATGTGATCGGCTTGCGTGCTGGCGTAATCGTGCAACCAGCGCAAAAAAGCATCGCTGCCGATCGTGCTGCGGATTTCATCCAGCATCAGGACGCCGCGCAAATAGACCGCGTTGATATAGGGGCGCTGCGTCGTAAAATCGTATACGCTGGAATCGACGTACCCTTCCGGCTGAAACAACTTGACGCGGAATGTCCACCACCATTTAGTCAGCGTCGGATAGGCACCTTCCAGAAAAAGCAGCTCGCTGTAAGTCGCAAAGGCTTCATCCATGAACGGCGTGCGCGCCTGATCGTCACCGACGCTTGAATACCACCACTGATGCGATAATTCATGCGCGGTGATCAACGTCAGCCACGAGTCAGGTTTGCCCTCATAACTGGTGAACCAACCGCCGCCGATGAAAACTAATCCGCTGAACTCCATGCCGTCCGGGAAATCGGCCTGCACGATGGTGAGGTGTTTGTAAGGGCACGGGCCGAACAGCGTTTCGTAGCGTACCAGCGCCGTTTGTGCAATTGCCAGCACATGTCCTGGCGCGTCGATCGTGGGCGCGTGCGAAAACGTGTACAAGTCGATCACCACGCCGTTTGCTGCTGTGACGCTTTGCAGCGTGAATGTTTCGCTGACGCTGAGTGCAAAATTGCGCGCGTGATCAAGCATAAAGTGCCAGGTCGTAGCGCTGTTGCGAGTGGCCGTACCTGCACCAGCCACCATCACGCGACCAGGATTCGCACCTTGCACGGTCACACCAACTGCATAGTCCGCTGCTTCGGTGACCGTCGTTTCGCCCACTTCCGGCCAATAGCGCGGTACTACCCAATCGCCAGCTCGGTAAGGTGCTACGGCGGGCAGCCAATCGCCCAGGTTCAACTGTCGTTCAGTATAGCCGAAATAGCCATTCTTGGCGGTCACGCCTGTGATCAGCGGCACCTTGATCGTGAAGCCGAGGCCGATGGTTGTGTCGCAGCCGGGCAGCAGCGGCTGCCGCAGATTGACATCGAGCCGCCCATCCGCGAACGTGTACGAATCACTGTTAGCGCCTGCGCCGAGCGCTGTCAGGGTGAACGTGTCGGGGCGATGCGCCGCAACCACATTGAAGATGATGCTGGAAAGTGCAGTGCCCGTCTCGTTTCGATAAGTGGTATAGAGCGTCGCACTGACGCTGTGCGTGGTCATGTCGATCGTGGCATCAGCGGCGTAGCGGGTGGCGGCTGCATTTGGCGTGGTGGCGCATGGCGTCGGCGGCGCAGACAATGATTGCACAGCGGGCACGGTGATCCCGATTTGAGGAGTCGTGTTAATGGGCGCTAGCGTCACGACAATCGGAGTAGGCACGCCCGCCGAGTCTGCCGGACGTGTCAAGATACAGCCCGCCGCACACAGCAGCCACCCGTATAGGATCAGCCTGATCAGAAAGCGTGAATGGGTCATTATCGTTGCACTGCTCATCAATCGTGCTCATTGTGCCACCACGCGGCGGCTTCCGCCATATACGATCCGATCGCCCATCATGGCAGGCCACGTGCAAAGTCATTGACCCCTAACCCCCGCCCTTCCCCCGATTACAGGGGAAGGGAGTCAAAGGCGGTGTGAAAGTCCCGCCCTGTAATCGGGAATGCTCCTTCCCCACAGATGGGGAAGGTTGGGAAGGGGCAGGGGATGGGGGGAACTGACTTTGCACGCGCCCTGCCCATTGCAGCGTTGTCAGTTAGGCGAATGTCGGCTATAGTAGCCTTACTTACGCTTTATAAATGGCCTGGCCATTTAACGGAAAAAAGATGTCGGATTCCGCTTCGCTTTTAGACGTTTTGGGAACTGGTTTGCTCAGCGATGAAATCGAGCAGGCATTTATTGAATGGTGCATCGTGCAAACGGTGCGGCCAGCTTTTGCGCACGCGCTGACCACGCATAACATGGCTGCCGAAGCACGCCTGATTATGGCTGCGGACAAAGCCGAAACTGTGGCAACGATTGCCACCAAAGCGGGCGAAGGCGCACGCGAAACGATGTTCCGGCAGTTGGCGTTATGGATCAAGCGCGCCACCAACTACGAGACGCCGCACGCTGCCTGGGAAGCCGCACGCGAGGCCGCTGTGTGGAGTCTGATCTATTCGCAGCGCGCCCGTGACGTTGCTACCCAGGCCGAACAATATCAGCAGATTGATAAACAAATTCGCCAGACGCACGCCACCCATTTGCGCGATATGATCCCGACCAAAACGTCACCTTCGCAGGAGGCATAGCGTTCAGACCGGAGGGTCAGTTAATCGCTTGACCGTATGATTTGATGATTGATAGGAACAATGCCCATTATGCGCCAAACGGTACTTCTCTACAACCCGATCAGCACATCACCCGGCAAACAGCGTTTACCCCTGTCACTATTGGCAATCGCCTCAGTGATCGATGCCGATTACGACTGTGAATTTATCGACGGCAACCTGATCGCGGATCCGGCGGTATACATCATCGAACGCGCCCGTCAAACGCGCGCCAAACTGTTGGCCGTGACGGTCATGCCGGGGCCGCAGTTACGCCAGGCAGTCGCAGTATGCAAGCAGATCAAGGCGGCACTGTCCGACCTCAAAATTTTATGGGGTGGCTACTTTCCGACACAGCACGCCGAGGTCACTTTGCAGAGCGGCTATGTTGATTTTTGCATCGAAGGGCAAGGTGAAGCGCCCTTTCGCAAGCTGGTCGATACGTTGTACGGCGGCGGCGCACTGAGCGATGTGCCGAGCCTGTGGTATCGCGGTGACGACGGCACTATCCGCGAAACTGCGCGCGCTGTACCCGTCATGATCGATCAACTGCCGCGCTACCCCTATGAGCGGCTCGACATGGATCGCTACCGTGCCAAAAATTATTTGGGCAGCGCTGTTTATAATCACAATACGAGTTTCGGCTGTCCATTTGCCTGTAATTTTTGTGCGGTGGTGGCGCTCAGCAAACGGCGCTGGATACCGGAGTCCGCTAAACGCATGGCGGATACGGTCACGCTGCTGCACGACAAATATGGCGCGGATGCGGTGGAATTTCACGATATGGATTTTTTCGTCAGCGAACAACGCACCGCCGATTTTGCCGAACGCATCAAACATCTCAATATGCGCTGGTGGGGCTTAGGGCGGATCGATACGCTGATGGGATACAGCGATCAGAGCTGGCAGCTTATGCGCGACAGTGGTGTCAAGATGATTTTCATGGGCGCGGAAAGCGGCGATGATGCTGTGTTGGCGCGCATGAACAAGGGTGGCAGCAGCAGTACCGAGCAGACGCTGGCCGTTGTGGAGCGCATGGGCAAGCTCGGCATTGTGCCGGAACTGTCGTTCGTGCTCGGCAACCCGCCCGATCCGTTAGCGGATATAGACGCCAGCATTCAGTTCATCCGCAAGCTGAAAAAAGTGAATCCGGCGACCGAATTGGTGCTGTACATTTATACGCCCGTTCCACAAGAGAACAGTGAACTGTACGAGGCGGCCAAAAAAGCTGGCTTCCGCTTCCCGGAAACGCTCGATCAATGGTCTGATGATCAGTGGAGTCAATTCGCGCTGCGTCGCAATCCGGGCTTGCCGTGGTTCAAAGCGGATGCTCATAAGCGCGTACGTGATTTTGAAGTGGTGATCAATGCGTACTACCCGACGGTGACCGACTTGCGCTTACAATCCAGCCGAATGAAGCATTTGATGCGCGGGCTAAGCGGTTGGCGCTATCAGTTAGGCTATTATGAGTGGCCGTATGAACTCAAAGCGCTGCAACGCTTCATTCACTATCGCAGACCAGAAACGACCGGCTTTTAAGAGAAGGCACACCCTATTGTGCAGTGTTTGACTCCCTTGCCTTGTAATCGGGGAAAGGGTGGGGGTTAGGGGACAACGACTTTGCAATTACCCCCTGACTTGACAAAATTCGCGATTTGCAGCATTCTGGATAACACATAAACGTAAGAGGAGGTTTTGATATGCCTGGTCCCGCAGCTCGTATGGGTGATTCAACCGCGCATGGCGGAAGTATTGTGGTTGGTGTGCCGACCGTAATGATTGGCGGAATGCCTGCCGCTCATTTGACCTCTATGCATGTGTGCCCGATGGTGACGCCCGGCGTGCCGCCCATTCCGCACGTTGGCGGGCCGGTGGTTGGCCCCGGCGTCCCAACCGTGCTGATCGGCAAGATGCCTGCCGTGACGGTCGGTGATATGTGCGTGTGTGTCGGCCCGCCGGATGCGATCGTGATGGGTTGCATGACGGTGATGATCGGCACGGGCGGCTGATACCATTGCTAACAGGGTCGGCACTGACCGACCCATGACGATGCTCAGGTTACTAACTTGCCGATCACTTGATTTGCTTGATGGTAAACAAAAGCTCACCGCCGGGTGTCTTGACGGCTACTTTGTCCTTCACCTTGCGACCCATCAAGGCCGCACCGATCGGGCTTTCGTGTGAGATTTTGCCAGCACCGGGGTTAGCCTCGGCAGCGCCAACGATCGTATAAGTTTCATCTTGCTTTTCGCTCTTTTCGCGCACGATCACCTGAACGCCCACGCGCACGATGCTGGATTTTTGAGTGCTGTCCGCGACCACCGTAGCGCTTCTTAACAGCGATTCCAGATAATTGATACGCCCTTCCAAGAACGCCTGCTGTTCTTTCGCATCTGCGTAATCTGCATTTTCGGAGAGATCACCCTGTGAAATGGCCTCTTTCAGCTTGACTGCCAGTTCGGGGCGTTTCACATTTTTAAGATCGTCCAGCTCGCGATGCAATTCAGCAGCGCCATCTTCGGTAAGATATTTTTCTTCTGACATATTTGACTTCCTTCTAGGACAAGACAACGCTATAGGGTACAACGATCGGGGGTACAGGTCAAGGACGCGTGAACGGATCGTACAGCCGTTCCCATTCTTCAAGGGCGTAACGGTCGGTCATGCCTGCCAGATAATCTGTGACAGCGCGATGCAGCCCTTTAGCCGGGATGCGCCGCTGTGCTTCGGGCGGAAGCTGCGTGGGCGCGCGGATGAATGCCTCGAACAACTGCGTTAAAAAGTGCGCGGCTTTTTGACTCATGCGCACTACACGAAAATGATAGTAGAGATTTTCATACAAGAACGCTTTGAGTTCGGCATTCATACGTGAGAAGTTGGGCGAACTGCACAGCACATTGTCCGATGCGTGTTGCAAAGCGTCCAGCGAGTCGATTCCTTCTTCGGCAAGTCGCCCATTGGTGGCCGCGATCACATCGTCGATTTCTAGGCCGATCAGCCGACGCACCATGCGATAACGTACCGTATCATCGATGCGCTTGCCGCTCCAATCGATGCTATGCTTGATCACCTGCCAGATTTCGAGCGTTTCCAACTGCTCATAGGTCAGTAAACCTGCTCGCAAGCCGTCATCCATATCATGTGCGTTATAGGCCAACCCGTCACTGATATCCGCAATTTGTGCCTCAAGCGTTCCGCGCAGTGCCGGATCGAAACCTTCCTCAACGCTGAAATCGTATTTCGACTCATGTTTGGCGATCCCTTCGCGTAGTTCATGACTCAAATTCAGACCCGGCCAGTTCGGATAGCGTTCTTCCAATTCGGTCACGATGCGGTACGTCTGTCGATTATGGTTGAAGCCACCGTGATCACGCATAAGTGCATTGAGCGTATCTTCACCAGCGTGCCCAAACGGTGAATGGCCGAGATCATGCGCCAGACAGATGCCTTCCACCAAATCTTCATTAGCGCCGAGCGCTCGCGCCAGGCTGCGCCCGATTTGCGCCACTTCCAACGTATGCGTCAGCCGTGTACGGTAGTAGTCGCCTTCATAATTGACGAATACCTGCGTCTTATATTCCAGCCGCCGAAAAGCGGTCGTGTGCAAAATACGATCGCGGTCACGCTGAAAAATGGTACGAAACGTGTCTTCCGTATCAGGGTATAACCGCCCTTTGGAGTTGGCGCTTTTGCAGGCATAAGGCGCCAGCATTGCATCTTCGCGGGCTTCGAGTTGTTGGCGAGTGACAGGCATAGCGCGTAAGGCTGATCATCAGGTGAGCGAATGCGTGTAGTGTACCGCATGTTCGTGGTTTATGCCCTGGCGCTGCAATCGCAAAAAGTGAAACGGCACAAACAGGGGTACATTGATGAGTTTTTAACGAGTTTTTAACCAGTGTTGGTAATTTCGTATGGACGTTTCGCCTGCATGGTTGTAAATTAGGTAAATCTCGAAATGTGGGAGTCTATTGTGATTGACCGTGTTTTGTTCGGTGCAAGTCTTCAAACCTTTAACGAATGTCTTCAGCTTGCCCGTCAATGCGGGGTTGGCATGGAAATTCAAGCGTTTGCCTACCCACAAGTGCTGGACGGTGACTGGAAAGCACTCGTCAAAAAATATCAGCGGGCGCTTGTTGATCTGCCCGGTGAGCGCGCGATGCATGGTCCCTTCCTGGATATGTCCAGCGGTACTCCTGATCCACTGATTCGGGATGTGGTCAAGCGCCGGATGCTGCATACCATCGATATTGCCAGCCAGCTTAGCGTGCGGACGATCGTGTTTCACGCCAATTATATCGCTTCCATCCGCAACGATACCTACCGCCGCGAATGGTTGGCCTACGAGATTGACTTTTGGGGGCCGATGGCCGAACGCGCTGCTCAATCCGGCGTGACCCTGACGCTTGAAAATATGTGGGAATTCGATCCCAATATCATTGCCGATGTACTGCGCGGACTGCATCACCCGAATTTGAAGGCTTGCCTGGATGTTGGGCACGCCACGCTTTTTTCCGATGTGCCTATCAAAACCTGGTTGGAGGTGCTCGCGCCGTATCTCGTCCACCTGCATTTGAACAATAATCCTGGCACGGTAGATGAACATCGCGGGTTCGACGATGGCGTGATCGATTATGAAGCGGTGCTGCCGATGCTGCGCGAACTCAAGACGCATCCGGCCTTTTCGCTTGAAATTGGTGATGTGGAGAGCATTCGGCGCAGCTTGCATCACTTGCATTTGCCACAGCCGATCAAATAAGCCCTGCCAATTGGCAAACGCTGTCTGCCACATAAGCAAAATACCCCTTGCGCTGGACGCTCAGTTCGCCCACAATAGAAGCCGTTCAGCTTATCCGCTCATCAGGAGTCCGTGTTTTATGAAGGCAGTCGCGATTACCCCCCATACCACTGGCATGGCGCTTATTGACGCGCCCGAACCCGTGATCAGTGCGCCCGATCAGGTCAAGTTGAAAGTGATCCGCGTTGGCATTTGTGGCACTGATCGCGAACTTCATACGGGTCACATTGGCGATGCACCACCCGGTCAGAACCGCTTGATCATCGGTCACGAGATGTTTGGTCAGGTGGTCGAAGCTGGCAGTGCCGTAACCAGCGTAAAGGTGGGCGATTACGGCGTATTTACGGTGCGGCGCGGCTGTGGGCACTGCAACGCGTGTAACAACGGCCATTCTGATATGTGCGAGTCGGGTGATTATAAAGAGCGCGGGATCAAGGCGCTCAACGGCTACATGACCGAATATGTAGTTGACTCCGAAGTGTATCTGGCGCGCGTCCCGGCTGAGCTGGCAGATGTGGGCGTGCTGACCGAACCCCTGTCAGTTGGCGAAAAAGCGATTGACGAAGCGGTAGCGCTTCAAGTGCAGCGGCTGCCTAACGCAGGATCAGCGACGACATGGCTGCGCGGTAAGCGAGTGCTGGTGGCGGGATTAGGACCGATCGGCATGTTGGCGGCGCTGATTTTAGCGGATCGTGGGGCACAGGTGATCGGGCTGGATGTGCTGGACGAAAATACGATCAAGCCGCAAATGTTGGTCAAGTTGGGTGGCACGTACATTGATGGCCGCAAAGTCAGCACGGATACGCTTGACGATCATCTTGGTCAGATCGATCTGATTTTCGAGGCCACCGGCGTCAGTTCGCTCAGCTTTCAGTTGATCGACGCGCTCGGCATCAATGGCATTTACGTTATGACGGGCGTACCAGGTGGCAACCGTCCGGTAACGATCGACGGCAACGCGCTGATGCAGCAAATCGTGCTGGAAAATCAGGTTGTGTTTGGCAGCGTCAATGCCAACCGTACTCACTTCAAAATGGCGATCGATGATCTGTCCCATTTCCGCGCTCATTACCCTGAGGTATTGGCCGGAATCATCACCAACCGCTTCACGATGGCGCAGGCTGAAACGGGCTTTGATTTGCAAGACCCGAACGCCATTAAAAGCGTGGTGGAAATCGCGGGTTAGGAGTCAGCATGGTTTTGGCGTGATGGCCTTGGCTAAGTTAAGCTGGTACTAGGCGCTGGCGATAGTCAAGCCCCACACCGCGTATGCGCCCGATGCGCGTAAAGCCGCTGCACAGCCTCGCAAGGTAGCGCCTGTGGTATACACATCATCGATTACGAGTACCGATTGATCGTTCACTAACGTACGATCGGCAGTAAAGGCATCCGCCATATTCGCTTGTCGTTGAGCGTAATTCAAGCCAACCTGTGAAGGGGTGGCACGGATACGCGTAATGGCGAGCGCTTCAAAAGGGATTGCGCTGTATTCCGCGAGACGCGTGGCGAGCAAAGCGGCTTGATTGTAGCCGCGTTCGCGTGTACGATCACTGTGCAGAGGCACGGCAGCGATCAAAGTGGGACGCCAATCGGTCATTTGCAAGGTCTGCTGAAGGCGCTGTGCCAACGGATCAGCCAGACGTGTCAAGTTTTGATATTTGAAAGCGTGAACAGCGCTCTGAATCGCGCCGCCAAAATGAGCAGTAGCGCGCAATCCATCTAAGAATTCGGAGTTTTTATCAGGGAGTGTGGCAGGTTCAATAGCGCTCAGGCAGTCGGCGCATAGCAAACTGCCCATACGTTTGCAATGCACACAGCGCGGCGGAAAAATCAAATCAAGCGCGTTGTCGATCCAATGGCGTGTGTGCCGACGGATCAGGTCACCTGTTTTATCAAGTGACCTGAGCGACGGGATCACAAAGCCTTGAGTGCGTTGGTGTGCAGCAAAATGATGATCGACGGGCCTAGCAGCACAATCCAGATGGACGGGAAGATCAAAAAGACCATCGGGATCATCATTTTGACAGGTGCTTGCTGCGCGCGTTCTTGCGCACGTTGACGACGCTTGACGCGCATCTGATCGGACTGAATGCGCAAAATCTTCGAGATGCTGACGCCCAATTGATCGGCCTGAATGATTGCTGCTGTGAAGCTCGTCACGTCCGGCACATCCATCCGATTCGACATATCGCGCAGCGCTTCACGGCGCAGCTTGCCCAATTGGATTTCTTGCAACACGCGCCCAAACGCAGCGGACAGATCGTTGTCCCACTTTTCGTAAACTTTGCCCATCGCCGTATCAAAGCCAAGTCCCGCTTCTACGCAAATGGTGAGCAGATCGAGACAATCCGGCAGCGCCTTGACAATTTCATTTTGGCGGCGGCTGATCTGGCCGCTGAGCTGAAGGGCAGGCATGAAATAGCCGAGCGCCGCCGCCCCAACAGTCAAACCAATCGCAGTGAGCGGGGCTTGATGGGTGACCACAAAGAAAATGACGAAAGCTACGACCGTCAGCAAGATCATCAACATCAAACGTTGACCGAAGAAATCGCGCGCGTCAGTCGTTTGCGCCTTACCCGCCAATTCAAGTTGGCGACGCGTATTTTCGATCTGCTGATCCGGCGTGAAGCGCGTCAGAAGATCCGATAAGACCTTAAAGACCGGCACCACTACGCGATCACGGAATGACAGCGACATTTCAAGTTCGGAGAGGGACGTCGGCAGCTCCCGATCACCATACTCCGCTAAACGCTTTTGCAGCGGGTCTTCCCCTGTATTCTCACGCTGGCCGACATAAATCAGGCCGATCACCAACCCAAGGGCGATGACGACAACGATCACAATTGCAAGAAGTTGTGTGCTCATAACGTTTTTGCCAATCCCTTAAATTTCAATGTCAACGATGCGCTGAATGACCGCCGTACCCGTGCCGATCAAGCCCAGACCAATCGCGATCATCGGCCAGCCGCAGAAGTGATCTTTGAACAGGTTGCCTACGTAATCCGGGTTGACGATCCCCAAAAAGAGCGCCAGCACGATCGGCAAGCCGCCGATGATGTAACCTGTGATGCGCCCCTGAGAGGTCAACACACGCACTTCACCTTTGAGTTTGATCCGTTCGCGGATGGTATGGCTGATCACTTCCAGAATTTCAGCCAGGTTACCACCGACTTCGCGTTGAATATTGACGGCGGTGATCACCAGATCGAGGTCTTCACTAGGCATCCGCTTTTGAAGGTGTGCCAACGCCTTTTCTTGTTCCAGGCCGAGCTGTACTTCCTGTACTACGCGCC
>Ga0209511_1001383_pt1 | contig 21697 bp, 19 predicted proteins | sample SSSSmetaG_FD_184141 | JGI IMG/M metagenome (GOLD analysis project Ga0209511, IMG submission 184141) | Glacier valley bacterial and archeal communities from Borup Fiord, Nunavut, Canada, to study Microbial Dark Matter (Phase II) - ​SSSS... | ecosystem: Environmental > Aquatic > Freshwater > Ice >...
ATAAGGATAACCTTCTAAAAATAGGCATATCCAAGAAAATCAGCGATAAAACAAATCAGAATTCATAAAAATGAGTTCTGTATGAATGAGGTGGGTTCTAAATTTAAAGTTTTGGCACCTCAATCAAGAATATATATCCAATTTTTTAAATGCATCAATAGTATGCCCATTAATAATCATTCAATTTATTTTTTTTGTTGACATTTTTGAATAAAGTCATAGAATAGTACTATGCGGATATAGTTTAATGGTAAAATACTAGCTTCCCAAGCTCGAGTTGCGGGTTCGATTCCCGTTATCCGCTTAATAAAAAAGGAACTATGGCTCAGTTTTCTTGATCTATAGTTCCTTTTTTATCACTGTTGATGAACCTTAAAAAGCAAAGATAGCAAGAATAAAGTGCGAGCCCACTGGCGAGCATCTTTTATTCTTGAGAAGCCTTGCCCATAGGATTAGGGGCAAGGCTTCTCGATTCCCCGTTATCCGCTTGGAACATCGAAGAAGTACTGTTATACGAATAGCCAGACTACCATTTGTCTATCAAAAAGAATACTTATACTGTTTGAGAATATCTCCTAATATAAGTCCATCGGCAATTTCCTCAACTATACAAACTGAAATTTAATCGTTAACCATATGCTCAGTATAGTATTATAATTTATTATTTCCAATCCTCGGCAAATTGTTATTACTTAATACGTTTAGTGTACTCAGCTGTTTTACTGCCAATTGGCGTAATATTACTAACCGTTCAGATTGCTTCATTTCCTGTTCAATTAAAATCGCATTATAACTTTCCATATTTGCAAGAACCAATAATTGATTAATTGATGCATAATCACGAATATTTCCTTTTTCTTCGGAATTTTCATTTCTCCATTGCTTGGCTGTCATACCAAACAATGCGGCATTTAATATATCCGCCTCATTTGCATAAGTATATGATATTTGAGCTGGTGTCAATTCTGATGGAATTAAATTATTTTTAATTGCATCCGTATGTATTCTGTAATTTAACTTCGATATCTCACGATTAAGATTCCAATTCAATGATAATCTGCTGTTTTCGTCACTCTTTATTCTCTTGTAGTCTTTTATGATATACAACTTGAATTCAGCAGATATCCACGAAGCAAATTCAAAAGCTATATCTGAATATGCAAAAGTTCCTCCATAACGTCCGGACTTGGATACAATTCCAATAGCATTAACACCTTTAATCCATTTTGTTGGTGACATAGTGAATGAGTTTGCACCTGCTTGCTTTTTAAACCCATCGAATTCGACGGGTTTAAAATCAGAATTATGAAGACTTTCCCATAATCCTAAGAACTCAATTGTATCTCTTCCTCTCATCCAATTTTTAATTACATCGTTAGGTTCATCACTCTTGAATTTTGCAATATCTGTTAATGAAATGAATTCATTTTGAAAATCAGCTGTATAAATTCCAATATCAATTCCTTTTGCATGAATAGTATCTTTTTTGATCGTATTCATCATTTGCCTCCTCCAATCTTTTGAAATTTTACTGCAATAACCTTCCAGTTTTATTAAATCATATCAAACCACTCAATATAAATATTTTGTGCAACAACTGATTACCTTTTCAGCAAAATCAACAGCTATTTTCTTTGAATCTTCCGTTTCAAATTTATCTACATCATCGCCTGCATTTTTCTGTACAGCAGCCTTCCCAATATACTTAATTTTAAAGTGCTCGCAAAATCGTTTGATTCCATCTTCAAAAGGACTTATACCATATTCGAGGTCATAACCACATGTAGCAATTATTCCGCACATTTTTCCTTCCAGCAGACTCGGCCCACGTTGTTTTCCATAATATTTGTGAAGTCCATAAAAACGGTCAAGCATTGCCTTCATTGGTGCAGTACAATACCAGATAAATATCGGACTAGCTAAAATAAAGCAATCCGCCTTCAAGATTTCGTCTGATATATCGTACATGTCATCTTGTATTGAACAACCATATTCACCTAATTTGTCTTGGCATTGAAAGCATTCTAAACATGGTGCAATCTTTTTATCATAAAGGAAAATTGTCTTAACTTCTGCTCCTTTAATCTCTAACTCAGTTAAAAATGATTTCAGTAGGGTTGCCGTATCACCGTTTTTTCTTGGACTGCCCATAAAAACTAATATTTTCATTGTTTTCCTCCTGTCGATTATATAAATAATCTTCACTTCGCTTTTGTGAAACAATTATGAACTACACAACTCAATGACAAATTCAAATTTGTTAAGTAAAATCATAAACTGCATTTCTAATATTGCTTATGTGTATTGTCAAATGTAAATCCCACCTCATTTGCTTCTAATGCGCTAAATGTATTATATTTTCCATCTGTATACACCTCAACAACCTTGCCCCAAAACCTTTGAGCTGGTAAATTTTTAATCCACTGCGATATCTCCCATCCTCCTGGAAACATATCAAAAATTCTCATTGAAACTTCTTTACCAACTCCCATTTTTCGATATTTTTTCATAACAAAAAACTCTGCAATATTATGAGGATTTAGTAAATCAGTGTGTTCACAACAAGACCGCACCAAAACCAATCCAGCTAGTTTTCCATCAACTCTGATAAAAAAAGGATATCTACCTTCCTCATTCCAATAATCATCAATACGTGGATAGCCAAAGTATCCATATTCATTTACATCATCCCCAGAAAACTCTGTGAAATCGTAAATGTATAGTTCCATCATTTGAACAAAAACAGATTTTTGTTCAATCAAAATAGGCTCAATACTTATATTCATAAACATCCCCCTAACTTCAAAGTTGTCGTTATTTTATACCTTCCCATATGCTTTATCTAAAATCAATTTTACTATCAGTTCCATATTGTGATGGTACTTTGGAATTTCCATTGCCAGCGCCTTCATAAACAATAGTTTTTCTAAAGAAATAATCAAGCAATCATCTGTCTCAATAGCATCTTCACGTAGATAATCATAATCAAATGTGCAGATTTGATTCCATATTTCAAATTCACATATACCTATATCCCCAAATAAATCTTTGATGTTTTTTGGATATTTGCCTTTCAATTGATAATGATCATCAGTGTGTATTACTAAATCAATATCTAGTCCTGCCTTTCGGAGTCCATAATATCCCATAGCTTTTCCACCTACAAGTAGGGGTTTGTGTAAAAATCTATAGTCTAATTTACTAATTTCCAATTCCATCCACTTCTCCTATTTATCATAAACCTTTTACCAAAAACAGCTCCATTGGTTGTTCATACCCCGGTAAATTCAGCACCAAACCACCAGCATCTTGATAACCAAGTTTTCTATAAAAATGTTGTGAATTTTCATCCACCTGTGTAGAAGTCATAACCATTCTATAGCCTTTTGACCTCATTTCATTTTCCCAATACCCCATTAGCTTTTTTCCGTATCCTTTCCCTTGCAAATTCCAATCTACAAAGAGCATTGTACAAAATGGTGTATTATCCCAAAAGAGATTGAACCGTAATAATCCAACCCTTTTATCATTATCAAAAATAACATATCCCATCTTTCGTGAAATTTTATCTGAAAACTCTTCTACGCTTATATGCGAATCCAATTGAAACCAAAACTCTTTATCCTGTGCAGTAACATATTCAATAGTCATTTAATTCAATCCTCCTCGTAACTCTATCAAATCCATCTATACACATAATTTTTTCCCTTCTTTTCAGTTTATCTTCCTTTAACTCAAATCTTCCAAATATTTTAAAATGATTTCATACCAAGTTTTCAACTCATGATAATTTGACCAATGACATTCCAATCCGAAATGTTCATGCATACCCCCTGGATCTATTTCAAATAACTGATAATACTTTATCATTGGTCCAATGTATATGGGCTTATCATATTTCAAGGGTTCTTCATGAAACTTAAACTGATCTCCTGTGATATCAATAACTAAATCATTAACAAGAAGCCAAGTATGTGCATATCTATCGTCAAAATCGTCACTATAATATGTTCCATTTACATACATAACAGGGCTGATTCCATTATCGATAAGATATTGAGCTAAAATATCGCTTATATGACCGCACTGCCCAACAGGAAATTTTCTGAAAAGTTCTCCGGGTTCATTATTCCTTTTTGCAGCTTCAATCGCTTTTCTGAAATTAAATACTAATATTTCTAATGACATTACTCTACCTCTGATAAATTCATATTTTTCTTTTTCATTCATAGTTAAATTTATAAATATAATGGGAAGTTCAATATAATCTGTTAGATATTTTTTCATTATCGTTTCCAGTTATTAAAGTGCCAATGTATTGTTAAGAGTTTCAATAATCACCTCTATCACATCTTCCACATGCGAAAAATGCATATCAATACCGTTCTCATTCAATTTACAATAGACAATGTCAATATAATGATTTTTATTGCATTTACTATAGAACGATTCAAAACCCATTTTCGCAATTTCTTGACTGTTGATATTTTCAGAAAGCAAATATCCGATTATTGCATAATCGAGTATATTTTTCAAATTTGCATCGTTATTGAAGGATCCTCCAATTAGGAGAAGGTATCTAAATGTCACATCGAACCGCACATACGGAATTATGTTAAACTGTAAACATTTCAAAATGATTTCCATTGCTTGTGATATTTGTGCAAATGTCGCAAAATAAAATCTTTGCATGTCATCATCAATTTTAATATTCATTGGCAACTGAGAATCATTAAAATACTTGTTAAGACGATCTTTTAGAGAAAGTTGTGCATCATCAGCATCACAAAAGATCAACGAATTCAGTGCCTTTACAGACAAATGGTATTCGATATCATCTATCGAAGAATATTGTTGTTTCATCTCCTCAACGGAATTTATATCATTATCTAATAGACTTGATATTACATCCCAATATCCTTTTCTGATCACTTTTAATTTGTCCATTTCGACGGAATCAAACATTATATCAACAGGCAAAAACACAAATTCATCGGAAAAGTTATCTAAAATGTTTTGAGTATCTGCATATACATCTCTAAAATACGAAATTGTGCGCATATTAATTCCGTCTATACCGTTGGCAAAAAATCCATGCATACGAACAAATGGATCGTTCAAAATATGAATATCTCCTAAAGCAGCGAAAGTATAGTATTCATTATCTGCTACATTTAAGTATATTGCTCCGGATAAAATAAAGCATTTGTTCTCTTTTGTTAAATCATCGAGAATCAATGATAGCTGTTGACTCTTGCTTAACCAAAATGCTTCACACTTTTCAACAAGAGAAATAGCATCAAAATAAAAATTATCTGAATCAAACGAAACACTGCTGGATCTAATTAGCTTCGAGTATTGCTGCTGAATTTCTTTAAGATCATCCGTGTATTTAGCCATTTGGGAATTCCTCCAAATAGTCTAAATACCATTTTGGCATGTTATAGCTATCGTTAACAAACAAGAGTAACTTTGTAATATATTTATGGCAGTCAGATGTTACATCAGTTAATTTCTGAGCATCCGTCGCATCAGGGACTGAATGATAATTGTGGAATACATTTCCGCAGCTGAGCATGGAACTTTCACGAACGGCACCCCATAAGCCGTGAGCATAACTCGAGTCATAATCATAAGCTATATCGTACAAATCTTTTTCTCCTACACTTATGGCTTTTTCTCTAATTGCTTGCTTGTCAAAATACTTCAGATCAATTTCCGTAAATTCTTCTAATAATGGCTCGTTTACAAGAACATTTAATATCGGTTCAACGACATGAGTTGTCTCATTACCCATTCCTTCTCGCAGCTTTAAGAGAATGAGTTTATACTTTCCAATTCCATATGCTTTGTATTTCTTCCATATATCCGGGATATCTGCTTCCTTCAAAAATAGATATTTCATCATAATATAAACTTCAATTATAATGCGTGCTGATTGTCTTCCAATTATTGTATTGCCGAGATCGTGATCAACCACTTCTGCAAAGGTTTTGAAAGCATATGACAAAGAGCCAAAGGCAACAGAAAACTTATCATCAGAAATCGATTTCTCTTTTTGGCATACATTTATGTAGTTTAGAGCTTCTTTGGTTTTTTCCAAGAAATCTTTATAGTTGCGTTCATCTTTTTTGAATTTTAATGCTGCAAGGGTACAATCTGTCATTTTAGACATCCTTTCCCAAAATATATTTACGAATTCGTCAATATTATTATCTGGCATTTCTATGCTTTCTATATTTCTGATGCATGATCTGTACAGTTTTATTATTTCAGAATCATGCGGGGTTGTCGGATAGTGCTTCATGGCATCTACATCTAGTCCACCAACCAATAAGCGTAATTTTCCAGATAACATATGATACAAAGCCACAAGGTATCTAATATCTGCTGCCTCATACGATTGGGTAGGGTAGCATTTTTTTGTTATCGACTCAAGCTTTTGAATTCTGTTTTCAAGCGGATATGAAGAACAATAAAAAGATTCAAAGAACGGAACGCTCATTTTTCTATCAATAACTGCAGTTAATGGAGTTAACACCTCAGTATCAACTAAACTTAAAATTTTATTGTAAATATGCTGTTGCACTGTATTATCAGATTTAATAACAGAGGACATTCTTAAAGAATGAATATTAGGAAATGATTTTGCTATATACTCAACAATATTACAGCAATATTGCAATCCAGTCTCTCTTCCGCATGCATCTAATATCAGTGCAAACCAGATATATTCGGGAACTCTTTCCAGGCTCCATGATTTCAGAGTAATTACATTTTCAAATCCGTCTACTAACGGTGAAATAATATGTCCCTTTTTCCTATCTACCACTTGCTCAGATAATGTACTTGGCTTCATCTTAACACCTTCCTTACAAAACAATATTTAAAAACCCTATTTCAAACTATATCTTATAATTTAGTGTGTATCTTTTAGATATGCATAACATACATAGCAAGAACCCCAACTTCACATTATTGCTATTCAGCTCGTCCACCTTAAACATTAGACGTAATTTAGCTACAAATGCTTATTCTCTACCCTTAGGTACATTAAAGGCAACTGCACTCTTAGCAACTATTCTTAATAATTTGTTTGTTTCATCAACAAACACGGTCATTCCGACAGGTGCTTTTGCACTGATGTCTTGCAGTTCGCCACTAACCTTATCATAGATGGCATTCAAATAACCTCCAAACTTGAGGATATATTTTTCGGCACGATACTCAATACCTTGAATAATTATCATACCCTCTTGCTTATTCACAATAATGTTTTTTGGAATATCGAGTGAGTACGCCTGTGGATATCCGTCAATGGCGATATTACTTACCCCATTTCTATCAAAGTTGAATTCGGCATATATGGGTTTGCCGTCAGGCATATTAACTTCGGCACGGACTACATTACCATCTAATTGGGCTACTACGTCACCGTATTTGATTAGTTCATTTGGAGAAACATCTTTTCTTGTATCAGAACAAATCCAAGTTGTACTACTTTGTGAAAGATTTTTATTTAAATATTTCCCCATTGTTCTCTGGTATATTTGTGGATTGACTGTTTCTGCGATATAATCAAGTAACACCTTAAGGCACTCGTGTTGTCTTTCCGGATATATTATAGCTTGTGTAAAATATTCATTTTCCAATTGTAATCTTCTCTCATCTATAGCATTGCCTTCACAAGAGATAATAGCATAATTTTTCATACCAGCTTGTGAAATTTGGCACAACAATTCAATTGGTTTATCTTTTGTTATGCTACAACCTAAAAATAACATTTCCTTACTCATAAATGTCTGGCTTAATGCTTGAATTAAATTTGGATTTGTATATTTAGTTTCATATTGTTCTTTTGTTAAAATAATTGATGTATCCGGTTCAGCAATATCTCCATGAATTTTATACAATAATAATTTACTTTCTCTTAACGCTCGATTAAGGGATTCATAATGCTTAGGGTGTGCCACTGTTATAACCTTTTCATGCAATGTGTATATTTTTTCAATTACCTTATCATAATTTGTTGTTATTAACAATCCATTTTCAAATATTATTGGTAACAGAAATACCGGCTTCTCAACAAAATCGATTGCTTTTCTAAGTAAATGTTCTTCTCCAAAAGTCTTTATTAAGTGTTCGCCAAATGTGATTTTTCCCATTTTATAGTATAAAAAGTCTGCTTTTTCTTCAAGACTAAAAGCATCATATTTTTCTTTCTGCTCAATCTTGCCATATTGCTCAAACGTACTATTAAGAAATCCATTCCATGTAGGATAAACCCCTTCAAATAATATTGACATACCAGCTCCTATATACGGTATAATTCTTTGAGATTTAATTCTCTCAATTAAGCTATCAATATTCTGTTGATTGTATGGCGCATTAAATGAAATAATGTCTTTTAAGTTCATATACTATCTCCCTAATTTGTAACTCATATAATGTATTTTAAGGTGAAACTAACCCTATACCCTATATTAACACCTATTACAGAATTCCAATACTTTGAAATATTCGATACTATTCATTTTTCAAAATCCATATCTCAATCCGATTGAGAAAAACCAAGTATTTCGAAATAAAATTCAAACTACTATATACTCTTTTCACTTCCCATTATAACTACAATTTTGTACACCTGTTAAACATAATGGGTAGTTATATCACTTTTCTAATATTAATAATCTTGTGGGCAAACCAAAATTTATTACCGTTTTATCTCAAGCCATCCACGCGTATTATTACACATGCCTGCATATTCCAAAATAGCGCATACCGCAAATACTGGATCAAATGTGGATTCACCTTCTATATGTCCATAATAATTCATCGTAATACAACCGCAGACTGTATCTTGTGTGCATTTTCCATTTCCAACTTTATTCTCTTTACCTCTGCCACCACCTTTGAAGGCTTTTCCACCGTTTTCTAATAAAAATTCCATAACAATATCAAAACAATTTAGGCCAATCTTCTGGCTTCTGAGTGCGGTTTGAGATTCTATGTATGTTCCATCACTACCAATTGAAAATATATGGGATTTTCCCTGTAAAGTTTCAACAATAATAGAACCCTTATTTTGTTTTAATATATTACAAATTACTTCTGACGCCTTTTGCATATATACTCTCCTTTCGAACCTTCAAATAAAACTAAAATTTATATATCTAAATACTTGATTTCCTAAATATAATGGGAAGTTCAGAACCCCCTACAATTCGAAAGTCGTATATCTTTTTATTATCTCATTTGCCATAATATCAAATCAATTTTCTTCAAGTTTGTAATTTTTGCATTAGTATAAGCTTTGTTAAATGAATCAATCATTATACTTGCGTCCTCAGTTGATAAAAAAATTTGATACCAACATTCTACATCCCGATATACCTCTATAGTCTTTTCAAATCTGTTTTTAGTATATGTATAAGGCAACCTCATTCCAATATTATGTAAAACATAACGATCAATAACTGGTTTATTTTGATTAATCGTAGCTATTAACTTACTAGCAAACGAAGCTTCAATTCTTCCATACTGTTCTAGATATTTTAGTACACTATCAAATTCTAATTCTTTATTTTTATGCCTTTCTAAGTAGTCAAAAAATCCTTTCGAAAATGCATTTACATCAGGATGTCTAAACCCATAAAAACTCTTATACAAATTTTGAAATTTTGCATCTACGCTTACATCAACTTTATAAAACATATCCATAATTAATTCATACTTATCTAGACCAAACCTTAGATTAATTATCGCTTCATTCAATTTTTCTCTATTAATTTTCATATTTTCCATTGTTTTTTCCTTACTGTAAATACAAGTTTGTTTACTTACTTCATTCTCATACTTTACTTCAATAAATATAATGGGTAGTTGAATGTTAAAAAAAATAATATCAAAGGATTCACTGCAATTTTTCCATTGCTATTATCTTACAATTACTTAAAGTTTAGTTAAATGTTTTTTCAGTTTCTCTATTAATTGAGTTGACTCATCCTTGCCAATTATACCGAGCTGCCTAGCAATATCTCGTCTGAACTTAGAAAATGCTTCTTCATTTATCTTTTCTTCCGTTGTGAAAAATCCAAAGATTAGTTCCCTGAATATAGTTTCATCTTTAAAATAATCCTTATTTTTTTGGTAGAGTTCTGTAATATAGGACTCTGGATAAGCAATTCTCTTTTTAGCAAGATCAACCCCTTGATTTTTATGATAATTGTATAGTAGCTGTATTTTAAACATTTCTAAATATTTTTCCGTTTTGGGATCTTCGTCAAGATTTTTAGTTTTTATTTCACCAGTTTCATCTATCATAAATTCAAAATAAGAATTGAGGTTATCCTCATATGGGTTAATCACAGATTCTTTATCACCTTTTAATGATTGATTGCATTGTTGGCACGATGGTACTAAATTGTATAACGACATAGAGAAATATGGATATTTCATCTTTGATAAAATATGGTCTATATCTGCTCTCATCATTCCATCTGAAGTTAAAACAGGTGAGATATATTGTCTATTGCAATAGGGACATACACGCAGTCCACTTTCAAACACAAACGAATATGCATTCCACACACTATTTGCAGTAGACGGTATATGGTTGAAGTTATATATAGTAATTCCAATATCATTTATCTCTTTGAGTTTTTCCCTAAACTGATCTGCACTCAAATTTGTTTTAGGTATTTGTTCTTCAATCCTTTTTTTATCCTCAGGAAAAGCCCTACAAAGCATATTAACTATTTCAGATTGTACAACATCACAATATCGTGTTTTACCTGATTTTTCACACGCTATTTCTCTTAAAAAATCAAATAAGATTACTTTTGTAAATTTAGCATAACCAAATGAAGCTAAAATGTATTCATTCAGCTTTATTTCGTTATGTGTGTCTTTTTTAACAATGCTTTCATCTAATAAATCAATTATGGTTGGAAATTCTCTCATAATCTTATCTTTTAGTTCTTTTAATTTATCTGAGCTACCAATTGAAAAACTATTGTTTTTTGTTTCTTCATTAACAATATAGTCAATAAAATTCTCATATTCTATTTTCGTTTTTTGACCATTATATTCTATTTTCGCCTTCTTAACATCATACGGAATAACATCAATCTCTTTTGAAGCGATTAATTTGGGTAATACACATTTTTTAAAGTACGCTTTGTGCTTATTTTCTATATCTTTTGATAAGATAACCTTAATCAACTTGCATTCCCTCCGTTTCTCCTATGATGGATTTGATAAACTCTCTTTTTTCGTCAACACTTAAATCTTTATAAGTTGTCAATGCGTTATCTACTTTTTGACTTATTGGCTTTTTATGAATATATTTTTTATAGTCCATAAGCTTACGAGAAAGCATTTCATAAACAACAGGCTCTCCAATTTTGTCGACAAGATATTCAATAAACTTCAAACCATTGTCTAGTATAACCGACTTTCCTTCAAGTGCATTATTGAGTAATTCCAAGCAATAATTGATTTTTGAATATGAAAAATCGCCTAATGTTTCTCCCGAATTTTTAATATCTAAAAAAAACGAATTAACAAATAACGTATGAATATTTTGTGCAAAAGTTTTTTCTTCACTATTTTTTACTTCTAATGCTGACCCCCTGCTTTCATTAGTATTTTTAGATATTCTTATCACCGACGAGTGGTCAATATCGGAGAGTATAATAGGTGAATGAGTAGTCAATATTATTTGTACTTTGTATAACTTATATATTTGAGCTAAGAAATCAACAAGAGATTTTATATAACGTTGTTGCCATTTGGGATGAAATGTTAAATCAGCCTCATCAATTAAAATAATCAAGCTGTCAATTTGTATTTTTTCAGTAGCGAAATTGTTATATATGAAATATTGATTGGTATTTTGCCCTTTTTGAAGTATTGAAAAAAATCGTGCATACAAACTAAAGAGATTAAACTCACCAGAGCTTAACGACCAGTAAAAGTCAATGTATCTATAAGTGGAATTAGTCTTTATGTGTAACTCAAAAAAATTCATAAACACTTCTTGCTTGACTTCTGTGTCTAAATTAATTATTACATTATATTCACCAACAATCGTAACTTCTAATGCATCATGTGGTTGAATGAGCCAACTCATAAAATAAATATAAGGGGTAAGCAACACCCTTTCACTAAATTTTCTGTTTTTAAGGTTTTTATCCCAATTTTTTAAACATTGAAATAAACTCTCAATGCTATCCAATTCATCCGCTGACGATGCGATTGCAGATAATGTTTGCAAGATATCATAATACTGTTCTTTATTGTAATGCCCACCTTTTGGTAAACATACTTCGTTAATTGCGTTCACTAAAACACTTTTAGCGATTATCAAAATAAAATCCTGTTTGGATTTCATTGTACCAGTACACTTTAAATTATTTATTAAAACATCTATATTTCCCAACAACTTGTTTCCATCACGATTATTATCTTTAAAGTCTACAATTTCTCTTTTAATTTTAATGTAAAATTCTGATACATTAAAATTATTTAATTTCAAATTTATTTTAGAAGGAATCTCAAAAGGTAGATTACTTGGAAAATATTGAGAATCATAGATGTATTTAAAAATTAACTGTCGCAGAATTTCACAATTATAATAATTACCTATAACATAGTTTCTTTCCAATCCTACAGATGTAGATTTTGGGAAATTTTCATAATAACCATGTTCTATATCATAATCATTATTTTCAGTAAGGGGAATATATCGCATTTCTGTACTTTTTCTATAATCTCTCGCCATCAATCCACCAAAAGACAAATCTTCGATTTCACCATATTTTTTATAGAAGTAATCAGAGTAATCTAAAAAGTTATTGGTGTAAATTATCTTGCTCTTTTTAAATATTTCACCTTCGAAATTGCCTACATTATCATATATACAAAAAATATTTTCATCCATCTCAACATTTTCTGCTTTTACCTTAATTTTATTAAGTTCGTTCATTGTTGAATAGTAGTGTATCGTATTGTTTTCCAATATGGCAAAAACAATACTTTCGTCAGTGCATTTACTACTTCCATATGGCAATGTATTTAACAAAATTCGCAACAATGTACTTTTCCCGCAGCCATTGTCGCCTACAATAGCTGTAATGTTAATTATATTAATGCCATAAAAGCTATCTATATATTTTAATCTTTCAACATTGTAGCACTTGCTATCATCCTCATAATTTATTCTATATTTATTACTAAAATTGAATTCTTGATTTTCTAGCAAGTAATGTTTGATAACTCTAATGTAAATAAGTTCCATAATATCCTTCTTTCATTTTTATGATAAAACTTTTTTCCAACTGTCGGCTAAGTCGGAGGGATTACTCCCTCCTTCTCGCCTAAGAACTGTACGTGTCCCTTTCAAGACATACAGCTCAAGCTCTCATTTATCCGTCTGTCTTTATGATATTTCCGCCAATCTCAGTTGTCTTATGGATTTACAGCCTTCCTGTTTTTGTTGAGTATTTGAAGGCTCACCTTTTAACGGGAACATTTTATCATATTGCCTGCTACAAAATCCATGTACCAATTGCAAATTGTTGTATTTCCTTGTCCCGCCTTGTATCATCGGTACCTTCTCTTTAACTACCAGTTTCTCACTGAAATCTGTAATACTCATTCTGCAAATAGGGCATTTGTAATTCTGCATTTTTGCTAATTTCTGCTTGCTTTTAATACAGTTTCTGTCAAACTCCTTTTCGTCCCTGCACTCAAAGTATTCTTTAAGGCCAGCATCGTAGGGTGTTGCTCTAAATTTAATGAGTACATGCCTAATTATCGGTATCCATGACATTTTGGTAAGTTGTTTGTGTTCTTTCGGGTCGGTCAGTATCCATCGGTTGTTGCTTTGTCCCGCTATATCCGGTTTGTAATACCTGTTTATTATCCATGTCTTACTTTTCATTGGATGTAGGTATTTTAAAAATATGAAAGTGGCTCCCCAGACATGGTGGTCTATGTTTTGATATGTCTTTTTGGCGACTGATGGTGACCAATAATTACCTATACCTCTAATGATAGGATTAAGTTTTTCAATTACCGCACTGACATTGTTGCCTTTCAGTTTCTGTATTTCCTTTGAAATGGTTTCTTTACCCTTTTTGATAGATTCCTTTGATGGCTTTATCAGCAGTTTTTCACCCTGACATCTCTGGTATAATCTCACATTGAAACCTAAAAAGTTAAAGCCCTCTTCTATAGTTACTACTCTAGTCTTCTCCTTTGACAGTTCCAACCCTCTTTTCTCCAGATACGGTTTTAATAGTCCGTAAACATCCTCTGCATCCTTTTGTGTATTGCACATTATCACAAAATCGTCTGCATAAAACACCAGGGTATATTTTGTTTCGTTTGTGTAGCTTACAATTCCACCTTTGCCCTTTACAGGTTTGTATTTTATTCCGAGTATATCTTCCATACCCATTAGTGCAATGTTTGCAAGTAACGGAGATACAATATTACCCTGTCCAGAACCGGACTCTGTTTCGTTGAATACACCATTGTCAACATATCCTGCTTTTAGCCATTTGCCTATCAATTTAACATATGGAAATTCTTTTATCTGCTCCCTAATGTAGTCGTGATTCAGATTGTCTAAACAACCTTTGAAATCCCCTTCGAAAATCCATCTCTTATTTGTACCTCTGCGGCAAGACAGAAAAATTCTTGTAATGGCGTCATGGCACCCTCTTTTTGGTCTGAAGCCGTATGATATCGGTTCGAATCTTGCTTCCCATTGTGGCTCCAGAGCACCTTTGATGATGTTTTGACATATCCTGTCACGCAGTGTGGGTATACTGAGCGGCCTCAATTTCCCGTTCTTCTTTTTGATATAGGTTCGGTGTGCCGGTTTGGGATTGTGTTTTTCAATATCCAATTTTGATAACTCATGAAACAGTTTTAATCTGTCACTGTTGGATAATGCTATCTCTCCGTCCACACCTGCTGTCTTTTTTCCCTTATTGATTTGCGTTACTCTTTTTATGGATACCAGTAGCATTGCCTTACTTCTTACCAAGAGTCTTTGCAGATTTCTTACTTTGCGTTTATCACCAAGACATTCGGCACGGTATATCCGCTGTTGCAGTTTTTCTACATACCTGTTAACATGGAACCAGTCAATAAGTTTCCATTGGGTATTGGGAGATAATGTGGACTTCCTATAATTTGAAGTTTTTCGCATCTGTTACCTCCCTTTTGAAATCTTGCTTTTCGTTTTATTCCGTGTTGATTACCAGTTGGAAGTCAGCACCCTTTCAGGTATGTTATTTAGCACTATTCGCCCAGTTATTTCTTATTCCTGTTGGTTTGCACCACAGCGACTTTTGCTTATTCCAACGTTCCGTTATCCTCTGGAGATTGTATCTCCCTTGCGGTTGACCTACCAAATATGGACTTCATAGGACTTACCAAGTTCAGCTTCTATTAGATATGGATGGGTTAGGTCTATTCAATACACCGGCAGATATGTAGGTAGTAACATACGCACATGGGAAGCCGCGTTTTCTTATCTGCAATACAATGGCAAGCATATCCCATCCACTGCTAGCAATTACGATGCTTAATCATAAACCATACCATCCTTTCCCTTGCCCCTGATTGCCATGGATACTGGGCAGCCAGTTGGGCTTTTCCTCATGCAACCCACCCCAGGGTTACCCCTGACGCAGTTTCGGATGGGAATGTCCCTACTACTGGGGCATCAGACTATAGTCTGAACTAACCTTTCAAGAAGAAGCCGCTTCTTGTCGCACTCCTATTATTGCTATTATCTGTATTTCAATTTCTTATATATGCAAAGTCTATCAAACCATATTTTACCACTAATATCGACAAAACAAAATACATATTTTACTAAATCGCTTTTAATGTATTTAATGTATTTAATGTATTTAACGTCCAGTTTGCATGTCTATTTACTGTCTATTTACTGTATATATATTAATTTTCAAATAATAATTAAAACAATCGGTAGGCTACCAAACGTCGCCTATTTTCACTAAAATTAATTTAGTTGCCATTAGCAAACTGTCACTTGGCGACCACACCCTTGCCATCTGATAAGCATTAAATTAGGGCTTCTCAAGTTTTCATACATATTCCATTCCCGTTATCCGCTTAAAATAGAAATAGGTACTGCACCGTCTTGGTGTAGTACCTATTTCTATTTTAATTAACGAACCATAAAAATCGAAAACCGCAAGAACGGGCAAGCAACATCGGTAAAAATCTTCACTTGCTTTTACAACTTCCATTCATTCTTTTACAGTTTTTATTGTTTCCGTATTCGGCGAACAAGCTTCAATACTAATATTTTAAAGTGATTATGAATTCTCATCTTTCCTTGCTCTGGTGGTAGCTTTCTAGCTTCTTTTATTGCAATCGTTGCACCTTTTTTTGCACCTTCTAATGTGTCAAATCCTGCCAAGAATCTGCCTGCATGACAGAAGTTTAACTCCTGTATTTCATTTCTTAAAACATCTTCTTTTTGGCCTGCCCATCTTTCTGGTAGATTAACTTTCGGTTCACGACTTGTAAAGCTCGTTGAAATCACCTGAAGATTGAATCCGCCTCTTTGAGAAGGGAAAATAACTAATTTAGCTTCGGAAGGAATCAGTGTATCTGACCAGGGCGCAAATTTGGGCAGAACAACAATGCCGTTATCATCCATTGAAAGTAATGCTTCTTCAACGATTGCTTTGGCGCGTTCTTTACTTTTACAAGATTTTATTTTGTTTTGAATATACTTTGTGGCACAATTAAGAGCTTCATTGAATTTTTCATCAGCATTAATCACATCGTCCCATGTAGGATTAAAACTACTTATCATACTTGAGAGTAGATTTCTTTCTCCTGTATTGTCCGTATAATCGAGTGGTTGAACAATGCTCTTTTCGAACTTCTTTGCTTCTATATCCCCTACTAATTCTGGCCCCAAATCTCTCCATAGTTTTCCGAAAGAAGCATAGGCAATTCCGTTCTCTCTTATTTCATTATCCGCCTGATGATGGTCATATGCACCACCTCCAATATCAAATACTAAACCGGGAAAATTATCAGGCACTTTAAATCCTCTTATAATCTCTATCTCTGGATTTATAATCTTCAAAAGAGCCGCTGAAAATACATCATCTGAATGAAATACACCACCATGTGTAAATGCACAATCTAAATTTTTTATCTTTTCTATACTTATCTTTTCAGTATTCATTATTCGTCTCCTTAGATTTGCCTATTTCTATTATCTTTTTATTATAAACACAACAAAAATTCTATTATATAACAAATATTATATTTTACAATAGCATATTATCGCATTACTCCTTGCTTTATATCGCATTATTCCTTGCTTTTTATCGCATTATTCCTTGCTTTTCCATGTCAATAATGCCAGCCTTCAGAATTTAATGTATTATCCACAAACACTTAAAAAAAATACTAGTTTATAAACTTCGCTCCACTTCTTGATATGCCTTTCATCTTCACCAATCCACAAAACGTATAACTTTGGTGAAATTTTCTAATAATTTCTTCATATATTTCTCTTGTAAAAATTCACTAATTTCTTTATAATAATGAGTATAAAATATTTGACGCGTATAATTGATCAGCGTGAAACCAAGCTATTGGTTTCACGCTTTATTTTTTGCGTAATTATTTTAAATCGTTAAGAAAAGAGGACAAGAAAATGGAATTTTACATGAAATTACCAAGAAACAAGAAGGAGTTTGCTTTATTTATGGGTGTTATTTCAATTATATCAGTGAATATAATTGCACCCTTGATTACTTGCTTTGAAGTTGGATTTCATATGTATGTATGGGCAAATGCAATAAAAGCGATTCCTTTTATTTGGATCTGTGTGATTGCCTTAGTTTTAATCCTATATAAACCTGCTGAATGGTTAACTTCTAGAATAGTAGCGCAAGAAGACAGTTTTAATTCTCATATTGTGATCAATATTTTATGTACAGTATTTTTAATGTCAATATTTTTGACTGTAATTGGTTCATGGATAGGAAACAGGCAAGTGAGCATAGAGCCAATTCGTATGTTCTTTTATAAGTGGCCACGTAATTTTGCAATTTCCTTAGCAGTAGAATCCTTCATTGCACAACCAATAGCAAGAGTGGTTATGTTGAAAATGCATCAGGCTAAAGCTAAGGACCGTGTATAAGAAACGGCCTAATATAAATGGTGGTTTTTTACATGTTTCTGTTGTATAATGCTACTACTACTTGAAATTTATTGTTAATTTAGGAGGTATTATTTTGGCACAAATTATTAAAAAACATACTATAAAAAGGGCCAATAAGTCGAAAATCTCAGAGAATTCTGGAGTAATACTCGAAGCCAAAAAGCCTTTATCACAATCCATGCTGTGGAAATTGCAGTCAGACTTCTATGCAAATCAAGGTCCAGAAGCATGGATTAAGGGAATTGTACCTCAATATATAACAACAAATCCCTATATCGCAAACCTATATGCCAAAACTGTATTTGGGTACTGTAGAGACCTAGCTTCTAGAGCAGATTTTGATAAAAATACTACCATCTACATCCTGGAGCTTGCGGCAGGAGTAGGACGATTTACATATACTTTTCTTAAGAGATTTTTACATATAGTTGAAAACTCTTCACTAAAGGGGCTAAAGTTTAAATATATCGTAACGGATCTTGCTGAGAGGAACGCCAACTACTGGCAAAACCACAGCTTTTTAAAGCCTTACTTTGAAAGTGGTGTACTTGACTGCGCAACCTTTGACATGGCCAGGGATGAAGAAATACGATTAAGATACAGTGGTGAAGTTCTACGTGAAGGCAATCTTAAAAATCCACTCATCTTATTCGCTAACTATACCTTTGACAGTCTTCCTCAAGATACTTTCTATGTAAATAAAGGAGAACTTTTTGAAGGCCTGATTACAATTACTTCTAAGGTTACACAGGTTGATTCTGAGGATAAATCCATACTAGCAGGTTTAGACTATTACTATACAGACAACCAAATACAGGGAAGTGGTTATTACGAAGATACTAATATGAATGATATTCTCCTGTACTATAAAGATTGTTTGGAGGATACCGCCTTTTCCATGCCGATTATTGCTTTTCGATGCATTAATAGATTAAAAAAGTTGTTCAAGGATGACATAATCCTGATTTCCACTGATAAAGGATATCGGAATGCCACGTCTATGCACAAAAACTATCATCCCTATTTATCAAAGCATGGATCCATTTCCCTAACTGTTAACTTTCACGCCCTGGAATTATATTTTAAAGGCCTTGGTGGAAAAGCAATTCACAGTATATATGAACATGAAAATGTGACTATGTCTTTGTTTTTACTAAGTCAGAGTTCACATGATTTTACGGAAACTGCAATGGCCTATCGTGAGATTATTGAAAGTATAGGACCGGATGATTTTTATATTATAAAGAAAGCAGTTGTACCACTAAATAAGTCTCTTACAACGAAAGAGCTGCTGACCTTTCTAAGGTATACTGTTTGGGATGCAAGAACCTTCCTGGAATTCTATAACACATTACTTGAGAGAATAGCTGACGAAGAGGATTTTCCAAAAGACGAACTGATTGCAGTCATACATAAAGTTTGGGAACATTATTTTCCTATTGGTGAAGAGGGAGATTTAGCCTCTTGTTTAGCTTCACTATTAGGCTATTTGGGTTTCGATAGTGATGCCATCAAGCTTTTTAAGTCTTCGATAGAATTTTATGGTGAAGATGCAGCAATCAATTATGAAATTGCACTATGCTATTACAACTTGCAAGAACTTGAACAAGCTATGGAGTACATAGGAAAATCACTCCTTTTGGATCCTGACTTTGAAGAGAGTAAGAATTTGAAAAGCTTAATTGGAGAAATATAATCTTAGCTTGAAAGTAAGCATTCATCGACCATCTATTTGTTCATTCCAGGTGTTCGATTCCCGTTATCCGCTGTATAAAGATTAAGAGCATCAGCCCGAAAGCTAATGCTCTTTTTTTTCATTAAGTCAATACTACTTTTACGTATTCTACTCTTTAAAGCGGATAAACTTATAATACTAAAATTATATTCTTTTCTATAAAGCATCACTAGCTATGACTATTGATTTAACCATCCAATTCCTGTTGATACAGCGTCTTTTCACCCACATATACAAATTTATTAGTAAGTTATTTAGAGAATTGTTTTTTCTAACCGGCATATAATAAATACAGATTAATCATTTCTTGAGGTGCTTCATGATAATCCATTCGGTACAACCAGATGAGACAATTTACTCAATAGCAGATAATTATGGTGTATCTGCCAATTGGTTGATAATACATAATCAAGTAAATAATCCCAATAAACTAGTTGTTGGACAAAGCATCTTGGTCTTATTTCCAAGGGAAACCTATAGAGTTCGGGACGGTGATACCTTAGCCGGTATCGCAGATTCCCATGGAGTCTCCGCGATGCAGCTTCTGAAAAATAACCCTAATCTTTCTGATAGAAAGTATATTTATCCTGGTGAAGAGATTATCATCCGTTTGTCCGATGAAAAGATTATGGAGATTTCAACCAATGGCTATGCTTTTCCATTTATTGATACAAATATTCTTAGAAAGACCTTACCCTATCTAACCTATTTCACCATCTTCTACTATAGGATTACTATGGACGGAGATATCATTGATATCAAGGATCAGGAACTGATTGATATAGCTATAGAATATGGTGTAGCACCTATTATATTAATATCCACATTAACTGATACCGGGATAGCTGATATTGCGGCCGCTCATAGCATCTTTACCAGTAAGGACAAACAGAATGATTTAATTAATCGTGTCCTCGCAAATATGAAGAAAAAGGGTTATTATGGACTTAATATTGATATACAGAATGTTCAGCAAGAAGACAGGCAACTGTATATTGATTTCATTACAAACATATCGTCTCGAGTACGTCAAGAAGGATATCTGGTATTAATTACCCTAACGCCTAATACCTTTCAGTCAGAAACAGAAATCATGTATCAGGGGCCCGAATATGCGACTCTTGGTCAGCTAACAGATAGCACCATGTTGTTTGGTTTCGTGATGCCAGCAATATAGCTGCCCTATTAGAATTTGTACCGGAATACGGTCTTGAAGGGATTGGCACATGGAACATTATGCAGTTCTTCTCAGGAATTTGGTTGGTAATTAATTCTCAGTTTGAGATAAAAAAGGTATTGTGAGAGCCTAACCGATAACTTAATAGAAATAGCACCGCACTCTATTTTCAGAATACCGATGCTATTCTTTCATTTGTCCTATTTGAACTACAAGTCATTAAAACTTTAGAAAGGGGTGCGATTCAATGAATCGCACCCCTTTCTTTAACATAAAACCTTTATCTAACCAATAGATTACTCTCTATGCGAGCAATCTATTGTCATGAATTATTTATAAAGTTCTACTAACTTTAACAGATGTTCATAACGATTTGCAGCAGCTTTCTCAGATTCACTGAACAGCTTTTCTGCACGATCTGGGAATGAACGTGTCAGACGGCTGTATCGTGTTTCATTGTTAAGGAATGCCTGATATGATCCATCACCTGGCTTAGATGTTAGAGTGAATGGATTCTTTCCTTCTGCCTTAAGAGCAGGATTGAAGG
>Ga0209511_1001390_pt1 | contig 21627 bp, 18 predicted proteins | sample SSSSmetaG_FD_184141 | JGI IMG/M metagenome (GOLD analysis project Ga0209511, IMG submission 184141) | Glacier valley bacterial and archeal communities from Borup Fiord, Nunavut, Canada, to study Microbial Dark Matter (Phase II) - ​SSSS... | ecosystem: Environmental > Aquatic > Freshwater > Ice >...
CTTGTTTCAGGTCTTTTCCCGCATGAATAGGAACAACAACTCTTTGTCCATCACTATCTTTATAAATAGCATGACTTCCCTTTTGACGATCAAGATAGAAACCTAGTTTTTCGATGACTTTGATAAAATCTTTAGCTTTGACACTTGGAGAATTGCTCATGCCAAAATACTTAAGGGCTTCACAACCAAATCCTCTTTAGGAATTGACTGATGATCAGCCTTTAAACTTTCAATATATAATTCGATCGCTTCTGTAATATTCTCGATCGCCTCTTCAAAAGAATCTCCTTGAGAATGACAGCCTTTTAGAATAGGACAGAAGGCGTGATACCCTCCATCTAATTCTTTTTCCAGAAGAACTGTGTAACTGTAAATTTGCTTATCGTTATTGTCCATGTGTTTCCAACTTGTTTGTGATTTATCTAACTTTGCCTCAGCATTACTCCATCATAAGGGCTTTCACGTTAGAAGTACGATCGCTGCTCCTGCAGTGCGATTGCGCCTATAGGACGAATTCCTTTCAACAATCTCGATACTGGAGTCAGAGGCGATCGTCCGTAGTGCGATCGTGGTGGGACGGGAAAGGGCGATCGTTCAACTTTGTAGAAACCGCTTTTTGGGGTTTTGGAAGGAGGACGATCGTTTCTCATCAAGAGTAAGAGCGTTGACCCTATTGTGCGATCACACTCAAGCCTTAAACCAAAATTCCTGCCATTTCTCGAACGCGATTTGCCCAGGTCTGAGACAACGTTGAAATTTCGAGGCGACCAGAATAACTTGTCCAAGTCTCTACCCAGCGAGTATGCCAGCGAGACAATTGACGTTGCATCTGAGCCAGTTCAAACGCACTGTCTACATCCAAATCGATCGCTGTTAGTTCTAAAAACACCTTACTTTCTCGCACGATCGCGAGTACCGCTTCAGCATTAACCTCATCCAAACTGAGGGATGCCATTTGCAGAAAAGTCTGTGCCAGCCGCTCAAGACGGATAGAGAGGCGATCGCACCGAAACGCAAGTTCTTCCGCAGTCCAGTGATTCATATCCCTCCTAGCAACCTGTGAATAATTTGCTTGACCTGCTCACGAATATCCGGATCTAAAATTTGCATCGCTCTATTTTGGCGTGGACGCAGGTTTACCATTGATTCGTAGAAGATCTCTTGAGAAATCGGATTCCAACTTGTGCCCCAAAGATCTTCCTGCTGACTTCCGTTGTCAAGCAAAACAACCTCGCAATCAGAGTGCATTTCGCCTCCACCTGCCAAAAGCTGATGACGTATATCGACGGCTGTTTTGATATAAAAGCGATTGGCTTGAAGCATCTCGGCGGTTTGTTCAGGCGTTGCAGGTTCCTGCAAAATATGGATGATCAATGGTGAAATCTTGACCAATTTACTTAACCTAGCGTAGCAGAATGAAAGTCTGACCGATGATCGTATAGGTTCCTTTCCACAATCTCGATCATGGAGTTAGAGGCGGTCGTCCGTAGTGCGATCGTGGTGGGACGGGAAGGGGCGATCGTGGTGGGACGGGAAGGGGCGATCGTGCGAGGGTGTGGGGAAAAGCAATCTCTAATCTTGTACGATCGCGACAGGCTTTCCTTACTAGCTTCCTTCCAGATAGTCTAAGAAAGACTGAACACCCAACAATTGGATACCGCGAGCTTCCATCGCTGTCCTCAATTCATCGATTCTCCAGATTCCTTTGGGTAGGTATTATTCCGTTTTGTGATCGCCCCTCGCCGTGCAATCGCGCTGCTTTGTCCAGAGATGCGCGCTGCTTTGCAGAATTGATGGATAGGTGATCGGCTAGCCTCTAAACCACCTACGATCGTTGATTTAACTCTCGTTTTGGATGAAAATTCAGAAGTAGTCGATGAATGCTAGCTGATTGATCTCGACGCTCCTCATGTTTTAGCCACCCCAAGATAAACCTATAATGCAAGAAGAATTCGACGATCGCTTCTCCAATCTCATCGGTTCTGGGTTTGCTCTACCCCTACGATCGAGTGTTCAAGGGGGCATTCAGTTAAGTGCAGACGAACCTAATATTGAAGAATCGATCGTGATTATTCTGCGAACTAGCTTAGGAGAGCGAGTCTATCGTCCCAACTTTGGCTCTCGGTTATCTGAACTGGTGTTTGAACCCCTAAATATTCAAACATTATTGCTAATTCGGCTGTATGTTGAAGAAGCGATCGAGACGTGGGAACCTCGCATCAACCTGATTGAGGTCCGCACCGATCCTGATCCGGTAAGAGGCAAAGTTGATATTGAGATTATCTACGAACCCAAAGACAGTCCCGACTCCCGCAGCATGGTTTTCCCGTTTTATTTGCTATCTGCCCAGTAGCGAGTTTTGCTATGGAATTTGATTTTCTGCCCAAATTGCCCAACTCTAATCTCGACGATCGAGCCTATCGCGATCTGGTTGAAGAGTGCATTCTTCGTATTCCCCGCTATTGCCCAGAGTGGACAAACCACAACCCCAGCGATCCCGGCATTACGCTAATCGAGCTTTTTGCTTGGTTAACCGATCAAATGCAACTGCGGTTTAACCAAGTGCCTCGCCGCAACTATGTGGCTTTTTTAGAACTGTTGGGGATTCATCTCAAATCGCCGACTCCTGCCGAAACGGACTTGACGTTTTATCTCAGCAGCGCTCAAGACTCAGCGGTCGTGATTCCCCGTGATACAGAAGTAGCAACTGAGCGCACCGCAACTGATGAAGCGATCGTCTTCAGCACCAATCAAGATCTGATTGTTGGCACTCCTCGCATCAAACATTTTCTGACTCGTGATCATGCTCAAGCAGAGTTTGATAATCGCTTTCGTAATTCAGCGAATGAGCGTAGCCGTGATTGGCAAACGATGGGCGAGACTTCACTGTTTACAGAGTCGCTTCCTGGCAACAGTTTTTATCTGGCTTTAGACACGCCACCTACTGAAGCAGGACAGTCCATTCAAGGCAATGTGGTCGAACTGATTATTCGAGGAGAGTCAGCAACGGGAACTGGAATTGATCCCAACGAACCGCCGCGAGTGTGGCAAGCTTGGGACGGGCAGCAGTGGCAAACTGTTCTTAGACAGGAATTGGACGATCGCACTAAAGGATTTAATTTTGGCGGTGACACGACCATTCAAGGTCGCTTGCGAGAAGCTAGCGTGGTTTTGCATTTGCCTCAAGACTTTCCAGAAGCAGAGTTTGGCGATTGTCAAGGACATTGGATTCGCTGTGTCTATGAAACAAAACGGGAGTATCAGCGCACCTACAGCGTTTCTCCTCGAATTGTGGGGTTGCGAATTCAAGCGATCGGGGGAACCGTTTCTGCATGTCAGTGCATTCGCGTCCGAGAAGAGCTTTTGGGAACGAGTAATGGCAAACCCGGACAAGCCTTTCCCCTGCAAATGCAGCCTGTTTTAGACCGACAAGCAGCAGAGGAATATATTGCAGTCAAACTACCTGAAGGGACAAACAACCGGGAAGCGTGGCGGGAAGTCCGCGATTTTAGTCGGTCTAATTCCGATGATTCTCACTACACGATCGACTCTCGAACAGGCACGGTGCAGTTTGGGCCGTTGATTCGTGGACCGATGCGGCTGAGAGCACAAACCTACGATCGTGCCCAGATTCAAGCCTCTGTTCAGAGGGCAGCGGCTCGATTTCAAGAAGGCAATCTGCGAGAACGCACGTTGTCTCCTTTGAGCGACCCGATCGGGGGAGAAACGGCATTTACCGAACGGCAATATGGTCGAGTGCCGCCACCGGGCGCAGAGATTTCTATAGTGTCTTATCGGTTTGGGGGTGGGCGACTAGGCAACGTGCAAGCCGAAAAGTTAACGATTTTACGATCGTCACTTCCCTACATCAGTGGCGTGACGAACTATAGTCCAGCTAGAGGCGGAGCCGATGCCGAATCGTTAGAAGAAGCGGTGATGCGAGTTCCCCAAAAGTTGCGAACTCGTGAGTGTGCCGTCACTCCCGAAGATTTTGAAACCGTCTCGAAGTCCCTGCCAGGTCAGAAAGTTGCGCGTTCTCACTGCCTGCGAGAATCTCAATACAGCACACCGGGAGTTGTGCGACTGTTGATTGTTCCTCAAACGGACACAGAGCGTATGGACTGGACGCAGGGTATGAATCCCGATCGGGTTCTCAGTCTCAGCGATGAATTACGGCAAGAAATGGATCTGTATCTGCGAGATCGTCGTCCTTTGGGCATCAAAGTCGAGCTACAAGAGCCAGAATATGTCGGCGTTAGCGTTCGTTTAGGCGTGTTGCTCGAACCTAGAAGCGATCGCGAATCGGTTCGCAGACAAATCTTGATAGCGTTGTATCAGTTTCTCAATCCGATTGTCGGCGGCGTTGATGGGCAAGGCTGGAGTTTGGGTCGTCCGGTGTATACCTCTGATATCATTTCTCTATGTCAAAAGATTCCTGGAATTCGACATTTGGGCACGATCGAGCTATTTGAAGTCCGCAGACAGGAAGATGGCTGGAATCTTTTAGCCGCAACCGATTCAATGATTGCACCGAGTCGGCTCGGCTATGTTTGCTCTTGGGCAGGCGGCACGATCGCCTTTGCTCCTCACGGCAAACGTGATCCAGGTCATGAAATCAACTTTGTGGAGCCATAAGCCCAAATGACGCAGGCGATTTCAAAGACGACGCTGACCGTACAAATGACTTCGATGGCTCCGCTCGAAAAGGTAAAGACTGTTTCTCTAATGGGGCAAGAGACAACACAGATTGCTGCGACTAGTCTGTTGCTCTATCCAGGTGAACCTGGTGAGATTTTAGTCCGGGTGGAAAATGTGAGTGATCGAGCTTTGCAGTGGCGGCTTAACCTGGGGGGAGATGTTCCGACTGAGTGGCATTCTGAAGAACAACCTTTGAGGGAGTTGGCTTCTCAGACAAAAGAAGACGTTTCATTAGTGTTTACGGCACCTCTAGATTTTTTTGAACATCAAAATGCTTTAGAGAGTGGGACACGATTACAACTCAACTATCAGTGTGAAATTGAAGTCTCTGAGGTGAGAGAAGCAGGCGCACGATCGATTATTTATCGAGTGTTTACGCTGCACATTCGTCCTCGTGTTTCCTATCTAGACTTTCTGCCTGCGTTCTATGCCGAAACGGATTTCTTTGAGCGATTTTTGGCAGTCATTGAACAAACGTTTGAACCCTATGTCCAAACGATCGATACGCTGTGGGCTTATCTTGATCCGCTCACCGCTCCCGAATCGATGTTGCCATTTCTAGCTCACTGGGTCGGCTGGAAACTAGAGCCTGACTGGGATATCGAGCGACAACGACACCTGATTCGAGAAGCCATAGAACTCTACCGTTGGCATGGCACTCGTCGCGGTCTACAGCACTATTTAAGTCTCTATACAGGATTGCCCTGTCAGGATGACTATGTATCGATCGAGGAAGCCTTTAGCGGGGGCTTTACGTTTGGCAATTGTCAGCTTGGGCAAAGTGCCATGATGGGCGGCGGTCGTCCGTTTCATTTCATGGTTCGTCTGCGTCCTGAACGCCCCGATCAAATCATTGATGAATTGCTAGTGAGAATGGTGATTGAACGGGAAAAACCACCCTTTTGCACCTACGATTTGAGCATTGAGGCTCAGTAGCTAATTGGGTCGAGGAGGAACTTCGATCGGAGCAAGTTCATTAGACGTTGATGGAGCAGGAGCAGAGTTTCCTGAGTTGTTGGGATTAGCCGACCCAGGAGGCGGAGGGGGAGAAATGATTATTGGGGCAGGAGTGTCTTGAGGCGCGATCGCTTGCACTACAACAGATTGTGTTTTCTGTTCTCCAAATTTGTTGCTGACTTTGAGCGTGATTGTTTCAGAACTGGGGGCAGTGATCGAAAAGGTTGTTGAATCTCTAGGTTTGACAACTCCCGGTGAAGGCATTAGCTCTACTTTGATATCTTCGCCGCCGGAAACATCCCAAGATAGGGCAATATCAAACGAGTCACCTGATTGGCTGAGGAGAAACACGTGCTTCGGTTTTTCTGCTGCTGTTTTACCATTCACAGTGAATGTCTTAATTTCTAAAGGGCTAGGCTGAATTTTGATCGGTTCTGTGCTGCGAGTTAGCTCTGTGTTACCTCGTTCTTGTTTGATGATCGCCGTCAGCTTAAAGATGTAATCTCCTGGCTTTCTAACCGTGGTTGGCAAATTTGTACAAATCAACTCGTCGGTTTTGAGTAGACAAAGGTTATTCAGTTCTGTAATGGAATAGATTTTTGGCTCTCCCTGGATTGAGCCATCTGGCGAGAGCGCTACGAGTCTAATTTCTTCGATGCGGCTCGGATTAGAAATTTTCCAGTTAAGCCGAACTAGACCAGGAGCATTGGTAGGCTGAGTAGGTGCTAGTGCACTGGGTGCGATTGGTGTTGGTGCAGTGGATGCGATTGGTGTTGGCGTTGGTATCGTTGTTGCAATTGATGCTGGCGTTAGTGGGGTTGGTGGGGTTGATGGGGTTGGCGGTTGTATTGGTGGTGCGATCAAATTTGATAGTGGTGATGGCGTAGAAGCACTTAATTCTTGGTAAATTGCTTGTGTCGGAGCAAAGCTGATAATCTGCGGCTCGTCGTCGGGTTTAACTGCGATCGTATCGGTTGTTTGGGTCGCGATCGGGTCTTTCTCAGGAGATTTAGCATCTTTGGGAATCCGAAAAACTTGCATTTGAAAAGTATAGTCACCCGCTTTTTTAGTCTCTGTGATAATGCCCTTGCACGTTAACTTACTGGATGGCTGCGGTTGATTTGCACTCGTTGGATCAGGTAAAGGTAGACCCAGAAAATTAAAGGTCTCTAGTCGAGGCTGCGATCCTGCTTTTGTCGATTTTGATTCACTAACTTCGCAGAAATTTTTGTCTTTTTGAGTACCGTCGCTATTCCTGCGATTTAAGTAAGATTCAAATTCACCATGCTCTTGCCAATACTTCCGCCAATCTTGAACACTGAAGTTCTTTCGATAGGTTTCCACGCCTTTTTCTAAACGAACAATCACAATGCGATCGATTTGTTGCCAGTTATCTACTTCCCAATCCAACCGAACTGGCTCTGTTTTTCCCTCTTGATAGGCGGATGCTTTCTCATCGGGCTTATCCTGTTTGATCGGCGGTGTTACTGCAAAGGACAGAATTTCGGGGAGTTTGGGACGGGTTAACCAAAAGAGCAATGCAATCCCAGCGATCCCCAACAATGGGAGTAAGATCAGCAGCCAGAGAAGCCACCAGGGTCGGGCTTTCCAGAGGATCGTACCTTGAGCTATGTTAGGCGATTCTGCAATGAATGCTGACGCTTTGGGAAAGGGATCATGAGTGTCTTCTAGCTCGATCGCAAACGGAATTTCTGTTCCTTTTCCTCTCAGCGGACGCTTCCATCGATGGCGAGGTTTAACGTTGAGATTGATATTCGCAACGCTACCGGGATCGAGTTCAACAACGCACGGGGCTGGCGTGTAAACAAAAGTCTGATCGCGATCGCCAGCCCGAATCGTCACGTTCCGTTTGATGTTGCCCAAGTTTGTTAGCTGAAAATCAAACTGGCTAGGGTCTTGAGGAATTTGACGCAAGGGTGGTGCGAGATCGGTCTGTAAGCGATCGTCGGGCAACACTTGCAAATACAGCACGTCTAGAAGAATTAAGTCCTCATTGTTTCTAGAGGTCAGTTGCAGCGTCGGAAAGTAGCTTCCAGCCCAGGTATATCTAGGCGGATGCAGCAACAAAGTGATCTCGCCCTGACTTTTGCTGTAGAGCGGCAATCCATCAGTTTCTTTGACAATACCCAGGCTCTCGATCGCGCCTTCAGGATATTGAACGGTAAACCAGGATTTGTCGAGTTCGGGACAGGTGAGATAAAAGCGATCGACGAGCTTCGATCGATTCTCAACGTTGACCTTAATTGCCAGCGTTGTTTCTGCGGTTAACAGATAGGGCTTGGTCGAAGTTGTAATCGGGGTGACTGTGAATCCTGGCTCCATCTCCATCGACGAATCTTCATCGGATGGAATGACTTGAAGCTGCTGCGATCGCCGCACTGTTGCACCCGGATGTTGGGCTGACTCAAACACAACGCTGTAGTTATAAAAATCGGGCAAGACTTGTGGCGGAATCTCAAAGCTGATAGCCACTGTTACAGTATCGCCGCGCTTGACCTTAACCAACGGCAACGGTTTGAAGGTGTAGCAGTTGAGCAAAACTTCTGACTTAGAATCATTTGGCTCTAGCCAGAAATTGACGCTTGCTTCATCCTGATCACCAATATATTTGATGGTAAGAACCCGTTCGCGAATGGTTCCCCGTTTGACTTTGGTTTGCGTGACGGCTACTCGATCGTCGATAATTAGAGGGCTATTGCTGACTTGCATTAGATTTCATGGGTTCACGATAGAGCTTGACCTGATTGCCGGGCGCATCGCTGGCGACTAAAACAAATCCGTTTTCAGTCTTGATATCGACGCTATGGACTCGCCCAGAAAATTGGAATGTCTTCTGTAAATGTTTGCCATTGGTTAATGACCAAAGATTGATTTGCCCATCATCTCCAGCAGTGGCAAGATAGTCGCCTTGAGGCGTGATCGCAACTGAGCGAATCGGCTTTCCGAGTTTGTCTGCCCAGCGATCGATCTTCATTTCACACGTTTGCAGCGGTAGCTTTCTGCCGTCAGCCGTGATTTCAGGCAGCTTAGAATCCTTACGGATTAAAGGTTTACAGGTACGATCGCGCCAATTCCACAGAGTAATATAACCCTGATTATCGGCACTGACTAACGTGTTGTTAGAAATCGCTAAACTTTCAATGTAGTGTTGTTGTCCTTGCATCGGCTTAAAGTCAGACCCGTTCTCTGGCGTGTAAGAAATGAGATCAACGCTTGATTTCTCCCAATTCCACAGCATTAACTGATTGAATTGTCCTGCGATGACAACAAACGATTCTAATGATGTTGGGCTGGCGACTAACGATGTAATTGCAAAATTGGTTGTAATCATTCTAATGGGCTGTTCGAGATCACCATTTAAATCCCATTGACGAACACGGCTACTTCCATGACCGCTAAACAGATACTTTGAGTCGCGAGTGAAGTCTAAATCAAAAACCCGATCGTTCCCCCGAAGAATTGGTTTAAAGGGTTTATTCTTCAAAACATCCCAGAATTGAATTGTGCCATTCTCCAATCCCACTGCAATCTCATTGTTGCTGTCAGGCTTCAATCGAATGACACGCACACCTCGCTCTTGATCTTGACCAATCTGATCTTTATCTTTGAGCTGGGGTTGACCCAGCAGCGGATCAGTCACTTGCCATTGTCGAATCGTGCGATCGCTAGACCCGCTAAACACATTACTGGCAGTGCCATCAAATCGCACAGACCTAACCGTTGCTGTGTGTTTTGCCGCAGGGTTGAAAATCGCGTTCAGCCAGACCAGCAATAACGCGAGAATGCCTCCGCCCAGAAACAGGAAAGGAGACACGATCGGGGGCACCTCTAACTCCAAACTATGATGACTAGGGACAGCTCGAATTGGGGTGTTTCGCGCGTCTGGTGCATCCAGAATGGCAGCCTTAACATCAAATTGCAGTCTCCGTCGCAAACACCAATGGCGCTTTTTGCGGGCAGTTAACAATAGAGGATGGCTGCTTTGTCCTGGCTCTAATGTCACGGCATCTGGAAGTCGGAGATCTCCTGCGGTGCGATCGTCCTCCCCGACTTCTAACTGAACTCTCTGGAGACCATTGCTGGCGTTCTTAAACTCAACTTGATAGGCAGCGAAATCTTTGGCTGAAATCCGCTGTTTTTTGGGCGTACAGTAAAACTCAATGCTGCCCGCTGGTGTAACTTCTAGCGTTCCTTTCTCGGTGAGAATTCGTCCCTTTCCTTTAATATCAGGAATGGCTTCAATCGTGAATGGCACGATTTGCCTTAATCCAGGATCATCGGGCAACCGACAAGAAAAGGTTGCTTTCGCAGGATAGCCCGGTTCTACGCGAATTTTCTGATCATTTTGGCTTAACCAAGCGGGTGAAAGTCCAACGCAGGTAAGTGTGATCTCGATCGCTTTGGGACTGTAGTTGTAAACCAAAACGGGGATCTCTACTCGATCTCCCGGAGAGACTTTAAACTCCTTGTTCGGCAACACCAAATTTAACGGTTGCTGAGGCTTTTTGACCGTCAGCGTTATTTTCTGTGTGGTGGTTAGCGATCGTTGTTCGATCGAGAACACTCGCAGCAGTACATCGATCGTCGTATCGTAAACTGGAAGCGGCGATCGCACGACCCTAACTCGAAACGTGGTGCTGGCTCCGGGAGGCTTTTTTGCACAAATCTCTGGCTCCACTTTGTACCAATCCGCGATCGCTGCCGAATCAACGCCTGCCGTCGCTAATGCAACCTGAAAACTCGCAAACTCTCGACTATTGTTGGTGACAGTCACTTCAAACTCGCCTTCTGGATCTGCGACTTCTAACCCATCTGAATTGGGCGTAATGGTCAGATTTCGACGAGTCACTTCAACGTTAACGGGATTGAACACCGATCAAACTCCTCGCTATGGCATCTCGATCGTCAGACTGGCATCCCATTGCACAAGCCGCTCAAGCTGCCACCGTTGCCAAAAAAAGTGCAGCAGATTAATTCCAAATTCCTGTGCTTCTCGAATCTCGGAGCGCTTTAGTTGCAAGGTCTCAGACAATCCCCACAGTGGAGACAGCCGACCTTCGATCAAAACAATTCCACCACTGTTATACACCTGAATGGGGTGCGATCGAACATCAGGCAGTCTGCCAAATAGAAAGGGCGATCGACGCAAAAGATGGTCGCGCGGCAGCAAATCCCAGGGAACTAGCGTGATGGTTTTAGCCGAAGTCAGGTTTTGCTGAAGAAGTTGTTCTAAATGAATGCTGTTGCCCGTTGTAGAGGTTTCAATCAGCAATCCTCCTCCGATTTGTAAGTAGTTCTTTAGCGCTGTCCATTCATTGCAGTTTAGTTGCTCTAGTCTTGAAGCATCTGATAAGTAGAGAACGTCATAGTTCGCCACGTTTTCAATGAGATTGACGATCGCTACCTCGGCATCACCTTGTAATGCTGGATAAAGGCTATACACCGACTGCATCAACTCTGAGAAATTTGCCCGACTTTGCCGATACAGCGTGTGAGTTGCTAAATCACTAGCCGCATCCGAATCATGACTAGGTTTGATCTGTCCCGCCCGCACTACACCTTGAGAACGCGGCTGGGTCGATTTGCGATGTCGAAAGTTCAACTGATTCACGCTTGGCGCAAACAAATCAGGAGGCACGCTTAACTGAACCGGGTCACTCAAGTCAATGCGACAAAGCTCAATCTGATGGGGCTGAGGAGTCTCGGTCACTTGATCGACTCGAAACCACTCCCGCAGCATTTCCTCATTGTTCTGGGGAGTGCTTTCGGGTTCAGCGTAGCTAATGACGATATATAGCGTTAGATGGCGACCAGACGGACGGGCAACAATTGGGTAAGTGCGATCAGTGTCTGCATCCACAATAATCGGGTTGCCTTGAGTGTCGATCGCGATGCCCGGTTCAATTTCTAGCCAGTGAGGAAACTGAGTTTTAGAGTCTTGATCCAGGTGATCGGGGGGCGCAATGACTCGCACCCCTAAACCACAAACAATTCCTGGCTGATGCAGCGACTGAAACTGTAAATTTTGACGCTGCCGATGATAGTGATCTGCCATCTGCCAGCGCCGCGAGTTCATCATCAGTCCATCATAAACGTGCAGTCGCTTGAGCGGATTGGGAGAAGGAAATGGTGGGTGAGGAGATGATGACATTTTCTCAACAATAGTAAGTTAGCGAATTGATCTAGACCAAAAAGTTTTACCGAACTTGTGCCTCTTCGAGTTTGGCTCCATCGAGTTTGGCATCTCTTAAATTTGCGCCTCGTAGATTTGCGTTGCGGAGAATGGCTTGAGTCAGATTTGCTTCTCGAAGATTTGCACCCTGAAGATTTGCTCCACTCAAGTCTGCTTGACTCAAATCAGCTCCACTCAAGTTTGCACTGCTAAGATTGGCATCGCTGAGTTTTGCACCGCTCAAATTTAGGTTGCTGAGGTTGAGTTGACTCAAGTTAGCATCTTTCAAGATTGCCCCTTTGAAGCTTACACCACCAAGGTTTAAGCCTCTAAAATTGATACCATTGAGTGTGCAGTTTTCTAGTTTAGCGTTGTTAAGAATAGCGCGATCGAGCTTTGCGCCTGTCATGTCACAACCCGTCATAATTGCGTTACTCAAATCAACACCGCTCAGAGTCGCACCTGTGAAGTTAGAATCACTCGAAAGGGTATTGCGTAAGTTTGCGTTGGTTAATATTGCATCGTTAAATTGTGCTTTAACGAGGTTCGATCCCCGCAGGTTCGCTTTTTGTAAACTCGCATTCCGAAGGATCGCTTCTTGCAGATTTGCCATGAATAGCGTTGCATTCTGTAAATTAGTTCGTGTCAAATCCGCTTTTTGTAACTTAGCGTTACTTAAATCTGCCTCTGAGAAGTTTGCACCTTCTAATATTGATTGGCTCAAGTCAATTCCTTTGAGATTTACGCCGCGCAAGTCTACATTACTAAAGTCTTTGCCAGCAATCGGTTGATTTAGCATTTCCCACGTTGATCGCCATTTCTTCTCTAGTGATGTTTGGTCATCAATTTTTGCATTTTTCAAAATTGCGCCTTGCAGTTGCGCTCCGGTCAGATTTGCGCCTTGAAGGTTGGCACCTGTCAGATCAGCATTTTTCAGATTGGCACTCTGAAGATTTGCGCCCTGAAGATTTGCATTCTTAAGACTGCTATTACTGAGATCGGCTTTGCTCAAGTTTGCACCCTGAAGGTAAAAACTCTGTAGATTTGCTGCCTTGAGACTACAACTCTCGCAGTTGCGGGTTTCCTTTAACCGTTTAACCGGTGCCGCATCTGGGGCAGAAATAGACGCATCAGCAAAAGTAATCAGCAATAAGGGAAGACAAACCGCAACTTTTTGAAGGCTGCAAAGCGAACTCGATAAAGGTTTGATCCCCATGACATAACCCTGAGTTTTTGAAATAAGTAACTTGAGCTACTCGTTTGCTGTAGAGTTACTCAATAAATATACTGATTTCTCAAACTTTGCAACCGTAAAGAAAGAATCGGTCATAATGCTAAAGGAGTCACCAATGAATTAACAATTCAAGCTATCACTTGATCGCAAGTTTGTATTCATTCAGATCGCAAGTTTGTATTCATTTTAGAATTCAGCATCTTCGGAGTGTCAAAAATGCAGCACGTCCGTCAATGGCTAAGATTCACGGCAGCATTCACAAACATCTGTACTTATACGTTCTTAATTGCAGCTATTTTAAGCGCCACTGCAAGATTAGGACTGACCGAACCAGCAAAAGAATTTGAATTCAAAGACTTCGATTTTTGGGCGGATCAATGTCGATCTCTCTCCTCAGAAAAGCTCTATCCAGAAGCACTACAATCTTGCGAAAAAGCCATTCCCTTGAATCCCGAAAAAAACAGGCAAAAACAACAACAGGCAACCCTCGAACTCTGGAAACTCCGTAGTGATGCACTGTTTAATTTAGGACAGTATCAAGACGCGATCGGGTCATACGATTATGTTTTAGGCATCCAACCCGCTTACTCTCTGGGACTGACTCATCGCTGTGATGCCCTAGCGCGATTGGGACGATATGAAGACGCGATCTCGTCCTGTGATCAAGCCTTGCGAGTCGATGGCGAGTGGGGAGAACTCAACCCAGCGATTGCTTGGACAATTCGAGGTAAAACCCTACGAAAAATGGGGCAATTAGAAGACGCGATCGCGGCATATGATCAAGTTCTGGCAATTACACCTGATGATCACATAACCCAAGCTGAACGCTGTGAAACAGTCTTGAAACTCAGAAAGAGACAAGCCACAAACTTTAGTCAAACCGCTACCCCAGATCTTAAACTTGCTCTAGAACAAACTCAAACAGAAGAGCAAACCTGTACGAACACGAGCGAGACCATTATCAAGCAAGCAAAAATAGATAAAACGCAACTACCAGCAGCCTTTTGGTACAAGCAAGGTCTGATTTCTAAGCAGCAAAATCGCTTTCCAGAGGCAAAAGCTGCCTTTGAAAAAGCAGTCATTTATTACGAAGCTGCTTTAGCAAATAATCCAAATGACCCAATGCTCTGGACTTATCAAGGGATGGTACTCGAACAGCTAGGGCAAGATGCGAGAGCCTTAACGTCTTACGAGCGAGCGATTCAACTCCGTCCTAATTCTACGATCGCCCTCGTCAATCAATGTGCTGTACTCAACCACCTGCATCAATCTCAATCTGCCCTAACTGCCTGTGACAATGCCCTCAAAGGAGATGGTTTGTGGGAAGAAAGCAATTCAGCCTATGCCTGGGGTCAGCGCAGTAGTGCCCTACTCGGATTGCAACGATATGAGGATGCTACCGCCTCAGCAGAACGAGCGATCGCTCTTTACCCCAACGATGCCGAAGCTTTCAACTATAAAGCGATCGGGCTATGGCACCTCAGCCTAAACGGATCGCAGTCCGACTTAAACCAGGCTCGAACCGCCGCAGAAGAAGCCATAGAAGAAGCCATTCGCCAAAATCTTCAGTATCCTCAAGCGCAGTTTACGCTAGCTAGAATTCTTAGCACTCAGGGCGATCGAGAAAAAGCTGATCAACATTATCAAAGCGCCATAAATGCCTATGGTGAACTGATCAAAACAGGACTAAAAGCAGACGATTCGCTTCTCTATGCGGATCTATTAACCAATCAAGCAGTTACGCTATGGTATCTCAACAGGAAGGTTGAGGCATTAAGCAAAGCAACAGAGGCGGCAAAATTGAACCCTCGATCGTTTGAAATTCAGTTCAACTATGGAACCATTGCGCTTGCTGTAGGAGCGTATTCCGAAGCCTTGAACGCTTTCCAGCAAGCGAATCAAATTCAACCCAACAATGTATCTGTAATCACAGGACAAGGGACAGCACTGTTTAGATTAGGCAAAAAACAAGCTGCGATCGCAACCTTAAAAGCAGCACTAGCCCTCAATCCATCCTATGAGCCTGCTCGAACAACATTAGGTGACCTCATTAAGCAAACAAATCAATTAAATAACAACAGTAGAGAAAAAGGAAAATAGCAGAATTATCATTAGGAATAACAAAGCTTAGACCTAATGCTTCAATGTGCAAAGCAGTGATCCAATGCTCAGATTCATAAGACTGCCCAACTGCTCCGCTGAGTTCAACTCAGCCCTAAGATGAAGTGAGATCCGTATTTCAACACTTAAATGGAGTGCCGCGACTGGTGGTTCAGGTGCTGTAGACAGTGGAGTTCGACTGAATGAGGAGTTGAATCTGCGGGTGAAAGATTTGGACTTTGCCCAGCATCAGATTATCGCGCGAAATTCTAAAGAGTATGAGAGCCGTGTGACGCTGTTGCCCACAAGTTTAGTGAAACCGTTAAAGCTGTATCATCTGCATGAGAGTGGAGTGCAAAAAGCGCTCAAGCAAGCGGTTCGAGCGACGGGAATCATGAAACGGGTCGGATTTCATAGGTTTCGGCACTGCTTTTTCACCCATCTGCTCGAAGTAGGCTATGACATTCGCACCGTTCAAGAATTGCTGGGTTCCAAAGATGGGAGAACGACGATGACTAACACGCACGTCTTGAATCGTAGTGGAAGAGGAGTGTGAAGTCTACTTGATCCTTGAGGTGCGATCGAGATTCAAAATCCCTCAAAAACGGTCATTAAAGATTCTCAAACCTTGACATTCGCCGAAGCCTGAAAGCTCCACACAACAAGCTTCAGGTTATTCTGTAAAACAAAGACAAGATGAGTTAGGAGAGGCGCAGCTTCCTCAAAGCTCCAACTCATAGATCTGAGCAATCTCATCCGACTGAATCCCCAAATACGCCAGCGTCTGACGTTGAGTGGCATGTCCAAACGCCTCCATCAGCAGAGGAATCGCAGTGCCTCGCTCTGTCCGCTGCCAGTAGCCCCAAGTCTTGCGAAGCGTGTGGCTGCCATAATTTCCCTTCAACCCCACATCTTGGCACCAAGTCTTGACCATCGTGCTCACCGTGGTCACCGTCAGGCACCCCCGCTGCCCCGTGAATAGATGGTCCTCGTCCTGAAGGCGGCTGGTCTCTAGCCAAGTCTGGATTGCCGAGGTCGCCATGCCGTTGAGGGTTACGGGACGATACTTGTGCGTCTTGCTCTGCTTCAACTCCAAGACATCTCCCACGTTGAGTGATCGCACTTGCCTGACCCTAATCGACAAAAGTTCATTGGCTCGGTAAGCCGTATTGATGCCCAGCGTGAACAGGCAGAGGTCACGCGGGTGGTCTTCCAACACTTTTTTGATGCGAGTGATCGCGCGTTTATCTCGGATCGGTTCCACTTTGATGGTTGATCCCGAAACAGGATGGTTGGGATTCTGCCCTTTTTGGAACGGCATAGCGCTCTTTTTGCTGCTAACTAACTAAACGTTATTTTACTCATAAACTTAGTGAGGCTACAAACCGTTGATTCCAGCCTCTCGTAGCAGAACCCTGCTGAAAGTTGCTCTAGGTATCAACTTCAAGTCCTTTAACGGCTGACTAACTTCCAGTGAATAGTTAGTGGCTTGTAGAACGGCTCGTGCGTCAATCGAGCAACGTCTTATTCTGTCGATTAAATTCTGGATCGACAGAACAATCACCCTTATAATTTTGTCGATCTAGCTGCGAATCGACAAAATAAGATGGTCAGTCCCCACCTGGAAGCTGAGCGAGATCGACTTCTTCAACTCATCCAAGACATCCGCAACTCTGGTAGTGTGGCTCCGATCAACGTCTGGTTCAGCCCTGTGCCCCAGGGAGCGCATCTCTACTACAAACTCAGCAGCAAGAATCCTGACTACAAAAATCAGCACTTGGGCAAAGCAAGCAGCGAGAAGTATCGCAGCTGGAGAGCCAAAATCGCAAAGGGAAGTAGTGCCAAGCTAGAGCAGCAGATCTACTTAGTTTAGTGAACCTCTCTCGAGACCATGACACCGCCAGTTGTTAATGCCAAGATGGGGGGAACCCTGGCTGTGGCTCCTGCCGTGTTGATGATTGGTTTAGTCATGTCAGATTTCAAGCCACCTGAATTTAGTCGATTAGTCCAGGAGATGCGTCAGCGTAGTGGTTTAACCCAAGCAGGACTAGCTGCCAGGATCGGGGTGTCATATTACTCCATCAACCGATGGGAGAACCAGAAAACACTGCCAGTTTCTCTTGCTTTGAGACGGGTTGAGAAGGTTCTACATGAGATGGGAGATCGCGGTGCAGATTTACTGGAACATTATTTCCCTACCGAAAACCGGGAGTAGCTATGGCATCAGCGAACCAAAACCCTGAACAACAAGCCCGCGATCGCATTGATGATCTCCTACAGCAAGCAGGTTGGGACGTTCAGCCCAAAAAGAAAATTAACCTGACTGCGAGTTTAGGGGTTGCTGTTCGGGAATATCAGACGGATGCTGGACCGGCTGACTATGTGCTGTTTGTAGATCGGCAGCCTGTGGGCGTGATAGAAGCCAAACGAGAAGAAGAAGGGCATCGCCTCACAGTGGTTGAAGAGCAATCGAGTGAGTATGCCGATAGCAAGCTGAAATACATTCACAATCAGCCTTTGCCTTTTGTCTACGAGAGCACTGGCATTCTCACCCGCTTCACCGATCGCCGTGACCCCAAGCCTCGCTCCCGTCCGGTCTTTTCGTTTCATCGTCCTGAAACGTTTCAGGCTTGGTCAAAACAGGATAAAGCGCTGAGGGCACGGTTGCTAGATTTGCCCGACCTCCCGACTGAAGGGCTAAGAGACTGTCAAATTCGCGCTATCAATAACCTAGATCAGTCGTTCAAAGCTGCTCGTCCTCGTGCCTTGATTCAGATGGCGACCGGGAGTGGCAAAACCTTTACGTCGGTCAACTTTATCTATCGGCTGTTGAAATTTGCTAAAGCTCGACGAGTCTTGTTTTTAGTGGATACCAAGAACCTAGGCGAACAGGCAGAGCAGGAGTTTATGTCCTTTACGCCCAATGACGATAACCGGAAGTTCACCGAACTCTATGCGGTGCAGCGGTTGAAGTCAAGCTATGTAGCAACGGATAGTCAGGTCTGCATTTCCACGATTCAGCGGCTCTACTCTATTCTCAAAGGGGAGGATCTCGATGATCAAGCAGAGGAAGCCAATCCGAATGAACTAGTGCAGCCAAAAGCACCGCTGCCTGTAGTTTATAACGATCGTCTACCGATCGAGTTCTTTGACTTCATTGTGATTGATGAGTGCCACCGATCGATCTACAACATCTGGAAGCAGGTGCTGGATTATTTTGATGCCTTCTTGATCGGGCTGACAGCAACGCCAGACAAACGCACTTTTGGCTTCTTTAACGAAAATGTGGTGAGTGAATATACTCACGAGCAGGCGGTGATCGATGGGGTAAATGTAGGCTATCTGCCCTACATCATTGAAACAGAAATTACGAAGGATGGCAGCCGACTGGTTGCCAAGGAATATGTGGAAAAGCGAGCGAAGCTGACTCGCACTCAGCGATGGGAACAACTGGATGAAGAGGTCACGTATTCTGCGCGGCAACTGGATCAGAAGGTGGTCAACCCTAGCCAGATTCGCAATGTGATTCGGGCCTTCCGAGATAAGCTGCCGGAGATCTTCCCCAATCGGCAGGAGGTGCCGAAGACGCTAATTTTTGCCAAGGATGATAGCCACGCCGATGACATCATCAAGGTCGTGCGGGAAGAGTTTGGGGAGGGGAATGCTTTTTGTAAAAAGGTGACGTACAAGGCAGAGGAAGACCCTAAATCGGTGCTGGCGCAGTTGCGGAATGATTATTATCCCCGGATTGCGGTCACAGTAGACATGATTGCGACGGGCACAGATGTCAAACCGCTAGAGTGCCTGCTATTTATGCGGGATGTGCGATCGAAAAACTATTTTGACCAGATGAAAGGTCGGGGGACGCGCACGCTCGATCAAGATGCCCTGAAAAAGGTGACACCCTCTGCCCAAACCTCTAAGACTCATTTTGTGATTGTGGATGCGGTCGGAGTCACAAAAACGCTGAAGACAGACACTCGCGCTCTGGAGCGGAAGCCATCTGCTGCCATTAAAGATTTGATGATGGGCGTGATGATGGGGGCAGAGGACGAAGATGCGTTTCTGTCTTTGGCGGGTCGGCTAATGCGGCTAGAGCGACAGATGAACCCAAAAGAGCAAAGCAAGCTTCAGGAATTGTCGGGAGGCAAGAGCACCAAGGAGATTGCCGGGGCGTTGCTGAATGCCTATGACCCGGATGTGATTTTGGATAAGGCGAGAACGGATCATGGGCTATCTGCGGCAGAGATGCCGACGGAGGGGCAAATAGAAACGGCTCAAAAAGCTTTGATGCGATCGGCGGCTGCCATTTTCACTGGGGAACTGGTGGATTATCTGGACAATGTGCGAAAGGTTCACGAGCAGATTATCGACACGGTAAATCTTGACCGGGTGACGTTTGCTGGATGGGATCAGGAGGCAAAGGATCAGGCACAGTCGGTGATTCAAGACTTTACCCAGTTTATTGAAGCGAATAAGGATGAAATCACGGCGCTGCGAATCTTCTACAATCAGCCCTACCAACGTCGATCGCTCACCTATCAGATGGTGCAGGAGGTGCTGGATATTCTGAAGATGCAGAAACCCAATCTGGCTCCGCTGCGGGTGTGGCAGGCATATGAGCAGATAGAGCAGGTGAATGGCAAAAGCCCGATCGGTGAGTTGGTGGCTCTGGTATCGTTGATCCGGCGAGTGGTGGGGACGGATGCGACGTTGACGAACTATGAGGCGACCGTGAACCGCAATTTTCAGGACTGGGTGTTTCGCAAGCAGGCGGGGGCGCTGAAGTTTAGTGAAGAGCAGGTAGAGTGGCTGCGGATGATGAAGGACTACATCGCTACCTCGTTTCACCTGGAGGCGGACAATCTGGAGTATGAGCCATTTGGCATGGGTGGGACAATCAGAATGTATGACTTGTTTGGGGATGAGATGGATTCAATCATTCAGGAGTTGAATGAGGCGTTAGCGGCATAATAGGGAAACCAATAGACTGTTTTAGGGAGGTTGAGCATGGGTGTGGCAGAAAAACTCTATGAGCTAGCAAAAGCCTTGCCGGAAGATCAAGCGTCAGAGCTGTTAGATTTTGCTGAGTTTTTGCTGCAAAAGCGATCGCGCCAACAGTCTACAGAGGTTGACAGGGCTACAGATAATCAGCGCCTAGATTTTCGTCAAGCGGCGGGTCTGGGTCAAGAAGTTTGGCAGGGCGTGAATGTGGAACAGTATATCCAGCAGGAACGAGCAGCATGGGGTTAATTTTGAAAAGGGGAAAGGATTAATCAATGAAAGTTAAAGTTACTGAGCAAGGACTAATGATTCCCAAAGAATTATTGGAAGGAATTCAAGAGTTTGAAATTCGGAAGGAGAATCATCATATCGTCTTGATTCCCACCGACGAAACTGACTCGATCGAGCAATTAGGCTCTAACTCGATGTCTCAAGAAAAAGATGCTACTGCACCTCATCCAAAGCGATCGCTGAGTGACTATTTAGGTTTGTTAAAAGACTCACCCACCTTTCAAGGAGACCCAGTAGAGATTCAAAGGCAATTGCGGAATGAGTGGGATTAAGTTTCTTCTGGACACGAATTTTGTTCTAGCGATTTTGAATGAACAAGATTCCGTCATTCAATTAATGTCAAATCGATCGATCGATGATGCAGACTGCGCTTATAGCTCGATCGCTCGAATAGAACTACTAAGCTTTCCTAAAATAACGCCTCAAGATATTAGTATCATCGAAGGCTTTCTAAGTCGTCTTCAGTACATACCTTTTTCAATTGAGATCGAGAATGAAGCGATTTTAATTCGACGACAATACAAATTAAAATTGCCAGATGCCATTATCGCTGCCACTGCCAAATGCTTGAAGCTAGAATTGTTGACGTTGGATCAGCAGTTGGCAAACCGGATGCAAGAGATTACAGCGAACGCAGAGTGAGGGTGACGCATGACGGAAGGGAACGGAGACATTAGGGAATTACCGAAAGGGTGGACGTGGACTCGATTAGGCAATTTGGGAAAGATTGTTGCTGGTGGTACACCTTCAACAAAAAATGAGGAATATTGGGGAAATGAAGTATTTTGGGTATCTCCTGCTGATTTATCGGGTTACAAAAGAAAATTTATCTCAAGAGGACGTAAATCTTTATCAAAACTAGGTTTAGAGAATTCATCCGCTAAACTGATGTCTGCTGGCTCAATATTATTCTCCTCAAGGGCACCCATTGGATATGTTGTTATCTCTGCGAATGAGATATGTACTAACCAAGGCTTTAAGAGCTTAGTACCTTCAAAAGAAATTTTCAACGAATATATTTACTACTACTTAAAAGCGTCGAAGCAGTTAGCAGAGAAATACGCAAGCGGAACAACGTTTAAAGAGTTGTCAGGCAAGTCTTTTTCTATCCTTCCAATTCCTCTCCCTCCACATAAAGAACAAAAACGAA
>Ga0209511_1001391_pt1 | contig 21626 bp, 15 predicted proteins | sample SSSSmetaG_FD_184141 | JGI IMG/M metagenome (GOLD analysis project Ga0209511, IMG submission 184141) | Glacier valley bacterial and archeal communities from Borup Fiord, Nunavut, Canada, to study Microbial Dark Matter (Phase II) - ​SSSS... | ecosystem: Environmental > Aquatic > Freshwater > Ice >...
AGTGGTGATGCACTTCGTTGGAAAGTCACAAAAAGTAAACAAATTAGATACTATTTGCTGAGTCGCGCTTTCCTTAACCATTATAGCGCAAAATCGGTGAGGACGGGTTGTTCAAAGGCATTGACCCCTAATCGCGTTTCTCCCTTGCCCTGTAATCGGGGAAAGGGCGGGGGTTAGGGGTCAGACTTACGATTCAGCCGTAATCGGTGTCACGAGCGGCAGCATGACCGTAAACTTGCTGCCTTTGTCCGGGAAGCTGGCCTCGATCCGCGCGTCATGCATTTCCACGATTTCACGGCTGATATACAGACCTAATCCCATGCCACCCAGATAACCCTCGCGATGCGCCTGATAAAAGCGATCGAAAATTTGGGCGCGCCGTTCTTTTGGAATGCCCAACCCATAGTCGCGTACTGAAAGTGACGCCCACTCTACATCCTCTATCGCGAAGGTCACAAGCTCAATATCGATAGTGCCGCCGTCTGGGCTATATTTGATCGCATTATCAAGCAAATTCACAAGCACCTGCTCAAACCGCAGTGGGTCAACCGCAGCGATCAAGGTTGGTGGCGCGCTCAGCGTGAGCGTATGACGGACGGTGTTCTGCTGCACCGTAGCGATCGCGTCGGCGGTTAATTTGACCAGATCGGTTGGCTGCCGCTCCAAACGCAGGCGTCCAGCTTCCAGGCGCGATAGATCGAGCAGGGCATTGATGAGCGCGCTCAGCTTGAGCGATTGCGCGTCGATTGTGATAAGTGCCTGTTCCAAGGTCGCCGGATCGAAGGTGCCCTGGCGCTTGAGTTGGCGCATCAAAATCTGTGCAAAGCCGCGTAAGCTGGTGATCGGCGTTTTAAGTTCATGCGCTGCCACCGACAAAAACGCATCGCGTTCGCGGAGTGCATTTTGCGCTTGCTGATATAACCGCGCGTTCTCGATCGCGGAGGATGCGCGCCGCGCCAGGTCTTCGGCAAAGGCCAGATCATCGGCTGTATAACGCGGCCCGCCTTCCGTTGCGACCAATTCAATGACTCCGATCGGCGTGCCTTGCGACAACAGCGGAACGAGAATCCGCGAGGTATAGCCGACTTGCCGCAAGACCGCCAGTTCTTCCGGGCTGCGCGCCGCACGCACCAACATCTCGTCTGAGACATCCTCATACAAGATCGATTGGCCACTGCGCATCAGAAGCCCCACACCCTGCGCTGCCTGCAAATCGGGCGTATAGCGCCGTAACATTTCGGTTATCCAGGCCAGCTTTGACGGGTCTTTATGCGCCACGGCCACCAGTTGCACTGAGCCGTCCGCTTGCAGCATCCGCACGGTACACATTCCCGCCATCGCGGGCACGACCTGCCGCGTGATAGCCGACAGGGTTTGTTCGTAATCCAACGATGAGGATAAGACGGCGCTCACTTCCGTCAACAGGCGTAAGCGATTTTCGGCGCGTTTGCGATCGCTCATGTCGATTACAAAAGTAAGCCAGGTGCCTTCGACTAACACACCACCCAAATAGATCGGCACGCGGCTGCCGTCCTTGCGGAAATACTCTTTTTCGTAGCTGCTGGTGTGCCCGGTTGCCAGCGCTTCATCGACCGCCTGCTGATCACGTGACAGATATTCGGGTGGTGTCATCGTCAACCAACTGATTTTTCCGCTTCCCAAATCTTCGCGGGTGTAGCCGATCATCTGCAAAAAGGTATCGTTGGCGTCCAGAATGGAGCCATCGTTATTTCCCAGGATGATCCCGATGATATTGGCATCAATGAACGTTTTCAAGCGTAGTTCACTGATACGCAGCGCTGTTTCGGTCTTGTGACGCTCAGTGACATCTTGAACATACAGCGCTACACCGTCCCGAAATGGGTATAAACGCACCGATAGCCACGCATCTACAAAAGGCGTGTATTCCTCGTAGCTCAGCACCGTTTGCTCAGCCAGTGCGCGCCGTACATACGCTTCGAACGGATATTCCCCTGGTACATCGAATATATCGGTCACATGTCGGCCAAGTAATTCAGCGCGTGGGCGTTTCGTGATTTGTTCGGCACGGTCATTCACAAACGTATAGCGCAGATCGCGATCGAAAGTCACAAATCCGTCGCTGATGCTGCCTAACACGTTCGAGAGCTGTTCACGCGCTAACCGTTCTGCTTCAAAGAGCTGCGCACGGTAGATCGCCTGCGCACACTGGCGTGCCAATGTTTCCAGAAAAGCGCGGTCTTCCGGCGAGAAAGTCCGTATACTGCTGAAGCCGATCAACAGGCTGCCTAATATAGCATCGTCAATATGTAACGGCAGCACTGCCAGACCAGGACTGATCACCGCTTTATAGATTTTTGGGTAACGGGTTTCCCAATCTTTGGTATTTTCGATAAACAACGGCAGCTTATTTTTGAGCATCTCCATGACAGACAGATCGGCGTCAAACGCAAGCTGCTGCCAGTGATCGATGTTAGCTTGTGGATAACCCATCGAAGATACAATGTTGAACCGTCGTGTTGCAGGCTCAAGCAGCGTCAGCAAGGCGCCTTGCGCATTATCCAGCGCGGGGTAGCTTTGTTCGACTGCAACTTGTGCAACTTGTGCCAGGGTGATCGCTTCGCTCAGCGCGGCTGTAAAAGCTTGCAGGCGACTCACCCGATCGGCGGCCAATGCAGCGGTTTTTTGCGCATGACGTTGTTCGCTCACATCGCGGAAGGTGAGTACCGCCCCGCTGATCGCGCCCTGCTCATCTCGGATGGGCGCACCGCTGTCATCGATCGGACGCTCTACGCCGTCCCGCGCGATCAAGACACTATAGTTATAGTTCGACAGACCAACAACGCTCCCTTCGCGCAGCACACGTGCCACCGGATTCTCGATAGGTGTGCGCGTCGTTTCGTTGATAATGGCGAACACTTCCTGAATGCTGCGCCCCAACGCTTCAGCTGCCGTCCAACCCGTGAGCGTCTCCGCCGTGCCATTGACGAACGTTATGCGTCCCTGTGCGTCAGTGGCAATAACGCCATCGCTGATGCTCGACAGCATGACCCGATACGTTTCGCGTCGCTGTTGAAGCTCATCGGCAGCGTAACGAGAGCGCTCATAGACAGACCCGATGAACAGCGCAACGAACGTAAAAATAAAGAGCACCCCAACATCGGTCAGTGCCAACGAAAAGTCACCGATGGGTGGCAGCACAAATACATCGATCGCGATGATAGAAAGTACGACCGCTAACAACCCCGGCCCGCGTCCACCATAGCCGGTGCTGAAAGCGACTGCCGCGATAAAAAGCAAAGCTGGCACCCGTTCGACAATCGGGTACAGCAAACTATGCAAGGCTAAGGCTGCACAAACTGATAGCAATGCAATCAGGTAACGGACGGGTCGCGAAAGTTTAAGCACAGACGGCTCCATTGGTAGACTCCATTGTAGCTGTTTTACTTGCGGATGCGCGAAAACGATAGCTTCTTTGCAAACCAACCACTTTCTAACCAAACTCGCACAGGTTCGCAATCCTGCTGATCTGTCCGCTAGGCGCTGCCTATGTTATGCTTAGACAGTGTATAAAACTTTTTTGTTTGACAAGGCTTTTATCAGAAAGATTGGCGTCCGGTGAGCGAGCTTACTTTCGCCGATCAACGGTTAGTTGCCCTTTTTCAACAGCGTACCGGCTTGCTGTTTTCGACCGATCGGATGGCGCAGTGCGCACGGCGGTTAGGCTATAGCGACGTATCGATTGCCTATGAGCAGTTAAGCCGCGCTTCAGTTGACGGCGCGGTGTGGCAGCCTTTTTTACGCGAACTAGCGCTTGGCGAAACCTATTTTTTTCGCGAGATCGCGCCGCTGGAGAGCGCCCTGAATACACTCATGACGCGCCACGACACACATGGACTGCGCGTGTGGAGCGCGGGCTGTGCAACGGGTGAAGAACCGTATACGCTGGCGCTGTTGATCCGCGAATATGCGCCGGATGCGCGTTGGCCGCTCAGCATTTTGGGCACAGATATTAACGAGTACGCGCTTGCGACCGCTCGCCGTGCCGTGTATGGATCGTGGTCACTGCGCGTGCAAGGGTCATTATTACGTGGCGATTTTGTACCGCATGGCGAACGCTGGCAAGTTGCTGAGGCGATCCGACAGCAGGTGACCTTTCGATCGCTGAATTTGGCCGATGAAAACGCGGCTTATCCGACCGCTGATTTAATCGTGTGTCGCAACGTGCTGATGTATCTCGATCCAGTCGTGCAGGCACGTATCCGAGCACGGTTGGATGCAGCGCTTGCACCGGGCGGCATCCTGATTGAAGACGGCTTGCCGACCTCGGTCGTGCTTTCAGCAATCAAGCCAACCATGCCCTTAGCCGAACCAGCGGACGCGATCGCAATGATTGTACCGTCTGCTGAGCCTATCAGTTTATATGATCAGGCGCGTACTGCTGCTGATAAATATTGCTGGCAGGATGCGCATCGTCTGTTGGATGCTGCGCCACCGCTCGATCTGCCGTGCGCCTGGCTGCGTGCCGTGATTTATCAGCAGCAAGGCGATGTGGACAGCGCGGTACGTGCCTTGCGCCGCTGCCTGTATATCGATCATAATTTCGTGATCGGCTATTTTGCGTTGGGCAACCTGTACGCCGCCCAAGGATCACTCAGCATGGCGCAGCGCCAGTGGCAAAATGCATCACAGTTAGCAGCGGCATATGCCCCGGACGATCGGCTGCCCTTCGGTGAGGGGATCACGGCGGCTGAAGTGTGCGGCTTGATCAGGGAGCAAACGGTTTAATCATGAGCGATGCGCCGAACTTCGATGAGCTGCGGCGCTTGCTGCGCGACAATGCCGACGCACTGGCACGCGCGGGTACGCCTGACGCCGATCAACTGGCGGCTCGCACGCGGCAGTTAGCGCAAGCGGTTGAGTCACCCGTTGAAGTCGGACGGCGCGTGCTTACCTTTCGGCTTGACGCGGAAATGTATGGCTGGCCGGTCGAGAACGTGCGCGCCATCAACCGAATCAGCTTTCTAACGCCAGTGCCGTCCGCGCCAGCATATTATCGGGGCGTGACCAGCTTACGCGGACAGGTGCTTTCCGTAATGGATTTGCGCATCTATCTCGGTCAGACGACTGCTGCGCCGCGCGTAGACAGCGGACCGAAGCTGTTGATCGTGATTGGCGGTGCGGGGTTGGAGATTGGCGTGTTGGCAGACGATGTGTTTGAAGTGATCACGCTCCCCCCGGATGCGCTGACGAACCATGATGCCGATTTGATCCTGGGCGTCACCGCAAAGGGACTGAGTGTGGTCAATGCAGAAGCGCTGTTAACGCGTGAATGGCAGCGGGTGCATGGGACGACGTAATACGCTGATTGGCGTAATGTTTTGGGCGCTGCTAGTCGTGATCGGTGGCATGGTGCTGCGACTCAGCGGCACATCGATCGGACTGCTAGCACTGCTGCCTTTAGCGGCTGTTGGGTTGATCACGCTGTTGTCAGCGGACGCCGTGATCCCGATCAACGCTGTGCCGCTGCCCACTGTCAAGCTGCCAGGTGTGCTGCTGGAACGCACCGCGCGCGAACTGGAACGCGCTGCCGGAACGCTTGAGGCGTTGACTATCCGCCAGAAAAACGACAGCGGCGAACAAAGCCGTTTGATCCAACAGTCAACGCGCTTGTTAGACGAATTCAATACGCTGGCCGATCGCGCGCGCCGTGAAGTAGTGGTGCTGGCGGCCTCATCCAGCAAAACGCGCAGCATCACGCAAAGTGGGCGCGATTCGATCTCCGAAGCGATCGAAAGCATGAATTACACGCGCGTGCAAGTCGAGCAAATTGTGGCGACGCTGATGCTGTTGGCACGGCACGTTCAGCGCATTAATCAGATCGTGGCAGCGGTGGCAGAAATTGGCACGCAAGCAAACTTCTTAGCGCTCAATGCCGCAATTGAAGCAGCGCGGGCGGGCAGTCATGGGCGCTCGTTTACCACGGTAGCCGATGAAGTCCGCGCGCTGGCTGAACAATCGCAGAAAGCAGCGGCGCAAATCCGCGACGTGTTGGCCGAGATTCACAAAGCGATGGAAAAGACGGTGGACAGCACCGAGGCTGGGGCGCAAGCCGTTCAGCAGGGCATCACTCTGACACGACAAGCGGAAAGCGCGATCGCGCAGTTGAGCAGTGCGCTTGAGGCGAGCACGGCGGCAGTCCAGAAGATCACGGCAGCGGTCGATCATCAGGCGGGCAATCTGGAGCAGATGGTGCAGTCAGTGGATAATGTGGGGCGTGTGACGTTGCAAGCGCAAGCCGGGCTGCAAATGGCCGAAAGCGTCGCGCAAGATTTGAGCCGCCTGTCGCGTGAGTTGGTGCAAAGCCCGGCGCAAGAAGCTGGCTGATTTTTGTTCTGAGGTTTATCAGGAACTCGACCATGACAGCAACCGGACTCACGTTCAGAAACTTATCGGGCATATGGCGCGGACTGCCTTTGGTGGTGGCGGCGATCGTCCCGTTAGTCGGCTATTGGGCAGTCACGCGCGGCGGACAGGCGAACCCCGATGTGGCGCTGCTGATCGCGGCAGGGCTGGCACTGGTGCTGATCCTCTTGATTGATGGCGCGCGTCCGGCTTTTGATGGCATTGAACTGGTCAGCCAATATCGTGACTTTGCGGGGCGGGTGGCGGCGGGTGACCTGACCGCTCGGCTCGACGTGATGCGCTTGAGCGGCTTACCCGTGATGGTGGAATTAGGCGCTGACCTGAATAAGATGGTGAGCGGCTTGCACGATATGGCGATCGAAGTGCGTACCGCCGTCAAGTCGGTTGCCGAGTCCGCCACGGCGATCCTTGAATCAACGAACGAGCAAATCGCGACGGCGGGCGATCAGGACAGCAGCGTGATGCAGACCAGCAGCACCGTCAACGAAGTACGCGCGACCGTCACCGAAACCGCCGAACGTGCGCAAGCCGTTGCGGAGATGGCACAGTTATCGGTCACCGTCTCGCGTAATGGGCAGGAGTCGGTCGCCAACACGATCGAAGGCATGGCGCTCATTCGGCAGCGCGTCGAATCGATTGCCGACAACATCCTGATCTTATCCGAGCATACACAGCAAATCGGAGAGATCATCGCAACCGTCAATGAACTGTCCGATCAGCTCAAATTATTGGCGCTGAATGCCTCAGTGGAAGCGGCGCGCGCGGGTGAAGAAGGCAAGGGCTTTGCCGTGGTAGCGCTGGAAGTGCGCAGCCTCGCCACTCAAAGCCGTGAAGCCACCACCCAAATTCGCGAGATTTTGAGCGAGATTCAGCAGGCCACCAATGCGGCAGTCATGGTCACCGAACAGGGTACAAAAGGCGTTGATAACGGCGTCGGCTTGGTGGATCGCGCAGGCAAAGCGATCCGCGAATTGTCGAACACGATCGAAGAAGCCGCGCAAGCCGCTATTCAGATCGCCGCATCGACTCGTCAGCAAGCGGTCGGCATGGATCAACTGACGGACGCTATGCTCAAAATCAAAGACGCCACTTCGCAAACGACCTCGACTACGATGTATGTGGAGCGCACTGCCCGCGAACTGAACAGCGTGGCGCGCAAGATGGATAGTGCGCTGTCCGCGTATACGTTGTGACGGTTGTGTACAACTCTAAAGGCGCTATCACATGACGAAGAGCATAGAGCCGTTGCAAAATCCGCCTCATCCCACAATTTCCCCCGCCCTAAATCTTGCCCTATCCCAACCCTCCCCATCAGTGGGGAAGAGGCAAGGGGATGGGGGAATTGAGTTCATACCCACTAACGTCGGCTTGACTCGATCTCGGCGGCTTGTGGGACATTGCTCAGAATGCGCTTGAGTTCGGCGCTTAACAAGCCAGTTCGTTCGTCACGTAACAGCGGTAAGCGGCTGCGCGTGCGGCGTAATTGATTCAAATCCAGCGTTTGAACCAGCAGCGTCTCCTCAAAATAGGGCGCGTGCGCGATGATCTCGCCATCGGGATCGACGACGGTGCTGCCGCCCCAAAAGTTCAGGCCATCCTCGAAGCCGACTCGGTTACAATGCACGATGTAATCCGTGAACAGACTGCCATAGGCTTGATTGACCAGCTCGACCCAATGTGAGGAAGTGAGTTTATCTTCAGTGCTGATGCCACGGCCAGGGCTGGAACTCTGGAACAACAGCACATCGGCGCGATCAAGCCACAGCAGATAAGGCGGCGAAGCGTGCCAGAAATCTTCGCAGATCAGCATCCCGACCCGCCCAAAGCGCGTATCGAAAGCAGCGATCGAATCACCCCAGGCGAAATAGCGGCCTTCATCGAATACGGTGTAAGTTGGCAGGTACACCTTGTGATGCACGTGCAGCACTTTGCCTTCAGACAGATAGGCGGCGCTGATGTAATAACGGGCGCGCGCGTCGGTATCCACAAAGCCAACCATCAAATCCATATGCTGATCGGCGCTGGCCTGCAATAATACGCTGAAAGTCGGATCGTCGGCGGTCGGGCGCATCGCCACTTCGTACACCAAATCTTGCAGGTTGTAGCCGGTCAGCGATAGTTCGGGAAAAACGAGCAGTTCAACGCCTTGCGCTTTGGCTGCTTCAATCTGCTGTAAATGCGTTTGCAGATTATGCGCCACATCGCCAATTTTCGGGTAAATCTGCGAAAGACCAACCGTTACTTTCATAGTGAAGCACTCCTTAAAGCGGTGTCGTCCAGCGCGGGACGGCGCACGCGGATTAAACGAAAAACAGCGATCGTTGCACAGATCATCAGTACGGCGAACGCCAGCATCGCCAGATCAAGCACCTGATCGGCACGATGGCCGAACCAGCTTGCCACGAAATCACCGCGAAACACATCCACGATCGCCATGCTGAAACTGAACAATGCCAGCCCGATCCAGAACAGCAAACCGCGCAGCTCCTGACGCACACGCCGGATCGCCGTAAGCGCGAGCATCAGCACAAACAACACGCCGCCGATCAGCGCGCCGAGTTTGGGTAGATCAAGACGCGGCGCGATTTGGCCGTACACATCCGGCGACTCGGTGACCAGCCAGGCCGGAAAATCGGCCAGGGTGCGAACTTCCGCACCGTAACCAGCGGCGGCCACGCTGCACGCTAACCAGATCGCGATGACGCCGATCGGAAAGGTGACGCCGATCGTATCGGCAAAGTCAGCGAATGACACGCCGCGCAGCCTGCTGACGATCGCCGCACCGATCACGCCACCGACGATTGCGCCATGCCAATCCAGCCCGCCGTTTGCCAACGCCGTGATCTGATCGGTGTGCAAGCTGAAGTATGCCCATTCCAGCGCAACATGAAAAGCCCGCGCGCCGATTATGCCGCCGATCAGCGCGCCGAATGCGGTATCGATCCAGCGTAACAGCGACTCGTGACGGGTACGTGCGCTGAACATCAGCAGCACCACGCCGACGGCTGTTGATACCAGCACTGACGCTGTGAATGCGCGAATTTCAAGCGTGCCGAGTTTGAAAACGATCGGGTTGATCATGCGTGCTCAGTATGCCTTTGCTCTATGATCTATTGTAACCGTTCGTTCGCGCTTTGCGCACTATGCCGGATCACCAACGTGCGCCGCCTTGACACGTAAAGCAGCGCAGCCCACCCGATGATCGCCGCCAAACTGATCAGAGCGCCAGTCCGCACCGGCGCGGGTTCGTAACGCATGATCACCGTGTGCTTACCGCCAGAGAGTAGAATCGCCCGAAAAGCGCCGTTCGCCCGATAGATTGTCGTCAGGGTCCCATCGATGCGCGCCGTCCAACCAGGATACCAGCTATCCGCCACCACCAACGCAGCAGGCGCGGCAGAGTCCGTGCTCAAGTCAAGTTCAAGCGGCGTTTCATGATCAATCTGCACGCTGCCGACTGCCGATCCAGTTGTGCCAGTTGGCAAGATTGCGCTATCGGTGTTATCAGGAAGCTCAAGAAGTGCCGTATTGTACGGCTGCCAGCGCGGATCACGCATTGCGCCGAACGGGTCTTGCGTGGCGATCGCGCTCACTGTAAGCCATACGCGCGGCGTGGGCGTAGTCCCTTGCGGAATGGCCGCGGCGGCGTACAAATTCGGCGCTGAATGTTGGCTCAACAACTGTGTGCTCAACAACTGTGTAAAGTGATCGATGCCAGCCGGACGGAGCGGCTCGAACGTGTTGAACGACGGTTGCCGATCCAGCAAATTCATGTTAGGAAAACCCGCGGCGCGATAATCCGCCTGACGCTGTACGGCCACCCGATAATCTTTAGGCAGCAAAAACTGATCGAACTCCACCTTGTTGATCGTATCATCAGCGGTGAACGTTCGGCCTTGTGTGATAGGTGAACGCGGATCGTAAAAGCTGGCGGGCACGGTCGGGTTGCTGAGCGCGTTTGACCACCACATATCCGCCGCCACAAAGAGCATCACGCCGATCGCCCATCGTCGCCACAACCGTTCATCGCGCGGCTGCCACAGGAAGATCAACGCCGCCGCGATCATTTGCAGGCCGATGGTCAGGACGCCGCCTACCGTCACCCGCGTGGTGCTCGTCGCGGACGGCTGCGCGCTGAGCCATAACAACACGCCACCGCTCGATAATGTGATCGCGACGGCGCTCGCCAGCCATAAGCGCGCCCACCGCTGCGCCCGCCGATCGAATTTCCAGAGCGACGCACCAATTGCCGCGAGAACGCTCAGGCTGAACGCTGCCAGCAATAACCAGCGGGCGGGCGCTTGAAACAGGTTGAACGTCGGCACATGGTCGAACAGGAACATGAAAACTGGCGAATTGCGCCCTAACGCCAACACGAACGCGCCAAGCGTGATCAGCGCATAAAACGGGATCAAGCGTGTGGCAAGCGTGGCCGAGCGGATCGCTGGATTCAAGCGGCGGCGATTGCGCACATAATAGCCGATCGCCAGCAGCGCCAGACATAACGGCACAATCCCGATGTACGAAGCCGTCTCGAAATATTCACCACCGATCACATACGTACCGTCGCCCGGATTGCCGAAAAACGACGGGTTGATCTGTGTGAGCAGGCTCGGCCATTGATAACTGAAGTTGAGCGCGAATGAGGTTTCGACGCTTTCCGCGCGTTGCGATTGTCGTTGTAGTTCAGCCGTTGGCAGCAATTGTACCGCCGCCATCGCAAAGCCGAGCGCCACCCCTGCCCCGATCAGCAGCAGCGGAAGGTACGGTTTGTCCCGTGGTCTATCGGTAATGAATACGCGAAACAGGCTGTACACTGCCGCCAACGTCAGGCTGTAGAACGCCCATTGAGCGTGACCGGCCAACAGTTGCAGCGTCACGACCAAAGCTAACAGGCTCACATCGATCAGCGTGCGCCGTCGGATTAAGCGTTCGATCGCCAGCATGAGCCACGGTAACCATGCCGCTACCGCAACCATTGGTGGCGTGCCGAACCGCGCTACCACTGCTCCATTCAGCGCATAAGCCAGCAGACCGATCGCGCGCGGAAAGGTTGGCAGTCCCAATTCGCGCAGATACAAACCCATGCCGAGTCCCGCCCACAGTAAATGCAGCATCCCGATCCAACCGAGCGCTTGCCCACCCGGAATCAGCAGCGCGATCAGGTTCGGCAGATAAAGCAGCGCACTTTGATAGTTGGCGAACAGTGGTGCGCCTGCGCCGTTGAATGGATTCCACAAGGGCAGCCGTCCAGCCTGCAATTCGCTGAACGCAAAGGCGCGCCACGGCTCAAATTGAAGTGACGGCAATCCCCAGAACAGCACATCGCCTAACAGCAACCGATAGAACAAAATCGTGATCGTGGCGGCCAGAATAAGCAGCGGCAGCCAATAAGGTAAGCGCTGTAGACTAGACGTGGCAGGTTTGGCGGGTGGGCTAACAGGGATGGACAATGGGCACAGTCTTTCTGAGTAATATCAACTATGCCCATTGTAGCGGTGAATGCGATCTGTCAAGCTGTTAGCATGACAAAATCGGCAAAAAGTCACCGTTTGTCACGGCTTACGGGTTTGCCGCGCGTACCGCATCGAACAGCTTGAGCACGCGATCACGCTGCACACTGTGATCAACCAATGGCGCTGGATAATCACGGCCAACGATGCAGCCCGCCGCTTGCTGCACATCATCCGGCATCGTATGCGGCTCGTGAATGTACTGATTCGGCACATTGCGCAGCTCCGGCAGCCACCGCCGCACGTATGCGCCGTCCGGGTCGAACTTCACCGCTTGCGTGGCCGGGTTGAACACGCGGAAATAGGGCGCGGCATCCGTACCCACGCCAGCCGTCCATTGCCAGCCACCGTTGTTGCAGGCAAGATCGCCGTCAAGCAAACGCTGCATGAAATAGCGTTCACCGATTTTCCAGTCGATCAACAGATCTTTGCACAGAAACGAAGCAGTGAGCATTCGGCAGCGGTTGTGCATCCAACCCGTAGCGTTCATCTGACGCATGGCGGCGTCCACGATCGGATAGCCCGTCTGCCCTGTCTGCCAGGCTGTGAGCAGCGCGGGCACGTCTTGCCCATTTTCATATTGCAGCGCGTCGTACATGGGACGGAATGCGCCGCGCGTGACATGCGGATTGCGCGCCAACACCTGATAGTAGAACTCGCGCCATACCAGCTCACCGATCCACTTATCAACGCCATCACACGCGTCTTTGTTCGGTGCGGTGCTGAGCGCATGTTGTGCCGCATCAAAAGCAGTGCGCGGGCTGATCATGCCCCACCGCAAATACGGACTCATGATCGAGCTGCCATCTAATGCAGGCGAATTGCGATTGTCTGCGTAATCGTAAATCGGCGCTGCCATGAACTCGGCCAAATTTTTGCGCGCTGCCGCTTCACTCGCTTCGGTGATCGGCTGTGCAGCGGCTTCCATGCCAAAATCGGCTGCCGTTGGGATCGCCATCGAGTCGATCGTTTCCGGCGTGTGCAAATGCTGCGGAGCGGGGTAAAGCGATGGTTTGGGCAGCGCATTCCATGCTTTGCGATAGGGACTATACACGCTGAACGGCTGACCCGCTTGCGAAAGCGTTTCAGTTGCCTCATGCACAACCAAATCTTTGAAGTCATGCGCGGCGATCCCAACGCCTTCCAACAGCGTGTGCATCTCGCTATCACGTTTGAGCGCGTAAGGGCTGTAATCCCGATTGAAGTAAACAGCAGCCGCGCCGATTTGTTTCGCCAGCGCAGGCAGCTCTGTACGCGGTTGGCCGTGCCGCACGATCAGGCGTGAGCCGATTGCCCGTAAATCCGTGTCAAGCGCGCGCAAACCGTCCAGCATCCAGGCGATGCGCGGGCCGTGCGTACCATCCGCATTGCGCCCGGATTTGAGCAGTGCCGGATCAAGAATATACACCGGTGCGATCAGTTCGTGATCACTCAAAGCCGCGTGCAGTGCCGTATTATCCGTCAGGCGCAGATCGCGGCGTATCCACCAAATTGCAAGACTCATGATGTAGTCCTATCTGGTGCAACCGTGCTCGGCTGCGCAACTGCCATTGATCTGACATGTCCGGCGCGGCGCTGCACTTCAGCCGCCACACGCAGCGCGCCCGCCGTGACACCCGCCGTACTTTGGCCGGGGAACACGCTGTCGCCCACCAGCCATAAATTTTCAATCCCGGTATGCGGTCCGCGTGCGTTGAACAGGCTTGTTTGCGGAAAGCCGCCAACCATGCCACCCGGTCGCCGCGTGAAGCGCTGAAAAGCAGCGGGCGTCCCTGGCATGATCATTGCGGCGTGTTGGCGCAAGCCGGGGATCGCGACTTCTGCGCCGTCCAACAGCCGATCGCGATAATCGGCAACGCGCGCCTCATAGGCCGCCGGATCGGACTCGCGCAGTGCCCACCACGGTGCGATCGGCGTATGCGTGCTGAGCGTCACGGCGCGGTAACCTGCTGGTGCGCGATCGGGATCGTCGGCGTCGGAAATCGACACGAACACCGAATTACCCTCACCGAGCGGCTTATCATAATCGCGCACGATCTGAAAGTGATCGGCGTGAGTGGGCAGCGCGTCACTCGGTACGCCGAGATACAGCGTGAAAGCGCCCCAGGTATCGTGCCGATGCGCCACTTCACGGCGTAAGGCGGCGGGCGCTTGATCAGCCAGCAGTTCGGTCAATGCCCACGGCGTCAGGTTCGCCAGGAATAAATCGGCCTCGAACGTCTCGCCTTTGTTGGTGTGGACGCGCGCCGCTTTGCCGTTGATCACATCGATTCCGGTCACTTCGCGCCGATACAGAATGCGTCCGCCGTGTGCTTGCAACGCAGTTGCCAGCGTTTTGGCGATCCCGCCGATGCCGCCGCGCACATGCTTTGCGCCCGAACGCGGCAAGTCCATCGCGATCGAGCTATACAATGCGTTGGCCTGCGCCGCCGTGACCTGTGCGCTGATCAGCAGCTGCGCATCGATGAAGGTACGTGCGGCGCGATCGTGAACGCCCAACACATCCAGCAAATTACCCATCGTCGCCAATGCCAACGGACCGAGCGGGATCATCGCCGGACGGATTTTGGTTGCCAGCCGGATCACATCGCCTATATTCGCAGGCGGCCATTCTGGAATGCGGGCAGCAAACTTCCACACCACATCGGCGGCATGTTCCTGCTGCGGCCAAAAGCGGCGCAAGGTGGGCAGCTGCGCTTCACGTTCGGCTTGCCAGCGATCGGGATCACCATAGCGCGCGACGACTCGATCGGGCAAATGCACCACCCATGCCGGATCAACCGCCGTCACCGGCCATTCAATGTTGAGCAGATCACCGACAATGGCATGGGGGCCGCCCGCCTGAAAGCCGCCTGCTAGCGTTGCGCCCGCGTCGAAACGATACCCCTTGTGGAAGAACGTCCCGGCACAGCCACCAGGGTACACATGCGCTTCGAGCACGGTCACATCGAAACCGCCTTTTGCCAGCAGTGCCGCCGCCGTCAGGCCACCCACGCCCCCACCAATTACGACCACTTTTGTTGCAGCCATGTTGCGCCTTTGCCCGTCCTGATCCATGTTTATCGGATCAGATCATAAGCATTTTGGGGTGTAATTGCCCACAGATGTTAATCCTATCTCCAGTCATGCAGGCTTTATGCATCAGGCAGCATAACAAAGTGCATCAATAAAGGCCCCCACCGCCTTACCGCTCACTGACTGACATATCGCCACAATGATTGCATAAAGTCGTATACTGATATTATGAAAAAACAAATGCGTTTCGGTTCGATAGTGCTTTCTATACCTTACTCATCACGCTGGTCGATTGTATTATCCGCGCTCTTGATAGTGTTGATCAGTGTGACATCACTCAGTGGTGGTCGCGTTCGAGCAGCCACACGCGATTGCATTCAACTTGAAGATGCGTATACCAATCGCAGCTACTATGATGTGGTGACAGGCAACAAGTTGTTGACCCCCTTTACTTTTGATGGATCAGGCGTTCAAACTGTTTTCCCTTCACCGGACGCACGCTACATTGCGTACCTGTGGCAAGCTGATACGACGCTTGCCACACGGTTTTCATTGTTCATCAAGCTCCGTGGGGCTTCTAATCATACTGCCCGCCTTTTGCAGAGCAACCTGAATGAACCCAATTTTAGCGATTTCCGAGATATACGGTGGTCACCGGATGGACACTTCATCGCGTATCGTTGGAATTCTGACGACGGGACGCAGTACATCGCCATAAGCGACACCGACGGAAACCAGATTGCGCGTCGTGTGCTTGACCACGTGCCTGAAAATGTTACATCAGTCAACTTGCATGGCTGGTCTGCCGATGGCAAGTACCTCGCCGTGAGTTATCATACTGATCTCAGCATGGATGATCCAACGCTGCCAACAACCATTTACATTCTGTCAGCACCGACTTTACGGTCGATAGAAACACCATTGTTGATTTCTAATATGAGACCGCGCAACACGGGTGGCGATAACAGGAGCTTAGATACTTACGACATGGTTCAATGGAGCGCATTCGGTGATTGGCTGGATTATCTGACAACCAAACCGGATGCACACGACACTTTAACGTTGTACTCACCCGATACGGGTCAAATGCTGACGGCTGAGACTTCAGCGACGAGTGTCCTCGACTTTCCTGCTCAGGTGCTATGGTCGCCTGATGGAAAGCATGTGGCAGTGCTTACTGCTCGGTATATTGAACAGGCGTCGGATGGGTTTGTCACCTGGAAAATAGATATTTTTGGGATAGACGGCAGTATATTTTATAGAGTGAGCGATAATGCATTGCCCTCAATCTTTCAACCCACTCCTAGAACGCTCGCTGAATTCAAGTGGTCGTCAGATAGCCGTTCCCTGATCTATCCGCAAGGACTAGCTGCTTACGAGAACATGCCTAGCGATCTTGTTGCTTTCAATCTTGATCGTAAGCAAGCTATCCTTTTACGTAGCAGCGTTTATCTGAGTCCGAGCATCACTTTTGATCACAGGTATATAGTAGCGAGCTGGGATGAGGGCAATGCTCGCAAAATCGACATTATCGACACCACGACCTTGCGACGCATTACGACGCTGGATGCATTGTACAATGCGACACCCGCTGCATTGTACAATAGAGTCTATGGTGATGCTCCCGATCAGGTTTTCGTTGACTATTCGCCGCAGAGCGGTTGGCTGATTGTTAGTGAGGATGGAACAGCTACCTGGGCAGTCAATGTCCGAACGGGGGTTCAGCGCCCGCTGCTTCCCGATTTTCCTGCTCACTATTTAGGGGTATCGTTCATAGCCGACAATCGATTCGTCGGTGGTTTGAAAACGTATTCGCCCGAACAAGTAAACAGTGATTATCACGTGCTCGCGCTGGACGACGGCACTTTTCACAACTTTCATTTGCCGCCTTCAATTGTAGACCCCATTTTGATAGATTATTCGCCAGAGGGTGAAGTGACGTTGAGCAGCATCGATGCAGTTACGAACCAGACCCTGATCAGCATCTTGCGCAGTGACAGCTCGATTCGCCGCCAATTCACAGCAGCGGACAGCTATACCAGCATCGGGCGCACCAACTGCGAACCCAAATAAGGGGTCACGCGGTGAGCTGATAAATCTCTTTCTTGTTATATTTTATGTGACGAACAGGCTCAACGGCCTGATCAGATATAACGTCTTGAAGGGACGATTTTCGTTATGCACCTAATTGGTCGCAAAGACCTGTGCACAAGATCGTGCCCGTGCGACAAGCTGCGTTGTATGATGCTTTCTCGTTTCCGATATGCTTTTATGAGCGCTATGCATCGGCCACCCCTTGCAGGGTGAGGGTTTCGGCGTAGTGACAAGCCGCCTTGCGATTCAAACTGATTGTGCGGAGTGCGGGTGTCTCGACTTTGCATCTGTCCGTCGCATATTTACAGCGTGGATGGAAATAGCAGCCGCTTGGTGGTGTCACCGGGCTTGGCGTTTCACCCGAAAGGACAACCTCGTTGGTGCGCTTTCGCGGATTTGGATTAGGGATCGAGCGCAAAAGCGCTTCTGTGTAGGGATGCAGCGGACGGGCAAACATATCGGCGGTTGGACCTTCTTCAACACTTTGCCTACATACATGACAATCACCCGATCCGAAATATGTTCGACAACACTCAAATCATGGCTGATGAAAAGATAGGTCAGGCCGAATTCTTGCCGAAGCTCATGCAGCAAGTTGAGCACTTGCGCCCGGATCGACACGTCTAGCGCGCTTACCGGCTCATCGGCAACGACAAGTGACGGATGCGTGATCAGGGCGCGCGCAATGCCAATACGCTGGCGCTGCCCGCCGGAGAAAGCATGTGGATAACGATTCAGATGCTTAACTTGCAGGCCAACCTTGTCCATTAGAAATTTAACTTGCTCGACAACATCGTCGTGTTCGGCAAGCCGATTGGCTACAAGCGGTTCGCCAATAATATCCAGAACGGTCATTCGCGGATTGAGCGATGATTGTGGATCTTGAAAGATCATCTGAATTTGCGACCGGATAGACCGCAGCGCGTTACCTTCCAGTTTAGCGAGATCAACCTGCGCCCCACCGTTTGTTTGAAACAAAATAGACCCATCCATTGGCCTTTGAATGCGTAAGACCGTGCGCCCAAGGGTTGTTTTGCCACAGCCCGATTCACCGACAAGCCCAACCGTTTCGCCCTTCGTGATCGACAAATTGACACCATCGACAGCACGCAGTTGAGCAACGGTTCGCCCAAAAACTCCCTTTTTCACCGGGAAGTATTTTTTGAGGTTTTGCAGCTCCAACAAAAATTCAGATGGCATGTTCAACTTCCTTGTGATGTAAAAAGCATCGAACTGAATGGCCGGGTTCAACTTCAACAAGCGCTGGCTCAGCGGCAAAACAATCAGCGAAGGCAAACTTACAGCGGGTGGCAAAACGGCAGCGCGTCGGTAAATTGATCGGCACCGGCACATTGCCCGGAATGGCGTCCAGGCTGCCACGCGCTTGTGAGCCAAGATGCGGCGTCGAATTCAATAAGCCCTATGTATAAGGATGCAGCGGCTTCTCGAATACGGTGAATACATCGGCAGTTTCAACGATCTGACCAAGATACATCACCGCAACAAAATCCGCGATTTGGGCGACTACGCCTAGATCGTGCGTGATATACAGGATCGACATGCCGAAATCATCACGCAAACTGGCTAACAGCCGCAAAATTTGCCATTGAACCGTCACATCTAAAGCCGTCGTAGGTTCATCCGCAATCAGCAGGCTTGGACGGCAGGCGAGCGCCATTGCGATCATAATACGCTGGCGCAGTCCGCCTGACAGTTGATGCGGGTACATGTCGAATGCGCGCTCTGGATTCGGGATGCCCACCCGTTCCAGGCTGTCTAATGTTATAGCACGCGCTTCACGCCGATCCGCTGTGATGTGCAGGAGAACGGCTTCTATTATCTGGCTGCCAACGGTATGGACAGGCGAGAGGCTTGCCATCGGTTCTTGAAAAACCATGGCAATTGATTTGCCGCGAATGTGCCGTAAGGCTTCACTGCCCGGCGAAAGCTGTGCGATGTCCACAGAATTAGCGTCAGTCCCTGTGAACAATATCTGAGAACCGGGTTCAATTTTTCCTGGCGCGGCGACCAGACGCATTACGGAGCGTGCCATGACGCTTTTTCCGCTGCCACTTTCACCAACAATGCCCAACGTCTGCCCCAGTTGAAGATCGAGATTTACATGATCAACCGCTTTCAAGATACCTTCGTCAAGATGAAAATAGGTGCTCAAGTTTTTTATTGATAACAAAGGCGCTTGCATACTAAAAACCTTTATTGTTTGTACGGATCAACCGAGTCGCGCAGTCCGTCACCAAGAAAGTTAAACGCCAGTACGATCACGATCAGAAACAGCGCGGGGATTAACAGCCACGGATACAGCGCCACAACGCGAATATTTTGAGCATCCTCTAACAGCGTTCCAAGGCTCACAGCGGGCGCACGAATACCCAATCCGAGATAGCTCAGTGCGGTTTCACCTAAAATGACCTGCGGTATTGAGAGCGTCAGCTGAACGATCAGGTAGCTGGCAAAGGCAGGCACAAGATGCCGCAAGATGATACGCCGATTACTGGCACCTGCCACTATCGCAGCGGCCACAAAATCCTCTTCGCGCAGCTCCAGGAATTTACCGCGAACAATGCGCGCCACACCGCTCCAACCGATCAACGACAAAATAACCGTGATCCCGAAAAACACGCTCGTTGACGACCAATATGGCGGCAATGCGGCGCTCAGGGCTAACCACAACGGAATCGTCGGGATCGACAATATCAGGTCGATCAGGCGTTGAATGATCATGTCCGGCACGCCGCCAAAGTATCCCGAAATGCCGCCCAAGACGACACCAATCACAAAGCTCAATGTGACGCCCACTAACCCGACGAAAAGCGAGATACGAAGCGCCGCAAACACCCGCGAAAAGAGATCGCGGCCTAGCTCATCCGTACCGAATAGAAAAATAGTCGTGCCCTGCTTCACCCCGAAAAGGTGAATGTCCGTTGGAAACACCCCTAAAAGACGGTACGGATAACCATGCGTGAACCATTGTACGGGATAAACTTTTGTGGCATCTACCGTGTAAATAGTGCGCAAGGTTTTTTCGTCATTGGTCTGATGGTAGCCATAAACGCGAACCCCTATCCCGCTGGAGTCGATCAGCACGAGCGGCTGCCCTGGTGCATAGCGAAATGCCGTTCGTGCCGAGACATCGTAAGGGGTGAGAAAGTCAGAAAAAATTGCTGACGCATATAACAACACCAAAAAAATGCCGCAAAACATCGCAATTTTGTGTTTACGGAATTTTCGCCAGATGAGCTGTCGCTGTGAGGCGATGTAATAACTTTCGCGTTCATCGTCCACTGCCGCGTTCGGCATCCCCGGCGTTGGCATTTCAGGCACAGCCGCTGGCGCTGCCGGAAGTCGTCCTGCGCGTATCCACTTGGGCAGCATCACGATGACTCCTCGATTCTGATGCGCGGATCAACGACGACCAACAGAATATCTGACAGCAGCGTTCCGAGCAGCGTCAGAAAGGCCAGGATCATGACGATGCTTCCAGCCAGGTAAGTATCTTTGGCGCGCAGGGCTTCATACAACAACGGGCCAATGGTCGGCAGATTCAACACAATATCAATGATCGTTTGCCCTGAGAAAACAGCCGGGAGCAGCCAGCCAATCGTGCTGATCAGTGGATTGAGCGCCAGCCGCACCGGATAGCGGTACAACAGCTTTTGTTCGGGTAATCCTTTGGCGCGTGCGGTATCGACGTAGGGCTTGTGCAGCTCATCCAGCAGCGTCCCGCGCAGCACTCGGATCAAACCCGCCGTCCCTGACAGGCTGATAATCAGCACCGGAATCGGTAAGTGCCCTAACATGTCGGTGAACTTCGCCCATGACATCGGTTCACCCATATATTGCGGTGAAAACAGACCGCCTACGCTCAAATTCAAATATTTGTAGGCGAAAAACATCAACACCAGCGCCAGTAAAAAGCCGGGCATTGCCAGACCGATAAATCCGAGCAGTGTAAATGCGTAGTCGAGCATTGAATACTGATGGGTTGCAGAATAGATGCCCACCGGAATCGCGATCGCATAAGTCAGCAGAATCGTTAATAACGAAATGCCGAGCGTCGTTGGCAGCCGCTCCATGATTAAACCCGAAACCGGGCGACCATACGAGAACGAAAATCCTAAATCGCCATGCAGCACAATATTGCTGACCCATTTGAAATACTGCTGAACTGGCGGTAGATCAAGACCGTATTCAACTTTGAGCGATTGAATCACCGAATCGTTGACGACAGCACCTTGCACGCGCAGCGCATCGACATAATGGTGAAGGCATATAAAGCTGGCATAGTGTATACTTAAAGCATGAAACAACGGAAATTTAGCCTCAGTGCAGAGGCCATCCTACAGTTCGAAAAGCGTGAGCAAGAAACACGTGAGGCGCTCGAACTGAGACGGTTGCAAGCGGTTCGACTTTACGGCAGTGGTGCCGATATAGCGGTGGTGCAGCAAGTGAGCGGCGCGAGCCGCCGAACGATCCAACGGTGGGTCTATACTTATGAAGCCGCCGGGTTGGAGGGGTTAGCGCCTGGCTGGAAAGGCGGAAATCATCGGGTATTGAGTGTCGCCCAACGGACAACACTGC
>Ga0209511_1001392_pt1 | contig 21626 bp, 15 predicted proteins | sample SSSSmetaG_FD_184141 | JGI IMG/M metagenome (GOLD analysis project Ga0209511, IMG submission 184141) | Glacier valley bacterial and archeal communities from Borup Fiord, Nunavut, Canada, to study Microbial Dark Matter (Phase II) - ​SSSS... | ecosystem: Environmental > Aquatic > Freshwater > Ice >...
CTGGTCGCTCAAGTCCTGAGCATAAGAAGTCTCTGCCCCCACTGACTTACGAACTCGATTCGCCTCGACTGGGCGATCGTCCTGTGCCCTAGCAATCTTGAAGTAGTAGTGCCCAACCTTTCCAAAATGCTGCACCAACTCCGCTTCAGACCGCTCTTTTAAGTCGGCTCCCGTATGGATGTTTAACTCGTGCATCTTGGTGGCGCTGACCTTGCCAATGCCGTGAAACTTCTCGATCGGTAAGGATTCCACAAACGTCTCTGCTTGCTCAGGTAGGATCACCGTCAAGCCATTGGGCTTGTTTAGCCCCGATGCCATCTTTGCCAGAAACTTGTTGAAGGACACACCCGCTGAAGCCGTTAAGCCTGTCTCTTTGAAGATAGAGGCTCTAATCGCTCGCGCGATTGTAGTGGCGAAAGGCAACCCCAACTTATTCTCTGTGACATCGAGGTAGGCTTCATCCAGTGCGATTGGTTCTACTAGGTCGGTGTGCTGCTCAAAGATGGCGCAAATCTGCTGTGAGATTGACCGATACACGTCAAAGCGAGGTGGGACGAAAATCAAGTGAGGACAGCGCTGGAGGGCAACCCGCGAAGACATAGCAGAGTGGATGCCAAACGTTCTCGCCTCATAGCTGGCTGCACAGACGACTCCTCGCTGGTTGGGAGTGGCACCCACAGCCAGAGGCTTGCCTCGATAGCGGGGATGGTCTCGCTGTTCGACCGAGGCGTAGAAAGCGTCCATGTCGATGTGGATGATTTTTCGCATCCTATTGCTGCAAAGCGGGTGCCGCTATTGTAGAGCAGGCGTTAGAAGGGTGCAACTGTACTAGATTTTCCCCGCTCAAGTGCTTTAGGAATCCGCTTCGGCGTTCCCGTCGCTTTTGGACGAAAACCAACGCCCAACTTGACAGCCTCTCCGTAACTGATTTGTATGTTTGTCCTGTCGGTTCGCTCAAAGCGAGAAACTGCTCGACGCATCAGGTTTCCAAATACCTCGCTATGGCTTGGTTCTCTGTTCAGGCAGCAGAAGTCCCACGCAAAAACAAAGGTTTCAGCTATCGGAAGGAACGAGCGGATCAGGGCTTGAGCGATTTGTAGTGGGATGTAGTAGTCCAGAATTAGGTCAGTGATGTAGTTTTAGCGAAAATGGACTTAATCAAAACTTATCAGTTGTCTGGCTAAAATTCCTTAGGGTTGTTTCTGACCCAAAAGCTACGGGAACGCCGAGTACGACTTCTCCGATGAAAAGCTCCGGGATTCGGTCGGCATCCCACCCCCAAAAAACAGCCTGCAAGCGCAAGCTCAAACAGGGGAAGGGAAACCCGTGTAAACGGCGGGTCTTAGCGCTTTTCCCGGCAGAGCCCTGTCGCTTTACGTACTTTTGCGTCAAGGAACCCAAGCTTCTAGCAATAACCGTCACAAAGATTTTGATCGCCTTCACTGACAGTAGGATTTGTTTTCAAATAATTACGAGTCCAAAGGCAACTCTTTCTGAGCAAATTGTCCAGTTTAATATCTAAATCTAAAATTAAATCATCATGATTGACATTCCATAACCTTACTGTTTTGTCAAAACTAGTAGAAGCAATCGTTTGACCATCAGGGCTAAAACCTATGCCATAGACACGATCACTATGTCCTTCGAGGGTTCGCAACAGTTCTCCTCCAACACTCCACAATCTTACGGTTCTGTCAGCACTGGCAGAAGCAATCGTTTGACCATCAGGGCTAAAACCTACGCCATAGACACGATCACTATGTCCTTCGAGGGTTCGCAACAGTTTCCCTTCGACACTCCATAATCTTAGAGTTCTGTCAGCACTGACTGAAACAATCGTTTGACCATCAGGACTAAAATCTACGCCATAAACCCAGTCACTATGTCCTTCGAGGGTTCGCAACAGTTCTCCTTCAACACTCCACAATCTTACAGTTCTGTCATTACTAGCAGAAGCAATCGTTTGACCATCAGGGCTAAAACCTACTCCCCAGATACGATCACTATGTCCTTCGAGGGTTCGCAACAGTTCTCCTTCAACACTCCATAATCCTACGGTTCTGTCAGCACTAGCAGAAACAATCATTTGACCATCAGGGCTAAAACCTACGCCATAGACACGATCACTATGTCCTTCGAGGGTTCGCAACAGTTCTCCTCCAACACTCCACAATCTTACGGTTCTGTCATTACTAGCAGAAGCAATTGTTTGACCGTCAGGACTAAAACTTACCCCGCGAATTAGGTCGGTGTGTCCTTCGAGGGTTCGCAACAGTTTTCCCTTAACACTCCATAGTCTTACGGTTTCGTCAGCACTGGCAGAAGCAATTGTTTGACCATCAGGGCTAAAGCCTATTCCCCAGACCCAATTAGTATGTCCTTCGAGGGTTCGCAACAGTTTTCCCTCAACACTCCATAACCTTACAGTTCTATCAACGCTGGCAGAAGCAATTGTTTGACCATCAGGGCTAAAGCCTATTCCCCAGACCCAATTAGTATGTCCTTCGAGGGTTCGCAACAGTTTTCCCTCAACACTCCATAACCTTACAGTTCTGTCATCACTGACAGACGCAATTGTTTGACCATCAGGACTAAAACTTACGCAATAGACCCGATCAGTATGTCCTTCGAGGGTTTGTAATAGTTTTCCCTCAACACTCCATAACCTTACAGTTCTGTCTTCACTTCCAGAAGCAATTGTTTGACCATCAGTGCTAAAACTTACGCCACGAACCGGATCAGTATGTCCTTCTAGAATTCGTAACGGATCTCCCTTATTACTCCACAATCTTACAGTTCTGTCTTCACTTCCAGAAGCAATTGTTTGACCATCAGTGCTAAAACTCACGCCGTAGACTCGATCAGTGTGTCCTTCGAGGGTTTGTAATAGTTTTCCCTCAACACTCCATAACCTTACAGTTCTGTCTTCACTTCCAGAAGCAATTGTTTGACCATCAGGGCTAAAACTTACATCACGAACCGGATCAGTGTGTCCTTCGAGGGTTTGTAACAGTTTTCCCTCAACACTCCACAATCTTACGGTTCTGTCAGCACTAGCAGAAGCAATCGTTTGACCATCAGGGCTAAAACTTACACTGTAAACTAGATCGGTATGTCCTTCAAAAACCCTTAAAATGTTGCCGTCTAGGTGCCAAAGTTTCACAGTCCAGTCGTTACTGGCTGAAGCAATCATTGAGCCACCTGGACTGAAAGCAACATTATTTACTTCTTCAGTATGCCCAACTAGTTGATTCTGTTCGTTAATCTCATAACTGCCTTGCTGTAGCCTTTCAACAACATTTCTTTTTAAAACCTCAGAAGGCTCCTGAATATTGCGTAACTTGATACTTGCTTTAATAGCAGTCACTAAAGAATTTAACTGTTGTTTCAACTGTAATTCCTTCTGAGATAAATTCAGTAAATCCTGAATTCGTTCAATTTCTTCTTGTTCTTGGAATTGACGACTGGCTTTAATAAATTCAATCTCTTGTACGTCGGTAATGCCTTCAGGCTTCTCCTTTAGCCAGTCTTCGGCTTCTACCAGTAAAGCTCCCCGAAGCAAAGCACTGTTATTTCTCCCTGTTTCCTCCCAAGTTTTGATCTCAAACCGCAGCCGATCTTGCCACTGGCGAAAATCTCGATCCTCCGCCATCCATTGCTGCAAGCGTTTCCAACCTCGGATTAAAGCCTCATGGATAACTTCAGCCGTTCGCTGGTGTGTATTCTGTCCCGTCACAACTAAGTAATTATCCGCGAGCTGAGTTACTAACTCCCAATTAGCTTGACCAATTTGCTCATAGGTCGCTAAACGACGAGTATTTTCTGTTTGCTCTCCAAACCGAACGAGTTGAGTAAAGATATGCTTGACTTGCGGTTGTTTTCCCTCAAACTTTTTATAAATCGATTCAGCATGATTAGCGAGAGCCTTCTCAATTCCGCCAATACCTTCATAAGCTGCAATGGTTAACTGATAATCCCCGCGCTGCTTCCAGAGTTCTCCTAAAGCAAATTCTAGCAAGGGCAACTCACCAGGATTATTAATTACCTCATTCAGAATAATTTTCGTCAATCCATCTTGAATTTTTAAGCCCACTACCTCTGCTGGTTTTTCAATCGCTAACGCTAACTCCTCTCGACTCATGCCAATCAAAGTTTCTGGCTTCCATTTCTGTAAAAGTTCTGCCAAAGGTTGATAATCGAGGGCAAACCCATAAAAATCTACTCTCAGGGTAATGACAATTACCACATCAGGATTTTTCTTGTCCTTCTCTGAATCAATTAGTCCCAATAAATTATCTATAAATAAATTGCGATCATCTAGTGAGCATAAAGTATAAAGTTCTTCAAACTGGTCAACAACAATCAATAAGCGCTGATGAGGATAACTATTCGCTAAGGCACCATCTAAAATATCTACTAATTCTAATTCTTCATTTTTTAAGCTCTCCGCATATTTTGCCTGTTCTTGAATAAACTGCGGTTCACCCTTATCAGTCAGGGCAGGATGCAGAAAGCCTACTAATCCTTCAGCGATTTGCATGAAGGGATTGTTTTTAGGTCTAAAAGCAAGAAACTGCCAATTTTCCAACTTTATCAGTTTAGGAATCAGACCAGCAAAAACCACTGAGGACTTTCCCATTCCCGAATTACCAATAATTGCTAAGAATGGCTGACTTTCCACTGACTCCATCAAGGTTGTCGTAAATCTTTCACGTCCAAAGAAAAACTTTGCATCCTCTTGCTGAAAGGCAAACAAGCCTTTATAGGGACATTCATTACTCTCAGGGCTATTGGCTTGAGACCTAGAAATTGCATTAATTACTTGTCCGTCATTGTCAGAAACTTCCCAAAATTCTCGGTTCCACTCATCAGAGGTTAAAGCACCAACACGCTCAGCAAACCTAATCAGTCTTTGACTGCCCTCCCTCCCAATCCAATTCAAATCACGATCTGCTAGTTTTCTCAAAAATTCCTCTAGGCTATCCTGTCCTTCAGAACGTAGCAATTCCAATAATTTACTGAAGAAGACGAATTTGTTTTCTGCCTGGGCAAGTTTGTCATTCAATCGACCGAACCCGATATAATCTAGTAGTGCTTTCCGCTCATCAGTTTTGTCTATATTTGGTATATGCCGCAGAAAATTTAAAAGTTCGGATTTCAAGGACATAGTTACAGTCTCCTGGTCATTTTGAGGCTTTAATCAGTTTCTACAGTCAGCATTTCCCTAATTTCTTGAGGCAAATCAAACAGAATTTTCTCTGCCAGTACACCCTCGTTTCTAAAGTAACGCTGTTGGGACGTTGGTTCAAGAATATTACCACCCGCATGATGGAGCGCAACAACCTCCCACCCATCGTTAAATACGGGCGATCCAGAAGAACCATTCAACGTAGAGGTGACATACTGCACAACGTTCCCGCCGACATACTGCACAAAATTATTTTGAAAGGAAATTTCTTTAGATCGTCCTGCCGGATGTTGGATGATATTTACTCGCTCCCCGCGCTTGATGTTTCTTTCTAGCAAAGGTACAAATCCCCACTTCCGTCCGGGATTTTCATCTAGTTGCACCAAGGTATAGTCCAATTCCCGATTTGTATGAAACACTCCATTAGTCTTTGAATAATATTCATCAGTAAGCTGGGCGCGTCCCCGGAAATCGTCTTCATAATTAAAACGAAATATGGAACTCGGTAATAAATCAGAATTTGGTAAAACGTGATTATTTGTCAATAATAGATTCTCAGTCACTAAAAAACCCGTACCCGACCAACGCTCATGACCAGATTGGACGGCAATGTAAGCAACTGATCGTGCCACCTCTAGCCCTTGCTGTAAAAAAGCAATGGGACGCAGCGTATTATCTCCAATAATCTTTTCTAAAACATCTGCTGTCGTTTCCTCACCTTGCCACTGACCGATGCTAGGGATGGCAGAGATCGGGGTCATCATGTCGTATTTTGTTAGTAATCCATCAAGAAACTCTTGCTGCTGCACACCCACAAAACCCTTGAGAGTATTGAGAAATAATCCTAGTGCTTCATGATTATGAGTTAACCGTCCATAGTCAGATAGATAACTAACAACTTCGCTGACAGCGACAAAGGAGGCACCTGAAAGGTCAATCATAGGTGTCAGTTGCTTCAATCCTGCTAACTCCAGAATTTGCAGACGCGAGCGTTCCGTTCCTAACTCTGGTAAATCCTTAAGCAGAGTGATAAGCCGTTTTCTATCTTCTATATCCCAGCAGATCATTTCACACTGCTCCAGCACAAGCTTATTTATCTAAACATTTGGAGTAAGCACCCCTTTCAGTAAATTAGAGGACAAAGAATTATTAGGTATAGGAAGTTACTCAAATAAAGAATACTCAGAGTGCTAAGCAGTCTAATTATCATTTGAGCTGAAAGCTTCTATCCAAGATCCTAATTTGAGCCACTTAGCCCGACATGACTTTCGCATAATATCCCTCAACAAGGATCTTAGCCCGAAATCTTTCGCATTTCTTCCACTGGAGAACTCGTTGCTGTCTGTCTAAGAGGGCGTTTGAGAAGTAGCGGATGATACTATACGTTAGAATATTCGGGGAGGGCGCATCCGCAAGAAACGGGTGCAGCATTATGTCTGTCGGGTGAAAGAACCGAGACGCACCCAGAACCGTCACAGCCATTTTTGAATAGGGCTGCACGGCAGTTTGTGGATTAACAACTTCAATCTTTGGTCATCGTTAGCCAAAAAACTGATGGCACTCAAACCGCAAAAACGCTCCTTTTCCCAGCGGGGGTTTAACGTGGGGTCACCTCAGAAAACGGAAAAAGTCGTACGCTAAGAGTTCAAAATCACTAATTTTCAGACTTTCCTGAAACTCATCATGGTGTTCCCGTAGCGTTTGGGCTAGAACCAACCCTAAGCCTGAAAGCTTCTCTATCATTGACTGACGATGTTTGCCCTCTCCATTCGTTCAGAAAAAGCAACCAATTGATTGATAACGTCTTCAAATCTCTCGATTAGACTCGTACCTGGGGTCTGGGGAGCAACGGAACGGTAAATGCACTTAAGCGTTCTCAAACCTTATCTGATAGTGCCCTAAAGCATTGTAAATAGAGCCTTTCAGTCTTTCGTCCCATACCCTGAATTAACGGCTACTACCGCTCATCATTAGAGCTACTCATCGTTGCATAAACGAACGTTTTTGCAATAGATCACGAATCACGATAGACCAAGTGTTTCGTTGTTGCATAAACCTATTGCAATACGTGATTAAATGGCAATAGGTTTATGCAATAACATCATGCTCATCGGTTACGCTAGAGTCTCGAAACTAGAGGGTCAAGACACCGCGACTCAAAAAAGGGCGTTGAAGGCAGCAGGCGTGGATCGCATCTTTGAGGAAAAAGCTTCAGGGGGACGCTGGGATCGTCCTCAACTGCATCGCGCGATCGAGCACCTTCGCGAAGGCGATGTGTTTGTAGTCTGGAAGCTCGATCGCTTGTCCAGGTCTCTCAAAGATCTCTTGACACTCATGGAGCAGATTGATGTAGTTGGAGCAGGCTTTCGGAGCTTAACGGAGGCGATCGATACGACGACTCCAGCGGGACGCATGATGATGCAGATGGTGGGCAGCTTTGCAGAGTTTGAGCGATCCATGATTCGAGAACGGACGAAAGCGGGTCTAGAAGAGGCACGTCGTCAAGGACGGGTGGGAGGTCGTCGTCCGAAACTGACTCAGCAGCAGCAGCAGGCGATCCTTCAGATGATCAGTGGTGAACAGCAGAGTAGTGCTGAAGCAGCTCGATTGTTCAAGGTGCATCCTTCCACTGTTAGCCGACTGCTGAATCAGCATCGCCATGTAGAGCCAACTGAATGATGTTGGGCTGAAAGGGTTGCAGCTACTTAGTCCAGAATTTTTGGATTAGTCAAAAGGAACATCAATATCTCTTTCACAAGACTAACCGACACTCACTTTAACGGTTTAACCGTTCAACTCTTAAACCGTTTAGGGCTTCTCGTAAATCTTCAGGCTTCTGAATCTCGTCCCAGTCTGGGTCCACCCCATCTAAGAGGAAATCGATCGCGATTTGAATTAAATGGATTGGATACATCCGCTCGGAGGGTGCAACTGGAGCAGAATTATTTGCCCTGATTCGTGCAGCTAACTCATTCAACCGATTGTGCCGACTCTCTCCAATATCAATATTGATTTTTTTCGGGCGATCACTCTTAACCTTTGCTGTAGCTACCTCCTGATGCTGGCTATCTAGCTCAATCTGTGTATTAACAGTTAAAGGGTTAAAGGGTTTAACAGTTTGAGGGTTAGAAGGTTTAACAGTTGGTAGGTTTAACTGTTCCTTTAGGCGCTCTACAGATTGTGAATCAAAATCATCCTGAATTGCTGATTCAGATAGAGGTTTGCGCTTTTGAGCCATTATTCCAGTACCCCCATGATTTCTTCACACAAGGATTCAAATTCTTCACGGGCATCTTTTACGTCTTTGCCTCCAGGCATCGACCAGACAACTTGCCCTTGACCGTAACAGTCTGCGATCGCCTGCCGCTGGTGAATGATAGTTTTGAGCAACCCTTTATTCTGGAGCAAGGATTGAGATTCAGTAAGTAGGCGTGTACCCTTCACTCCACGATTCAACACGATACAGGCTTTGGGTTTGCCACTCTCCCTGACGGAGCGAACCTGGTGAGCTAGCTTCAGGGCTTCATTGGTACTGGAAAGATCCAACCCAGTAGGTTGTGCGGGAATTATCGCTAGGTCTGAGCGGAGCAAAATATTGAGGGTGATGTCACTTAGCATTCCCCCACCGTCCACGATCACGTAGTCATGGGATGCGGCGATTCCGGGAATTTGCTCTAGCAACGCTGTTCCTTCGCTGATCACATGGCAAGGAATAGCTGGCTCCATTTTCGAGAGCCAGCGGGAGACTGATTGTTGCCCGTCACTGTCTACAACGGCGACAGACTTACCCTGATTTGCCAACCACCAAGCAAGGTGGCAAGACAGAGACGATTTTCCACAACCTCCCTTTTGATTCACAAAAGAGATGACTGACATTTTCTTTCCTTTACAGAACTGCAAACAGTTTAACTGTGAAACCGTAAAACTAATAAACCCTTTAACTGTTTAACAGTTAAAGGGTTTATTAGTTATGGATTGGCTAAAGACAGAGGCAAAAGGTGAAGTCATTGGGACGTTAGAAGAGATGATAGCCCTCACAATCCACGCCTACACCGTCAAACTAGCACCGTGTTTTCGCAGCCACTCCTTTCGCTCCAGGTAATCAGGCATCACCTTGTCTACTTCATTCCAGAAGGCATCGCTATGGTTGCGGTAATGGAAGTGGCAAAGCTCATGCACCACGATGTAATCAATGATTTTAGGGGGTGCCATCGTACACTTCCAGTTAAAGTTTAGCCCACCGCTGGTGCCGCAACTAGCCCAGCGGTAGCCCATGTCCTTAACTTTAATGCCCGCAATTTGAGCACCCACTTTGGGTGCAAAGTAGTTGACCCGCTCGCTAAAGCGTTGCTGGCCTTTGTCGGCAAAGTACGATGCAAAAGCTTGTTTGGCTGCGGCGGAGCCGCCCTGCTCAAGCACTGTGCGATTCAACCAGAAGCGGCCATCTTTCAATTTCACATCACAATCTTGATTCGACACTAGCGTTAATCGATAGGTGCGACCTAAGTACAGAAAGGATTCACCGTTGACCCACTCGCGAGTCACAGCGCTAGCATTGAGGTCTTTCCATTCGGCCAAGTTACGGTATATCCAGAGGCGCTTGCTTTCCACCACTGCATCGACTGCTTCTGGGGTGTAGTCGATGGGCGGACGAACCGTCACGATGCCATCGCGCTCAATCACAATATCGGTTGTTTTGCGTGAACTGCCGGGTAGCAACTGGTATTCGATGTCTCTAACACGACGGGCATTCATAGGTTGCTACCTGTGCCTTTCAGCAGTTCGTCGTTGCGGTTTTTGGCGAGCTTCATAATTTCAATGGCGATGCGTTCCCGATTGGTCTTTAACTCGATGATACCGGTGAGGGTGAGCGCTGTTTTAATTTCGCTGCGGGTTTTCTTTTGTTTATCGCTATTATTCCAGAAGTCGATGCTGCCAATGCTATTTTGCAAGGTTTCGACAATCGCTTCCATCAGTGCTTTCATTTTGGGTTTAGCCGATGAGGGGACGTTGCCGTTGGCGAAGGCTTGGTTGGCAATGTGTTCATAGAAGGTTGTGGCTTCTTTGCTCATGCCGTCTTCACCTTGCTGGCGACCGGTGATCGCCACTGTCCGCAGTTTCTCTAGTTCTTCGGCTAATTTTTCCCACTGGTCTTGGTACTGGTCAATCAGGTTTTCGACTTTCTCCGACAGGCTTTGGTAAAAGGCTGGGTCTTCATCGTTGTGTACAGTGCAGTGTTTGCGAATAGCGTGTTCCATTTCGCTGGCTTTGGCTTCGGTGTTGCTGCCCGCGTGCTGGTTGAGCTGGTCGATGAAATCTGCTGATAGTAATTCAACTGGCGGCACTTTGGGGTTAATACCGAGGCTAATTAAATGCTCGTTGATCAGATCTCGAACTTTTTGTCCAGCATCGCCCAAATTGAGGCTGGTATCTTTGTAACGCTCTTTAGTGACCCGTAGAATGTAGCCCAAGCGTTTGGCGGGCACCCGGTAGCTCTGGGCGATCGGGTTGGGCAAAATGATATCCAAGCTGGACAAGAATTTTTTCAAATACACGTCAAAGTCAGCGCGGATTTTCTCGTCTTTGAGCAGCTTGACGACCTCGTGTACTACGGCAGCATCCGCTTCGACAGTGTCCAGATTACCCTCAGCGTACTCGCGCACGTTGGCTACCTTGTGCTCTGCAAATAGCTGCAACAGACGCTGGTAGCGTTCTTCCAGCACTGGCATTTCAGAGGCGATACTCTTTAAGCCCTGGGCCAGCTCTTGTTGTTCGTGGGTAGCGGCATATAGAGTGAGGGCCTCGGTCAGGTTTTCGGTGAGGCCGATGTAATCAATGATGTAGCCGCGCTGTTTGCCTGGCTTCACTCGGTTAGTGCGGGCGATCGCCTGCAAAAGAGAGTGCTCTTTGATTTTTTTGTCGATGTACATGACCTGCTCGATAGGGGCATCAAAGCCGGTGAGTAGCATGTCGCACACCACCAAAAAGGCAATGCCGGTGTATGGCTTATCCGGATCGTCAAAGGCGAAGGGTCTACAGAAATTATCGATGGCGTTCCATGCTCTGCCTTGCTTGCGGGCTGCGGTGATGTAGGCAGCCTCGTTGGTTCCGCTGCCAGAGATGACCACGGCAGCCTTTAAGAAGCGTACTTTTTGAATCAGCTCTATATCTGGCTCTGGTTCAGCCTCTAGCTGGGCTACCGTTTCGATCAGGGCTTGGTCGATCGCCTTTTGGTAGCGCACGGCGGCAAGTTTGGAATGGCACACCACCTGAGCCTTAAACCCGTTAGGGAAGATGTGCTCTAAATAGTGCTGCACCATGTCTTTGGCGATGACTGCAATCCGCTGCTCAGCTTCTAGTAGGTCCCCGGTTGCACCATATTTTTTCTTGATCGCTAGTAGCTCCTCTTCGCTGCGGTCTTTAAACAGGTTTTCAAACCGGGTTTCAAAGCCGGACTTGTCGGTGAGGGCATCGTCGGAGGTGCGTCCTTCATACAAAATCTGTAGGGTTGTGCCGTCCGCCACCGCATCCATGAGTCGGTAGGTGTCGATGTAATCGCCAAAGCGTTTGTAGGTTTTCTTTTCGCCGTGGCGATCAGTGATCAATGGGGTGCCAGTGAAGGCAATACGGGCAGCATTGGGAAACGCTTCAAAAATGTTGTCTCCCAGGTCTGAGCTTTGGGTACGGTGCGCCTCGTCAATCATCAGCACGATGCGCGCAGAGTCATTAACCACGCCGAAGGTTTGGTTGCTGGGAATGGCCTGGTAGGTGCCCAGGGCTTGGGCGACTTCTATCGGCATGTCGAGATCGCGCTGCTGAAACTTATGAACCATCACCATGTTGATGTCAGAGGTGCCCGACGCCAGGTGTTCCCGTAGAGTCTGAGTGCTGTCGATAGTGTGGACACGGCCTCCGATGAGGGTGGCAGTTTTAGCAAGCTGATCTTCGAGATCGACGCGATCGTTAATCAGCACTATTTTGTAGTCGCTTAAATCTTGGGATGCCCGCAGCATACGCGCCACAAACACCATCGTTAGGCTCTTACCCGACCCCTGGGTGTGCCAGACCACGCCGCTTTTTTCTAGTGCTGTCTGCCCCTGGCGCAGGTGCTCGATAATTTTATTGGCAGCACGAAACTGTTGATAACGGCACACCACCTTAATGCGGGGACCGCTGTCAGTATCCATGAAGACGCTAGCGGTACGCAGAATGCTCAGCAGATTGGTTTGATTGAGCATGCCGTTGATCAGCTGCTGTTGCTGGTTCAGCCCATCGGCATTGCTTTCGGGTTGAGGCCACTGGGTTTTCCAGGGATAAAAGTGCTCTTCACCCGAGGTGATGGTGCCGTAATCGGCTTGGATGCCGCTGCTGCGGACTAGCAACAGGTTGGTGTGAAACAGGCGCGGTTCGCCTTCTTTTAAGCCATGGCGGGCCGTGTCTTCGCGCTGGTTCATGTAGCGCTGCAATTGCTCAAAGGCCTCGGCCATGGGGTTGGCGCAAGTGGCGCTGCCTTTTTTGCACTCGACCACAATCAGCGGGATGCCGTTCACAAACAGCACAATGTCGGGAATGATGAATTGCTTGACGCAGCCAGGCGTATCAATGCGGAACTGATTGATGGCGTGGAACTGGTTGTTTTTCGGGTGGGCGAAGTCGATCAGTTTCACCACCGGGTCTTCCTCCCCGGTTAGCTCGTTAACATCAACCTGGGCCTTAAACAACAGCTTTTGGACGGCTTCGTTAGCTTCGAGTAGGGTGCGGTTGGGCTGGCGCAGAATTTGGTCTTGCAGGTCTTGCAATTGCTTGGGAGTGAGCCAGGGAGTGCTGTCCGCTGTAGTGTTGAGGGCGCGGACAGATTGGGCAAAAACGTTGGGCAACAACCACTGGCGAAAAGTTGCTCGCAGGCTTTTGCTCGGGTCACTGGGGATCTGCGCACCTTGATCGATAATTTGCCAGCCTAGGGCTTGCAACTGCTGTAAAAACGGCTGTTCGACCTCGGTATATTCAGACATGGGCAACCTCTTCAAGATCGACGTTGACTGGGGCTTTGCCAGTGAGTAAGTCGTGCATTAGACCAGATTTTTGCAACTTCAGCTTTTCCTTTTCGCAAATTTCCTTGTCAATTCTGTGCTCAAGTCCATCTAGTTTCTCGCAGATAAGAAGTTGTTCATCAGGGCTTGGCTTAGGAATAGCTATTTTCTTTATATTTCCAAGATTTATACGTGATCTAGTTACGCCTTGAGCATATTTTCTTGCCTGCAGTCTTGCAGCTGATGTGTTCAGAAAATACATTGCGAAGCCGTTATTCATTTCCTCTTTAGTACAGCGAAAACGAAAGCAGTCAGCTTTATTTATTGCTGAGGGTAAATCTTCTGGATATAGGCATGCACGGCCTACTGGATAAGACTCATCCCCTAGTCCAGCGATCAAAATATCATTACCTAGCACTTTGTTTCTTGAGAGAAAATCTGCATGTTTATCAGAAATAAAAGCTTTATCTTTATCGTCGTACTTTGTTGATCGAATATTTTGTAATCTTACGACCCGCACACCAGGATCAAAGACATAATGCTCAGTCTTTAAATTTGATCCAAAAGGCCCATCAACAAGGCTTTCCTTGATAGCATCCAGCGTCACTAAGCCCCATTCCTTTGGAATCCAGCCGATCGCACTTTCTTGATAGAGTTCAGGGGCTTGCTCGCGGAGAGGGCGCAGTTTACCATTGGCACCAATGCCACGGGTAAACAGGTCGTGCATCAGACCTGCTTTGATCTGCTGGTATTTTTCGATCAGCGCTTCTGTGTGGGCGATCATGCGATCAACCGTCGCTAGAATCTCCGCGATCTTTTGCTGCTGAGGCTTAGCAGGAAAGTCGGCTTCAATTCTATAAAGACAGCCAGACTTAAACCTCACATGACTATTTGTAGTCCCGACTGCTTCCGACTCCAGCTTTGAATAGACAGTATCAGATTGCAAAAAGTAATATAAAAAGTCAATATGGGAAGATTCCTTAGCCTCAATCACGATAAATTCTGTGGAGCTTATAGAGCGAAAATTTTCATCATCACGCAACAGCCAAACTCTTTTGATGCGTGGATTTAGCTTTGATATTAATACTGATTCATTTTGAGCAATGAATTTATTGCTGCCGATATCAATACCCTGTGTGATGTTGACTTTTTCCCCTTCATCAAAATTAGGAAGAGTGTAATAGTAAAAGTATTCTTGTGGATATGCAGCCGGATTAATCCCTTTTTTCTGTATTTCTATATGTTCAGAAAGCTTTTTCTTACTCATACTCCAACTCCACCAAAAAAGCCTGCAACTGCTTTGCTGCTGTATCCCGCGCTGCTTCGATCTCTTTCGCCGTTACCGCATACTTCTTCCACAGGTTCTCAATCGCTCCAATACAAGCCCGTTGCTCAGCCCGTAAATAGGTTTCGTAGACATTCATTAGCGTTTTCCGCAGGCGCTCAATAATCACCGTGTGGGCTTCATCGGTTGAAATTTTTTCGCGGGCACTTTGCACTAGCTCATCGCGGTTGCTTTCAATGCTCTTGATACTCGCTCTTAGTGTTTTGACCTCGTCCTCTAACGCTTTATGACGCTCCAAAGTGACGGCAATGCTTACAGCACGGTTGTGGGCATGTTGACCTTGCTCTATGGCATTCTTCAACGGCGTGATGTACTCGCTCAGGTGGTTGACCTCAACGGCAAGCTCCAGAATGCGATGGCCATTCGCAAATTGCGGGTCTGTTTGAGTAAAGCCATCCGTGCAATAGAACCCTTTCTGTGTGCCTTGGGGTAAAAGGCCTGCCCCTTTGATCTCGACAAAGATATTGCCAGCCAACGCCTTAATTTGTTTGAGCTGGGCTTTCCATGCAGCCGTCTGTTCCTTTAACTCGTCTTTTTTACTTTTTACTTCCCCACTGGGTAGTACGCCCGTGTCGTCGCTGTCTTCAAAATCTTCCTCATCGGCGGCGGCAAATAGAGCTCGTAATTCCGCCAGGCGAGTTTGTGCTTGCTCTAACGCCTCCAGTACCTGGGGGAACTGGCTTTGCAAAATGTCTTCGTCGGGGATTAACTCCGGTCCCCAACCGCTAGCGGCGATGGATTTGAAATCTGCCTTGAGCACATCCACATAGTTGGCAAACGCCCCCCGTACTTGAAAGGGGGTGAGTAACTGTTGATCGGCTAGAGCCTGTGCAATACTGCTCAGCAGTCCGCTACGCATGACGTAGACATTACGAGGTCGGGCTTCCTGATTGGCCGCATCAGGTGCTAACGCTTCCACGATGGTCAGATTAGCCTGCCACCACTCCTCCAGGGTTTGCATAAACTGCTGGTGACAAGTAGTAACGCTTTGATGGGTCGCCACAAAGTCAGGAATGTCACGCTTACTAGTCAGAACCGGGGCAAAGTTCTGATAGATGTCGTCCCTGGGAACAAAGGCATCCTCACGCAGTTGCCCGTAGTTTTGCCAGAAGTGGGCGAGGCTATCGACTTCTACCTTGGGCACTCCCCCATGTAAGTGGGCTCGCACATCATGCGGTTCTGGCGGTGGGGCGTTATCCACATAGCGGCGAATGTTGCAGTTGTAGTCTTCAGCAATGATCTCCGCTTTAGGCACCCGTTGTGCATAGGCCAGGATATCTTGGTCGTTGCGGTAGGCGTAGATGATTTTGTCGATGTCTTCTGGGCGCAGGAAGTTCTGGGCCTTGCCCTCACGGTATTCGCGATCGGCATTAATAAACAGCACATGATTTCGGGTATCGGCTCCCACTTTGTTCATCACCAAGATGCAGGCCGGGATGCCGGTGCCATAAAACAGGTTGCTGGGCAGACCGATAATTGCCTCCAAGTATCCGTGGTCAATAAAGTATTTTCGCGCTTCGCGCTCTTCGCCACCGCGAAATAACACACCGTGAGGCATTACTGTGGCCAGCCGACCATCATGCTTCAGCACTGCTAGCATGTGCTGCACAAACATTAGGTCAGCCTTTTTACCCTTTTCTGGCATCATCACCGAAAAGCGACCGGAGAATTTCAGCTCTTTTTTGATGTAGTTCTGGCTAAAGGGTGGATTAGCGACCACGCGATCAAAGCGCTTGAGTTCGTTGTCCTCATCTAAATGCAGAGGTTCCCGCAGCGTGTCGGCTTGGCGAATATCTGCATGGGGGATACCGTGCAGCAGCATATTCATCTTGCAGATCGACCAAGTAGTGCCCATTTTTTCCTGACCGTAGAGCGCCAGTTCATTGGCGCTGCCTCCCTTTTCGCGCAGATAGTCGCGCATCTGGATCAGCATGCCGCCAGAGCCAACGGTGGGATCGTAGATGCTCATGTCCTCATCCGGGTCACACACCTCGACGCATATGCGCACCACTTCAGCGGGGGTATAGAATTCTCCGGCTTTTTTGCCAGCAGAGTCGGCAAAATATTTGATCAGCCATTCGTAGGCAGCACCGAGCAGGTCAGGAAATTCAAAATCGCTGTCTTTGAGGGGAATTTTCTCAAAGTTGAGCAAAAAATCTGATAGAGTGTCGTCGTCTAAGGTGCGCTGACCAATCTTACGGTTAAAGTTGATGCTCTTGAGCACGTCTTGCAGGGCATCGAGGTTAGCATCTTCGATCGCTTCCAGGGCTATGTTCAGCGTCGTACCCACGTTTTCTTTAACGTGCTTAAGGGCAGGGTGTTGGATGGTTTTTGGCTGCCCATCTTCTACCACTACTTCTTGCCAGCTCTGATTCCAACGGGCGCAAAGTGGCACATAAAAATATTTACCCGAATAGTTATCGGAGTCCTTCAGCTCCTCCTCAATATCCTCAGCCGCCATGCCTTGAGCCGCAAACTGCTGGCGTAACTCCGCCTGCCGCTGGTCAAACAGGTCGCTGGCCCGCTTTAAGAACAACATGCCAAAGATGTATTCCTTGTATTCGCTAGCATCCATGCTGCCGCGCAGGTCATCGCAGGCGGTCAGCAGTAGGCTTTCTAAACGGGAGAGCGTTAATTTCATAAGGGACTGAACTGGGACTGTTTGATTTTAGGTGAATGGTTTATCTCTGCAAAGGGCGCTGTCTGGAGCACCTGCCTAAAGATTTACCGTCACCATAACTATCTAACATCCTGATTTTCACGCTTATTGGCAGCTTTGGTCGATAAGCCCCCGAAAGAGGCGACTAATAAAGCTTCTTGGGATTGATTCGGGATAGGCTGTTACCCTAACCAGGGGAGATGGAATTGTCCGAGTTGGACGCACCACACAGAAGTTGAGTCATTAGAGTTCGAGACCCTGACTCTGTTTTATTTCAAGCCCTAAAAAGGGACTTGACTTGGGCAGAAACGAATCGCACATCGGGATACGTGTGAAATAGCGCCCAAAAGCCCCAAAATGCCTAATCTGCCTAGATTTCAGCAATCGCTCGAATTGTCAAAAGGTTTGCACGGTACGCACCCTAGATCGTGACCCAATCAGGGATATTTGTGTCAAATACGAGAGTTCTTGCTCCGATAAAGTGGGCGAATCTTGTAGGGCTTCTTGATGGGCTTATGGGCTATCGTTTGGGCTTCTGGCATCAATCCATCAATGGGCAATTGGGCGGTGTCTGCCGGCTTAATTTTGAGAATCCGGTTAATAGTTTGGTAAGTAGTTTGTAGAGCGCTCTAATTTTGTATCGGCTGTATCGGCTGCTGTATCGGCTGTATCGTATCGGTGAAACACCTTGCTTCTTCGTTGATACAGAGTCGATACGGGGGTTTCGATACAGCGAAACAGCCGATACAGTCTGTCAGATCGTATTAGCGAAATAAGTGCCGTCCACCTCGTAGATATCGCCCTCTAGGGTCATCAGGTCAAGCACAAACTTGATATCATCAGTCGCCATTCCTTTCACGGGCTTTCTCGCTCTGGCTGACAAGTCACGAGGCTTTGAACCGTCTGCATTCGCCAACAAAAAGCGCTTCACTTCTGCTCTGATTGCGAGTTCACCTTCGTCTGTTTCAACAGGTAAGGTTTGAGTCTCCTGGTAGAGCTTTTCAAGAGATGCTCTGGGGTCAACAGATGGCTTCTCGGTCTGAGTCGTCATCCCTTTAACGTGAGTGCGAGAGTCGCGATCGTACCCGCTATGATGCTCCAGTTCTGGCATCCAATACCACTGATTTGATTTGCCATCATAGAAAGCGCGGTTCACCGGCGACTGCTTCATCAGGCTCATGATTTCTTCCATCCCTCCCGATGGCATTGGAACGAACGTCGTCGCCAGAAACGCATTTACCGCATTGATGTTTTTGGGTGCCACCACTGCGATTGCTCTGAAGATGGAGCGGAATCCTCCACTGATGCCCAGGTCATCAACGTTCACCATTTGGGTGATAAACCAGAGCCAAGATTCAGCGCTGTCACCCATGCTGCTGATGTGAGCAATGAACGCCTTTAATCTGCCCATTGCCTTGATCTCTTTGTGGGCAAGTTTGAGGAACTGGACAATCACGGCACCTTCATCCATCACGAGAAGTTTGGGTGTGGGCAGGCTTTGAAACTGTTGAATCTTGAGGAGTAACCACGCCGCACAGTCGTCTGGGTCATTCTCAGCAAAGGCAAGCCGTTCGACTACATTTGCCACGCCTGCCCAGTAGCCTGATTCTTTTTGGTCCGCTTTTGGGTCGATGACCATCACGGTGAGTTCGGGTCGTTTGGCTTTCATGTGTCGAATGGCATTGCTGGCAATCATGCCCTTGCCTGCACCGGGAACGCCAGCAATTAAAGCGCTTTGGGGATGGGTGCCTAGGTCATAGGTCACATCAAAAGGTTTGGCACATTGCGCTGATGGTTGAGCAGCTGGGGAAGCTGGCACCTCGACGGCTCCCAACTTTGTAGCAGCTCCGATGGGTGAAGAGGTGGCGATAGTCGGACCCAAATCTGTAGCGGCTGGCAGAGATTCAGTTTTGGGCTCGGTCGATTGATAGAGCGTGTCAAACGTGAAGTTCTCAGTCTCAGCCACGATCACTCGTGCCAAACTCTCAGCCTCACACTTCTCTTGAACGATTCGCTGAAAGGACCGCACAATGTCGTGATCAAGTTCATCACTCATTCCCAGTGAGGCGCGTTGCTGAAACTGCATTGTGAATGCGCCTAACAAGTCGTCATAACATTCGACCAGTGCCTCTTTGGGCATCCCCTTCTGGGTGAGGGCGTAAATCAGTTTCAGCAGTTCGGGGCACGTCTTGAGCAGCAAATACTCGCTCTCCCTCACCCCTTGCTCTCTGGCGGATTGCTGACCTGCAAAGAAGTTGTAGGCAGCCGCCGCAATAGGCAGAATCGCTGTCAATCCGATGCCCATCGTTGCCGCCGTTGCGAGTCCTGCCCCTGCCCCAATGAAGGCAGCCACATAAGCCGTCTTCTTGCTTAGTTCAGCCGAGCGGTCTAAGTCTCTGACCCAAGGGCGCAGGTTTTGAGTCGCTTCATCGGGTGACATTCCCAACTCTAAAACCATGTGCCCAAACACGGACTCATCGGCATCAGGGAACGTTTTATCGAGGGCAGTCTGCCCATATCTGATTAAGTTTGACATTGAGGCAACCCCTAATAAATAAACAAAAGCGAACACTTCGTGGCGCGTAGCGTTCGCAGTCTTGACCAGCCGCGAACGCTTTTTAACCGACTACTTTGCTTCTGCCTGAGCGCGAAGAATCCTTCTGCGAATCTTGTACTTCTGACTCTCGCGAGCGGTAAGCCGTTTCTTCTGGGCAGAGTTGCCGAATCGATACCCCACTTCACACCCGGCGATCGCCATCGCCGCCGCAATCAATCCCGGCACATACAGCAGTCCATTCACCACGAGCGGGAAGGTGGCAAAGGCGAGACACGCTTCCAGGAAGTACATCACATAGCGCCACGTCTCATCGTCTCTGTGCGCTTTCTCGTGAGCCGTTCGTGCCCACTTTTTCGCTTTCGGTAAGAGGGTGGGCGAGTCTTCGGTTTCTTTGGCATTAGAATCGGATATCAGTCCCAGCTTGAATGCCAGGGCATCCGCGAGATCAGGATTGAGCCGATAGATCAATGGCTCGATTTCTTTCCACTGGATGAACAGCCCGATCGCGCAGCCTGTCAAGATGCCGACCACCCCTCCGATCGGCATTCCTGCCACGTTCAATGCCTGACTGAACACGAGCACGACCCAGCGAGAGTAGCCAAACATGGACACTGCCACCGATAAAGCAGCAAAGCTATACCCCGCAATCATCCAGAGATTCTTGTCGAGGGCAATGTGCATCATGCCCTCAGCCACATCTCCAAAGTGAGAAAGGATGGATGCTCGTGGATGCTTTTCGGTGCGGTCGTCGAAGTTTTTGAACACGGGTTGCCGCTCATCCACGTCGCGATCGCCTGTAGTGAGTTTGGGCTTGCTGGTTCTAACCGCCATTATTTGAGTCCTCTCTGTTTCAAAACTTGAGTGATTTTCTCGATCGGGGCTTGCTTGATGCTGCTGACAGTGCCAGCTTCGTCAACCAATGCGGTGTAGCCAGACTGAGCGCTGCATAGTGCCGTGTTTGCGGGTAGAAGCCGCTTGCTGTCTCGGTTCCGTGGGTTGTAGAAAGCGTTGCCGCCTTCCACCATCGGAAACTTTTCGTCAATCAGAATGCAGCGTTCAGCCCGTTTGAGGGCGAGGCGTTCATCTCTGGCGACTTGTTCGGTTGAGCGGGTGATGGCTTGCTCTACCTGCTCTGTGGCTTGTTTGTGCTGGGCATCGGCATTCTGTTTAGTGAGCAATTCCATTGCGATCGGGGCAAGGCAAGCCACGCTGACCAGAACGGATGCGAGGGGGCGATAGCGGGGATGAACGTTGAGGAAGTTCACTTAGCACCTCGCTCAATAGTTGGTATCTGAACCTTGAAAGTGATGCCTTGATCACGAACCCAGTAGCCACCGCAGAAACAAGCGAAGCAGAGAAAGGCGGTAACAATGCCACCAAAGGTTGAGCCGTCATCGTTGTGATACATCTCAGCCTCCTGCACAAACCACTTGGTTATCGACTATGGTTGCCGTACCTCCATTTGCCTCACAGACAGAGACTTGTGTGATTTGAATGGCGGTTGAAATCGCAACTCCGATCGCGCATCCAATTAGAAAGAAGCCGATGCGGTCAGCGTTGCGGCGTTCGTTGTTCATTCCGCGTCCTCTGGTAGATAGATCCCTTCTGCAATCTGGTGGCAGATCGCAATGACGAGCGGCATTGAGTGAACCGGGTTTGTCCAGTCACAATCGGGATGAGTGAGCAACCCGTGAGCGTCATAGTCTTCTGAGGTTTCGCCGTGTTCTGCCATGAAACCACCGAAGCTTGACCAGTCGTCTTCGTTGTAGACACAGCACTGATCACCCCAGGCGGCAATGTCTGTGAGAATGGCGAACTTCTCAATCAGGCAGAGCGATTCTAGGTAG
>Ga0209511_1001395_pt1 | contig 21584 bp, 14 predicted proteins | sample SSSSmetaG_FD_184141 | JGI IMG/M metagenome (GOLD analysis project Ga0209511, IMG submission 184141) | Glacier valley bacterial and archeal communities from Borup Fiord, Nunavut, Canada, to study Microbial Dark Matter (Phase II) - ​SSSS... | ecosystem: Environmental > Aquatic > Freshwater > Ice >...
TTTAGTGCTGCGCTAAAGAAGATAAATGCGGACTGGACACAAATTTATCAGGGCAGTGATTTGGTCACCCGGTATGGTGTTGGTCTGATTCCGCAGGTTTTTTTAATAAATGAAAAGGGAGTTATGGCTTTTAACATGGAAGAAGAAAAAGATTATCAATTTATTAAGCTGAAAAAGATTTTAGAGGAAGCTTTTGAAAACAATAATTATAAACCTTATTAATCTTAAAAAACACGCAAATATTCCTTTCAAACATTCAAGGTAAACTCACTATAAGTGAGATAATTGAAATTATGGCGAGATCCTGATCTTCCAATAACTGTACTGAAAATTCAGACTTCCCTATCTCATTGTGTTGAATGGGTCAATTCCAGACCTTGCGGAACTTAAAAATATTGTCTTATTATGCCTGTATTAATTCTGCTTTAACCACTTCTGCCAGTCATTTGCAACTTTGTCCCAATTAAAAATTTCGAAATTTGGTTTACCATCAGATAATAAAGGAAAGTGAGTTTATAACTCCTCTTCATATTTCACTGCAATATACGTGAATCCAACCAATCAGTGATCGTAAAAGTCAGAAAGTAAACGGCATTCTGGTCGGCAATCGAATAGTCTTCTGAAGACATGATTCGATTTATCGTTGCAAACGACTGACAACTAAGTCTTATTCAATGGTTATTTCCTTGATCATATTTAGATTTCCCAACCAGATTTGTCCGTTATCTTGTAAAAGATCTTTTTTTTCAACCTGGTAGCTTAGCCCTGGATATGCAAAAGTTGCTTTATATCGACCGGGTGTTACCACTTCAAAATTGTTATAAGTAATTGTAATCGTTTTGCTCTCGTTTTGATTAATTAACGACAACCACTCTTTTTTCCATGAGTTCCAAGGTACGGGTTGAATTACCTCTGTTTTGTGAGTGTAACTTTTGTGATTCTTAAAATCCCTAATTGACAGACCATTTGTGAAGTAATGAAATAAATTTGTACTCATTTTAATTGGGTCTAAATAGTAGTAATTTAAAGGATCATTGTTTTTTAATGTCAAATCAACTTTTACGCTGTTTGAAGATAAATACTGAACTGATTTAATTTCGCAACTTAATCCGGCATGAAATTGATTGTATTTTTTTAAGGCTTCAACAACTCTTTCATCTTCTCGGGGATCTGGTAAAACATTTCCCAATGAGTCAAGTATTTGAATAAACCCAATTGAAATAATATTAGATCCATAAATTGAAGGGTGTGTCATTATTATGGGTCCGGAAGGAAGAAACGATGAATATCCCGGAACTGTCTGTCCTTTGCAAATTTGCACCCTGTCAGCATATACGCTAAAGGCTCCAATGCTTTCAATATCATCGGCAAATGATTTGTTTTCTTTCATATATATCAAATGTGCCGAATAGTCATAGTAGTCAATGTCACTTTGGTTCAATACAACTTTCCCATTTGCGACAATGCAAAAGCCATCTGTGAGTTCTCCGTTAAAATCCAGATTGTCATATTCGCATCCAACAAATAAAATAGCGATAAAAAATAAAAGGGCAGCTGTTGTTTTCATTGTTTGGCTTTTTTATATTCGATTGTTTTAAAAGAGTTGCAGTTCCCACAAACCATTTGTTTCCTGTCGACGAAGCAACCAAACCCTGTGGATATTTTGCTGTTAGCTCTTAGGCATTAATTGCTGTCTCGTTGTATGTTTTTTTTCATTGTAGTTGGTTTAATCCTTTTTGTAGTCGTCTATTACTATGTTGTAGAACATCCATACGTTTATGTGGTTAGTTATGTGCTAACTACAACTTTTTTATAAACGGAATAACACAGGTTCATATTTACCTGAACATAATTGCCAAACCAAACGAGAGCCGATTGATGTCTTCAGTATGCTCCCACTCATCAAACTGACCGTTGTCGTAATCCTTTCTTGCAACCGATTTTGTTTTCTGATACCTGTATGCTACAGTAAACAATAAATCACTGCTTTCACTTAACGGCACTTTAACTCCTATTTCGGGATGAACCATCAATCCCCCATAATGCCGGAGTTCGGTATCGGCAATATAGTAAGGCGACCAGTTCAGGTAAAGTTCGTCATAATGCTTAGCCTTGAAACTAGCAAAAGAATATCCTCCCTTTAATACCACAAAAGGGGAGATTTTGTGATCCCATAGTGTGTATCGTAATTCAGCAAAAAGCGGAAAAAGATTGTAATCGAAAATTTCAAATCCAACTCCTGCACCTGCCGCCCAATGTTCGTTGAACATATAACCATTAGAAATGGTGAACGAAGGTGCAACTGCCAAAGCGGTACGAGTATAGGGACGATAATTTACAGGGTTAGGGGCGATGATCGTTGAAGAGTTATCGTAGTTTTGCGTATAATAAGATGTCATATCAGTTACCTGACTGTTTCCAAACAAAAAACTGACCTGCATTATATTATAAAATCCTTTCTCTTTTCTTTCATCGAAACGGGATTGGATTTCAATATTTTCCACCTTTAGATTAACTTTTTTCCCGGATTGAGCAAAAATGCTGACTGAAAATAATAGCGATAAATTGAAAAACCAAATCTTTTTCATAATAACCATTTTATGGGATGAGTTTAATATTTTCTAAATTGCTGACATCGTATAAGAATAAACCTTGCAAGTTGGCTGCCGCAAGAATATTTCCCGCTTTTAAGTAGCACGTTCCCGATATATCAGGATAGTCTTTCACGAGTTTAAGTTCGTTTTCAGAGGGAGAATAAACTTTCAGTTCATTTCCGAGGGTAATTACATTGGTTCCTATCCTGAATATTGATGTTGCATTAGTGGATATTTTATAATCAAAATATCTTTTCATGTAGGATGAGTCACCATTTGTAAATGCCCCCCAAACAGATTGACCAGACAGTACGAAAAAGGCCTGCATTGTTGGAAGGTAGGTAATATCTAAAGGCCTGAAGTCAGGAAAATACAGATGATAGGAAAAAGGATAACTTTCATTATAAGTGATACAATCGGAATACCCCATGTTATTATTTCCTGTACCCAAAATAAAAATCAGGCTGTCCTGAAAAAACATTTTTACGGGATAGGAATCGCTGTAGTAGTATGGAGGAGCGTATTTTCCCCTAGGTGATGTCCATAAATTTTCCTCTTTTACACTGAAAGATCCTGAACGGAAAGAACAAATAGCCCAACTATTATAAGTACCGTAGGTAAAAATTTCATCAGTATTCATTTTGACCATTCCGATATACGGCTTGTCATTTTCGGGATGATTGCTGAACCAGGAATCGGGTATCACTTTAGTCATCAAGTTTCCATATTGCTGATCGTACTTTGTGAAATCAAGATTGGGCTCCTTGTCTGTTACCGTACCCTTAAGTACATGCGTCTCTGTGCCTACAATAATTCCCTTTCCTTCCACATAAGGTATATTCCAGTAATCCGTATAGCTGCTGAATTGGTTAAATTGATTTTTCTGTCGGTGTAAAATTTTTATCTGAAGTGGATTGCTGACATCGAGAACAACCAAATCTACAAAATTGTTACAAAAAAGCTGGTTATTGACAAGATCGAAGTCTTTGATATACCTGCACTTAATAAAGCACAGATAACTTACACTTCCCGCTTTCTTTTCGTAAACGTGAATACCTTTGAGCGTGTCACCCACGAAATAATATTTATCATTGGACACTATCTTGAAAGGTGCCACTTGCGGCAATCTGGCTGTTACCTGTATATTCCCGATTTCGCTCATATCGAGATAAACCGGATAATCTTTTGATTGCGAGATTATTTTTGAGTAACTGTAAGTATCTTCATAGTTGTTCTCGCATCCAAGCAGTACAAGAATCAGGAATAGGTAGAAATGATGTTTCATAAGAATGCTTATTTAAAGCATGAATTGCAATTCATAGTAATTATAGATGAATATTAATCAATAAACGTTGCGTACAAAATGTTAATTTTCACTTAATATGTTTAGTTCCTCGTGACGTATAAAATTTGTGTCAACCGATGTTTGGCGAAGCGTCCCGCTTCGCCATTTCTGAAAGGCAAGCTGCTCTCCTTATTATAGTTATGCATCAAGGCAAGAGTATTGTTTTAAATTTTAATAAATCCAACAGGAATGTCTTTTTTAGTCAAAATGTAGTCAGGCGCACCACAACGATTGCTTAGATTGTCTAAATTAAGTTTCAAGAGTGTTTGAAAGACTCCACGAAAAGTGTGTTCTGTTGCGTTTCCGAGTTTGTTTCATTGATTAATTCTGCTGCTACATTTGGTCTAAATTCATAGTTTGCTGTTTTCAAATTCAACTGAGAATATCGCAGTCGTTCTTTTTATTATGCTTAACGCCAATGTCCGGCATTTACTCACACCCACACTGAGCCCGAAAGCCTGAACGTATTGTTCACAAATTGCCAACATGTTTCAATCCACACACCCACACGGGGTGCGACCTCAATCAAACGATAAGTTGCCGCGCCGTCTTTGTTTCAATCCACGCACCCATACGGGGTACGACTGGGGATTAATCCGGACTGGCTTATGATCGTGATGTTTCAATCCACGCACCCACGCGGGGTGCGACAGCATCCTGGTAATAATCAGCTAACGGAAATGTGTTTCAATCCACACACCCCACGCGGGATGCGACCTCGCTGCAGCTGAACAAGGGAGCTGAACAGATTCTGTTTCAATCCACGCACCCACACGGGGTGCGACAAATAATCATAGGAGGACCATCGTTTAAAACAGCGTTTCAATCCACGCACCCACGCGGGGTGCGACTCATCGTCGGATGAAAGCGATTGTTAGCCATCAGGTTTCAATCCACGCACCCACGCGGGGTGCGACTTGGCCATTTCGTTGTATAACTTAATGACTTTGATGTTGCAATCCACGCACCCACGCGGGGTGCGACCGGCACGGTCTTCGAGTTGGTTGTAAAGCGTGATGTTTCAATCCACGCACCCACGCGGGGTGCGACAAGATACAAAATCATCAAGAAATTCCTCACCAATAGTTTCAATCCACGCACCCACGCGGGGTGCGACTCTTTAGATTCGAGATAGGTAACAAAATCATCAAGGTTTCAATCCACGCACCCATGCGGGGTGCGACTCAGCCCGATCCTGATTCAGAAGGTAATTTATTGTTTCAATCCACGCACCCACGCGGGGTGCGACTTGTTTCTTTCATAGGTGTTTAGTTAGTTAAATCAGTTTCAATCCACGCACCCACACTGGGTGCGACATGAGATAATACAACTGACCGGTCATTCAACAGAGTTTCAATCCACGCATCCATACGGGGTGAGACAATTGGTGTTTTCGACTGTGGTTTTTTGTTCTTTGTTTCAATCCACGCACCCACGCGGGGTGCGACAAACGGATTTTACAGAAGCAAAAATAAAAGATATGTTTCAATCCACACACCCACACAGGGTGCGACTCCGTACTGGTTCGTCGCGGTCTTATCAACTACATGTTTCAATCCACCCACCCACGCGGGGGTGCGACTTTCGGCTTTTTTAATCTTGCTGTTTGCATTGTCGTTTCAATCTACGCACCCACACGGGGTGCGACAAATCGGCTGTTGCATCACCTAATTTGTCTTTGTAGTTTCAATCCACGCATCCAAAACAAGATGCGACAAAAATCCGAGGATTTTCTTTAACATACTCTCGGTTTCAATCCACGCACCCACACGGGGTGCGACTGTTTTAAGACTAATTCTAAAAGCTCTCCTAAGTGTTTCAATCCACGCACCCAATCAGAATGCAACTTGATTGCCTTCAATAGCGTACAATTTAACCCCGTTTCAATCCACGCACCCACGCGGGGTGCGACGGTGACGCCGTAATTATCGCCGATGGTACAATGTTTCAATCCACACACCCACACAGGGTATGACTCTGTATATAATCGTTTGCTTAACTCCAAGTGTCGTTTCAATCCACGCAATCACAAGGAGTGCGACTTTGAACAACCGTTTTGCATGCCATTTCGTCGGTGTTTCAATCCACTCACCCACGCGGGGTGCGACCTCATTCAAACGATAAGTTGCCGCGCCGTCTTTGTTTCAATCCACGCACCCACACAGGGTGCGACTTTCCTGATCTGTTCCGATGGTGCCCGGTTTACAGTTTCAATCCACGCACCCACGCGGGGTGCGGATACTTCATCAAGTTGGAAAGGTGTTGTAGCTGCGCTTCAATCCACGCACCCACGCGGGGTGCGACATACTTTAAAACTGTCAACATGTTTTTTCTTTGTGTTTCAATCCACGCACCCACACGAGTGCGAAAAAGTGCGAATTTTTCCGCAACACCACCTGATTTGTTTCAATCCTCGCACCCACGCGAGGTGCGACGTGCCGAGGCAACAAATGGCGAACATGCTTATGAGTTTCAATCCACACACCTACACGGGGTGCGACTCAGTGATGGTAATTCTCACGCTGTAAACTTTCAGTTTCAATCCACGCACCCACACGAGGTGCGACCTGCCTGATCTTCGAGTTGATTGTAAAGCGTAATGTTTCAATCCACGCACCCACACGGGGTGCAGCACACTTGCCCCGTCATCCTTTTTTAACGTTGCATCGTTTCAATCCACGCACCCACACGGGGTGCGACCTAACTGCAATGACTACTTTGCTGAACCAATGTTGTTTCAATCCACGCACCTACAAGAGGAGCGACAACCTTCCTCTGCCTTGTCAAAAAATGGCTGCATGTTTCAATCCACGCACCCACACGTGGTGCGACTTCGTCGGATGTGTACATCTTCATTCCCCAGTTGCTTCAATCCACGCACCCTCAAAGGTGCGACATTACCAAAAAGAGTTCCGCCCTCTTTTTTTTTGCTTCAATCCACTCACCCACGCGGGGTGCGACGCTGTTATTGAACAGGCATCTACTATGCTTATCAAGTTTCAATCCATGCACCCACACGGGGTGCGACAAACGTCAAAATAGGTCTGAAGCTGGCCGAACTTGTTTCAATCCACGCACCCACACGGGGTGCGACCTTCTTGCTGTTACATCGCATCCTATTTGTACCCAGTTTCAATCCACGCACCAACGCGGGGTGCGACAAAGCTATTCAAAAGTTCGCCGAAATGAAAACCGGTTTCAATCCACGCACCCATACGGGGTGCGACTTTCGCATACGCCTCAATATTATAATACCACTCAACGTTTCAATCCACGCACCCATGCGGGGTGCGACCGGTTGAACAAATAAGCATTTCACTGCCTGTCTGGTTTCAATCCACACACCCACGCGGGGTGCGACTTCCTAAAATGGGTAATAAACAAAGAGGAAACAAGGTTTCAATCCACGCACCCGCACGGGGTGCAACACCAATATCCCAACTTAACTCCCGATCATGCTAAGTTTCAATCCACGCACCCACACGGGGTGCGACCTTTGTGTGATGGTGCGATGGTTGGAGATATGAGTTTCAATCCACGCACCCACATGGGGTGCGACTTGCAACAAGCCAGATCATAGCCGGACAGAATGCACAGTTTCAATCCACTCACCCACACGGGGTGCGACCGGTTACAACAGGGATGGGATCGTTGTTTCCGTCGTTTCAATCCACGCACCCACACAGGGTGCGACCATGCCATCCCACCGGAGCGATACTTGCTGTCTCGTTTCAATCCACGCACCCACGCAGGGTGTGACACGGTCGAATTCTGACTGTTGAACCATAGACATGTTTCAATCCACGCACCCACGCTGGATGTGACCTTACAGCTTAGTGGCCTTGTCGTACATAGTGGCGTTTCAATCCACGCACCCATGCGAGGTGCGACTGGCTCCTATGATCGCGCCTGTTATGCACCGCGTGTTTCAATCCACGCACCCACACGGGGTGCAACTTGCAAATTCCGGCCAATAGTAATCAAATTTGTCGTTTCAATCCACGCACCCACACGGGGTGCGACTATTTCTATGGCAAACGGCAATTAACGCTTTATACGTTTCAATCCTCGCACTCAAAAAAAAGGCGCGACACCAATTATTGTCGATGATTAAATTAAAACCCAGTAATTTCCTCAGGTATAAGATTCTCGAAATTATTTAACGCATATGTGCCATCTGCATTAATTTTAAGACTTTGATGAACTTTCGCTGAAGAGTATTTACCAGCTTTACAGCCATGATTCCACCAGATTACCTTAATGACTTCCATACTTCCCGCTGGGCGCGAAGAGGATTCATCGTTTTCGAATAATCTCGGAAGTATTTCCTTTATTGCGGTTACATCTTTGTCACTAAACCCGGTTTTTTCAGCTAATTGAGGATTTATACTTCCTACAAAGGAATAAACACTGCTATCAATCCTGTGCTTCATACCCATGGTATCGGAACTTTTCTTCCCGTCGGCAGTTGTGGTGCTGTTCACACTTTTGGTGATTTGAATACTTTCCGGCCGAATAGGCTCAACACTAAATGCCGAATGGATAGAAACAGGACCCCGAACATGTATTGAAACTCCGGATTCTCCGTTTGATTCAGCATCTTCATCTTTTCCCTTTTTCTTCGATACTTTGTCTGCTTTATAGGCAAATACCTGGCCGAATGCCCTTACATCAAACCATTGTTTACAAGCAGTATCGGAATTCAAATTATCTTTCAGCGCTTTTTCAGCCCTGTCCTTTAAACTCTTGGCATCATCCACTTTTCGCTCGTCGCACTGTACAAAAATGGAATGTTTATAATTCCCTTTTTCATCCTTGGCTTCCATCAGGCGATCACGGATTTTGCGTTTTATACACACATCACTCATCTCACCAAAACCATCATAATCCATTCTTGGCCGATTCCCATTAAGAGGATCACCGTTAGGATTAGCCTTTGTAACACGCAGTATAACTGCAAAATCAATTTTGTTCTTTACTGTTTCCATGGTAAATATATTTATTAGTTTTCAGGATTAATTTCTTTTTCTTCTTTGTCGATTTTTTGATTTAGCTCAAGACGCTGGCAGTGGTAAGCCAACAGGTACAATCCGGATAACCTGACATCTTTTTCAAATTCTCCGTTAAGGAACATTGCATGGATCTGTCCCACCAAATTCTTCATATTATACAGGAATCCGGGTCTTTTGGATTGCAACCTACTAATATATGGATTTAGTGATTCCCATATATTTTTCCATGTATGATAAGGTTGATCCGAGAAACGCTGCATCAGTCTTGCTGCGTTCGTTTCGCGCTTCTCTCCGGCCACGTAAAGGGCCTTTTCTTCCAGATGCTCTGCTATTGCAAACAGACGCCCATACAGATAATCTCTATCTGTCCTTGTTTCTTCTAAAGCCATAGTACATTCATTTTTAATTGTATTTTGTGAATTTCTGATTAAGTGACAACGGTACAGAGCACATGCAACGCTCAGGGTGCGTTCCCACTCCCAACGTTCAATGCCAATTTTGTTTGATGCACGCTTAACCGCCGAATCGACTAAATCGATAGGTACTTGCCGCCCATCGACAATACAAGGTAAAAGTCTTTCAATCGTCGATTTTTTCAACTTGTCGTCGAGTCTTTTACCATAACATGCCTCCGCAATAATTCGAGGAGCAGGTGCAATTACTATGTATCCTGAGTGTTTTTTCTTCTTATCCGAAGGGTCCTGGATAAATTCCAAGAAATACCAGGCCATATGCGAATGCCAGGTTTCGATTCGTTTTAAAAATTCGGAATTTGTGAGTTCCCGATAGTAGGTGATAGAGAGCCTTCCGGGTCCTGCCGAATCAAGCCCCATTACAACTATTTTTGTGGCATCCTTTAGTTCAGCATTGTATCCTGCAATTTTATTTGTCAGTTTTCGTGCGAACGTTTGACCGGCATCGGTAAAGGATATCTGATTAATTTCATTTATAATTTCCTCGTCAGATTCATCAAATAGTGAAAGAGTGTCAGATAATAAATCGGGTGTTTCCTGCCCTGATACTGCCCACGACACGATCACCTGGTCGCCATTACGGAAACTTTGCCGGTCAACCAGCCATCTAAGTGCACTGTGGGCTTTTTGAGAAACCTCAGCACTGACTGAAGCTGATTGAATTGCAATTTCTTCTTTCACCCCATTTATCACAACATTATTCAATTTGAATCTACCGAGAAAGGTAAATCCGGCTCTGTCATTGGAAGATATAATTTTAGCTCCATCACCACTGCTACGTATTCTTTTCGGATGGTTTAAGGCTATTGCTTTTTTGAGTCCGGTTACCATGCAGATATCTTCAACTGATTCCTGGCTCTCGGAGTAAAGTTGCCAGCTTTTAAAAAGTGACGGATCTTTCCAACACCTTGTTTCATTTTTGCCAGGAATCTCAACCTTCCAGCGAATCAGTAAATCTGCCAAATCATCGCCGGGATTTCCAAACGGTTTACCGGTTCCAATTATGTCAGTGTACAAGGTTCCCTGCTCTAAGTATTTACTGATGGCCTCCACCATTGGATGGTTAAAATCTGAGTTTTCCCATTTTTTAAGTTGCTTGCTATAAGAGTTAAAATATGACTTCTTACCACCTATATAATCTTTTGCACAATATTGGATCTTATCGCATAACGGATGAGGCTCTTCTCCGCTGGTTCTGGAAGAAGATTTCTCAGTGCAGGGAATGATTATCTCCTGGTCATTTTTATTCTCAATCAGTGAAGCATCGATAAAATAGGAATTACCATCAATTCTAACTTCGATATGGGAATTTTGTAAGGTGTGGAATGGTGGCAACAATGGTTTTGGTGGCCTCTTGTTCGGGTTAACTGAACTAAGCGATTCCTCCTTGCCATAGCAGTTTTCGTACGTTTTGTAAAGTTCTTCAATCCAACTCATACCGAGCCGTCCTCCGCCCCGGTTTCTAAAACTAATTCTTCATATTCAGTTTCAACGCTTTTAAAATTTTCCCCTTCGCCGAATGGTTTAGCGACCATAGGTCGTATGAACTTTCTTACTGTGCATCGGTCCGGATGTTCAAACTCAATGATTCCTTTTTTCAAAACTGGTCGCCAGAAACGTGTTACCAGTTCATCCTTCCCTGTTTCATCCGGATAATCAAAACCATGAAACATTAGACCATAGCTGACTTCATCCACTTCATCGTAAGCACCGGTACCTTCCCCAAAAGTGCAAGGCTCTGCGTATCCCTGGCAGTCGCGGGTGCCCAAAAATATATCCTGCCTTCCGCCACGTTCGAGCATACGATGTGCTATTTGAAAGTGCTTACCTTCAATACGGTCTTTGGCCAATTCAGGTCTGTGGATATTCCATTCAAAATGAGCCAATACCTGGTATTCAACGTCAACAAGATAAGTATAGATAGCAAGATCATTTCCTCCGCTCATCCGAAGTGGTTTGGTCCCTTTGGTCTGTGTTCGGACAGATTTCATAACCCTTACCTTATCGATATACCAAATAAGTGTTGGTTTCCAATAAATCGATTTTGCAACTCCCTTCAAAGCTTCATAGGTTGGAATGTGGTACGAACATCGTTCGCCCCCAAGTTTTGTTAGAGGATCGGTAAAAAGGGCATACCGACCCCAAACTTTAAATTGCATACTGTTTTTAGGTGTTTCCATATTTTACGGTATTTGTGAACTTTATTCGTTTACTATTTCGGTGTTCAATCCAAATTCAGGATGATAATAACGGGGATCTGTAAGAACCAATACTCCAATTTCGGGAACTTCTTTTAAAGCCCCTGCATCCAGTAGTTTTTTTATCACATTCGGGAATGCATTCACAGTGTAGCGTTGTGCTCTTTTAAGTAATGCAAACTGTTGTTCTACAGTAAACTGTGAGAATAAATGATCCACTATTCCTTTTCCAGATGCTGCATAAGGCACTACTATGCCACGTGTTGCAGCATCAATAGCTTTAAATGCATCGCCTGCTGCTTTAAATGATTGACGAAAATAAATTCCTGGTTGCTTGCCTTGTGTCCTGCTATATTCTCCAACAGATATACTATTAGTGCTTAAGAGTTCCAATAAGTTGTCATTTCGGCCAACATCAACCGGGTAAGTCATTTCAGCAGCACGGTTATAAAAATAGTATTGAAAATACCGGTCCATAATAACCGGATTAAGAATATCATTTGGTAATACTGACTCTGGCAGTTTCATTTCGTGCAAAATTCGCTCGCTTACTTCTTTCCCAACTTTAATATCACGAAGGGAATCTATGGTTTCATTCGCAGGATTAATAATAAACACTTTACCCATACCTCTCAGTCCATTCCGGTTACAGCGACCAGCTGCCTGGGCAATGGAATCGAGACCGGCAACAAAACGAATTACTGATCCGAAGTCAACATCAACACCAGCTTCAATAAGTTGCGTACTTACACAAATCAGTGGTTCGTGCCCTAATTTTTCCCTTATTTCGGTAAGTTTTGCCATTCGATGAGCAGGGCACATACTCGTGCTGAGATGATAAACGGGATAATCGGTCATTTCTGAACAAGCCTCATAGACAGCCTGGGCATTTTTCTTCGTGTTTACAATTACAAGGCAACTTGAACTATCAGTGGTTTGTTCAATTGCCAACGCGGCGATCTCACCAGTTTCCCAGCCTTGCGGTTTAATCCTGTTGACAACCTCAACCCGTTTTAAAGCTGCAAACAAGGTTTCGATATCAGGTATAATCTCGTTAGTTTTATCAAAACTAATCTTGCCCTTGTTCTCGTTAACATTATTCAATAATGGTTGGGTAGCTGTACACAAAACGACACTGCTGTTGCAATTGTTAGTAAGATAGTTAATGGCATTGCAAAACATGTGAACAGTTTTGATTGGCAATGTCTGAATTTCATCAAAAACGATGACCGAGTTGGCCAGTTGATGCATCCTTCGGGCACTACGTGTCCCGCCACCGAACAACGTCTCCAATAACTGGACACTGGTTGTATAGATGATGGGGGCATCCCAGTTCTCGGAAAGTATTTTGTTTTTCCAATTTTCTATTTCAGGCATCAGGTTCGAGTGATGTTCTAACACGATCTGCCCTTCTTCACTTTTCTTTTTTTCGAGAATTTCACGAACCACCTGAGCGTTTTGGTCGATAATGGATGTGAAAGGAATTACGTAGATGATCCGATCGAGTTTATGTTTCTTTGCATGGTGAAGAGCGAACCGCAAACTTGCCAGCGTTTTGCCGCCTCCTGTAGGAACAGTAAGTGTGAAAACACCGGTTCTATCTGAGGATCTTGATAAACAACTTTCAGATACCATTCTTCGGAGTTCATCAACTTCGTTTTTTCCGGTTTTATCATCAAATTTCTTGAGCTTTTCTTCCAGCCTTTCAATGAGTAATTCCCAGGTGATATATTTCCCATTCTGTCTTGTGATTACATACCTTGGATTTTCAAAATTAGCGGTATCAAGTCGATCTGCATCTATCAGGCAACTATAAAGCATCCGCGCCATCAAGCCGAGCTGAAATTGCGTTTTTATTGATTTTTCTGATTTTTCCCGTTGCGCAATATTCTTTAATCCTTTCAAAACATCTCCCAGGCATTCAGGGTCCTCCATTAAACTATTGAGCTTTACAATAATTTCAGATTCTGCCTTAGATAATACTTCCTCTATATGAGTTTTATCGCCTGATTTGGCCAAACGTCTGTCGAAGTTATTTTCACCTTCAAGCGTTAGGCAATCGATTAACCCAGAATGATGCGATGCTACACAAAGTGCCAATAATTGAGGGGCAATTTGTTCAGACAATTTTTTTTCCTTGACTAAATTCCAAATGTATTGCGCCCCAGCTGTCGAATGGTCTACCTTGCCTTTTAGCCCTTGTGAATCGACATATTCGTCATTATCTTGATTTATTAGCCCGGTGGCCGATCCCAAATAATTTTGAAAGGCATCGCTGTATTTCCCAAAATCATGCAGTATTCCGATTAATTTTCCTGCCCGGGCGAGGCCAATTTTTGAAGCATTATGGGATGCAATATCAGAAACACTTATGATATGGTCTTTAACTGATTGACAAACTTGATCTTCCTTTCTGATATGAGCAATATATTTTTTAGCTTCCATAAAGCATTTACACTATTTAGGTTAATTCAGGTGGCATATACTGGTACTCATAAAGTACCGTTGCATTATATGTAATTCAATATATCATAGTATGGATTGATTTTCTAATTCCCCTCAAAATTCGTTGATTCAACTCCGGAATTCGCGGAGTCACCAAAACATTGTTGGCATTTGTTGATTTTTAATCGGACAAATTGACGAAACCCTTTGTCGCCGATTAACTGAATGTCTTCTGCGATGCCAAGCACGAAGCGACCAGGGCCTTCATATTTCGCAACCGGAGCTTTAAATGCAAACAGGTTTGCGCTGATTAGGGTGATAAATTTCGTTGCTAAAGGGTATTCCTCAGTTAGCAGATTTTTTGCTCTTAGGTTAAGTCTGAATTCAATCTGCTTGTCTAATTCACCGGTATTTCTGAAAATATCGACAGGTAAGGAACGGTGCGAATTTTCGTGTTCCCAGGCAAAAGGAGTTTCAGTAAAATCTTCGATACGACAAATTTTAAACTGTCGGTTCTTTTTCAACCCGGTATCAAAAGCCCACACGAGGTTAAAATCGTCTTTAAATTCAAACGGCTCCACCATCCGGTTTTTCACAGTTTGACTATTCCCAGAAGAATAGTTAATCAGTAATATTTGTTTTTTTGATTGCTGTGCAGTCCGTAATGCCTGAACAATTGCCGACTTTTCTTTATGGATATATGATTCAATAGCTTTGTCCTGATTCAAAAAGGAAACGAGTTTTTGTTTGAGTTTAGCTGAGCGTTCCGGCTTTTCATTCAGCGCATCAATACAACATGAAAGCAGATACGACTCTTCCTCTGAAAAATGAAGTAAATCACTTAGGATGTGATTTTCATTCACCTTGTATTCAATCCGGTATTTACCCTCTTCTTGTTGAAGTTCGAAACCCGTTTCTCTTAATAAATTACAGTACGTGTAAAATGCAGAGCTTTTGATCTCCAGAAAGGTAATGCATTCTTCTTTAGTTTTCGGATAGCTGCCCGATAAAAAAAGGATCAACCGGAGGATCCTGTGTGTTTTGGTTTCGTTAGGCATTTTGAGAATTATTTTTCAAAAATTAAAACAGTAGTATTCGCATACTGTCTGACTAATCTGAATTTTGTCTTTTGCTAATTTTGCAATAATCCACAAAACAGGCGACTACTCGAATAATAGCTTCAGGGAATGATCCTTAATTTATCATTTTGTACTCCTCTTTTATGAATAATTACTCTGATATATTAATCCTTTTACAAATTCTAAGAGCAAATCTCAAATACAACTTTTGTAATTCAGCGAATATATTCAAAATGAAACATATTATGACAATATTTCTAATTTTTTGACATGTTGTTTAACATGCTTGTGTATTGCATTCTCAAAGAAACAGGGAGAAGCTCTCACACTAGTAGAGAAGTCGTGAACACAAAAAAACCTTGTAAACAAGGCTTTTTTGTATTTTAGAAATGAATATCTTCTCCTTCTTTACCTTTATGTTCCAATTCCCTTTTGGATTTCTTTGCCTTTCTGGAAGCTTTTTTGATTCTCTTTCAGCTTCTTCAGTTTCTTCCTTTTTGGAAACATAAAGGGTGTAGTCGCGACAGTAATTATCGGCTTGTTCATTTTCGCCATCTCAAATATGACGTATTTGACGCCGTCGTATTCGTAACGTAATTTTTCGAGATCTTCCAGGCGACAGGCAAATTTTGCAACGTTCAGACATTCAACTGAAAAAGCAAAAGTATCGAAACCAGTTACGTTGCATTGGTTGAGAGCTACACATATTTTGAAATCGGAACAGATTTAAGGTATATACAAGAATTATCATGTCATAAGAGTTCAAAAACGACCGAGATTTGTACTCATGTCACAGAAAAAAGTTTACAGAAAATAAAGTCTCCTTTCGATTATTTGTAAAGTATAAACATTATTTTTACAAGATAAGTCTGACCCCTGTCAGGGGTATATACAAGTTGTGCACCATTATAGAAACTGTCATAAGAACGAACTTAACTCAAAAAACAGATCATGAAAATCAAAATTGTTTATTATTTTATTCTTGCAATTATTTTAACAAGTTGTGGCAATGGACCTTTAAAAACTGAACTGCCAGGGATCCAAAAAATAACGCTGCAACTAAATGGGAAAAAATATGATGAACTATATTTAAAAGCGATGTTGCCTGTTCCCAGTCATTTTTTGAATGTTAAGATTTTTGCAGGACAATCTGAAGACGGTCACACATGGACATTTACTATTCCTGATTCTATCAACAAAATGGTTGATAACTACAGCATACTAACACAACCTTTTGATTTTAAAACAAATACATCCTATACGATCAAGTTCGCTGGTTTATCCAAAAATGAGCAATTCTTTTCCTACATATATGATGAAAAAAATCCAATTCTTGAAGCTACCTATACTGAAACAAACCAAGTTAAAGGAGTACCCGGACAAGGATACTTTATTTCAGTGAACGACACTTTTTCCAGTGATGGACCCTCCTTATCGAGGGATATATTCAGTGTTAATTTTAAGGCGAAAGATACTGAAATGGAATTAAGTATGAAATTTCGCGAGTTCCCTTTTATCGATATGGATCATTATGATATATCAATTGCAAAAAAGGACTCAATTTCCAAACTATACCCCAATTCAAAATATCTGATGAGTAGGTTTTATTGGATGCGTAGCTCCTTTAAAAATATGGATGATGCCAAAAAGATTTATGCCAACTTTTCAAAAGAAAATAAGTCTACCTGGTTTGGCGAAGAAAGTGGCAACTTCATCGCTAATTATAAAAAACTGTATTCATCAGGATTTGAAAATGTATTATTAAAAAATTCAGATACTGAAATATCGGAGCCAATCATAAGGGATTCAACAAAATTCACATTAGTAATCTTTTCGGCATCATGGTGCAGCCCTTGCCATAAAATTATTCCAGAACTCATGGATGTTTATAAAGACTTGAACGGGAAATTGGAGATGGTATACATTTCGTTAGATCAGAGTAAAACAGTGAATGATTGGAAGAAATTAATAAAAGAAAAAAGCATTCCCTGGAGAAGTCTTTTAACTGTCGGTCGTGTGAAAGAAATTGAAGACAAATACGATGCAGGTTCAATACCTCATATGCTGCTTGTTTATCCCGACAAATCAGTGAAAAAGATTGACATAAGAGATATAGACGATAAAAAAATGCTTTACCAATTAGTTAAAAACGAAAAGTAATATGTCGTGACACCTTCTGCTTTAGTGCGAATATTAACAGTGCACAACATAAGCTACCCTCAAATGCGGCGGCAATGGTTTTCGGTGAATAACTTTCTGCTCAAGCAGATTATCGGTTTGACAGGAAATTGCCCGCAATCCGCCCCTGCGTGTAGCTTCAAATGTTAGCGGCAGGTTAATGTAGCACTTGTTCATATGAATTCACATGCTAATAAGACATGAATCTAAAAGGAAGAATAGACTTTAGAGTTGCAAGTGATGCAAGAAAAATTATAAGCCATTTCAAGATGGGAAACAGGTCGGTTTTTGTTGGATTGGTAATCGCAATAATGCTCTTTGTTGGTTGTACCAATAATTCTGAAAAAGTGGATCACCTTCGCACTTATGCGAAAGCTTATGGCTATGTTAAGTATTTCCATCCGGGCGATGAAGCATCCCAAATTGATTGGGCAAAGTTTTCAATCTATGGTGCAGCCAAAATTGAAAAGTGCAAGACAAAAGAACAATTAGTTGCTGCACTGAATAACCTTTTTAATCCAATTGCACCTTCTGTAAGGTTCTTAATATCAAAAAACAAACCTGGCTATGATTTGAAATTGATAACGCCAGATAATACTGCGGGATACCGGCTTACTTACTGGCAACACAAGGGAATTGAAATTGGTTTAATCCCAAAAAATTGCTATAAAAGTGTCCGGGTAGGCAATGGCCCCAATCCGGGAGAAGGAAAAATATTTGATGCTCAACCTGCGTTTGGACAGATCATAACAAAAGAAATAGGTGACGATATTTATTGTCAAGTTCCGCTGGTGCTTTACCGAAACGATAAAAATTCGTATCCACGGGCAGATTCATTGGCATTTAAACAACTGAAAACTGAAATCGGAAAGTTCGATTACAAGCAGGATACATTATCACTTAGATTGGGCAACGTGATTAACGTTTACAATGTATTTCAGCATTTCTATCCTTATTTCGACGTTGTGAATGTAAAATGGGACAATGAGTTGACAAAAGCACTTTCGAGGTGCTTTACCGATGTCAGTGCAAAAGATGAATTAATAACGCTTGAAAAGTTTACGGCTCCACTAAAGGATGGACATATCTTTGTAAGTTCCAGCTGGGTCGGATTTGCCGCTCCTTCTATTGCCTGGGAATGGATAGAAGGTAAGTTAGTTATAACCCATATTAGTAATAATCCAAATATAAATATAGGCGACATTGTTACCCAAATAGATGGGGTTCAATCGAAGAAGTATTTTGAGGAGATTAATTCGAAAATTTCAGCAGGGACAAACGGATGGTTAAATTACAGGGCTAACCGAATGAGCTTGCTTGGTGAAAATGGATCAGTGATGAAGCTGACAATAAATGGCAAGCTGATTGACGTTGTACGGAATAGCGATTCTTATTATACGGAAATGGCCATAAGGATAAATGAAAAACCATACCGGCAGCTTGGCGACAGCATCTGGTATTTAAATATGTCTGAGATTAAAATGGATGCCATAAATAAACTGTTGCCTGCACTTACAAAATGCAAAGCAATTATATGTGATGCAAGAGGGTATCCAGAGGGTAATCATGAGTTTATAACCCATTTGATGCAAATGGATGATACGACAACTTCCTGGATGCAAATTCCTCAGATCATCTATCCGGACCATGATGGTATTGCGGGGTATAAAAAGGAGAATTGGATACCCGGCATGAAAGCAAGAAAGCCTTACCTGGGAAATAAGAAAATCGTGTACATTATCGATGGCCGTGCAATTAGCTACGCCGAAAGCTGTTTAGGATATATTGAAGGTTATAAGTTAGCAACCTTTGTTGGACAACCAACTGCCGGGACAAATGGTAATATTAACCCGTTTAATTTACCCGGTGGTTATCATATTTCATGGACTGGCATGAAGGTTTTAAAACACAACGGCTCTCAGCATCATGGAATTGGTATATTGCCAGATGTGTACGTAACGAAAACAATTCAGGGAATTAAAGATGGCAGGGATGAATTTTTAGACAAAGCGATTGAAGTAGCCAAACAAAAACAACCAGCTGCAAACAGCAAAATACCGGCAAGTCGGGCTTCAGTGCTTCGTTGACAGGAAAGTAATAAATTGAAAAGCAAATCTTCGTAGGAAATTCATCGGTTAAATCCTGCCCAGCATGTATTTGCGCAACCGTTAGTAGTCCAAATACATGTGGAAAGGATTGCTATTGACTCACCGATAACTGACTCAATACTGAATCCATTTGAGCAATATTCTCTTCTGAAAATCCCTGCTTAAAAAAGACCACCTTTCCTTTGTTAATAATCAAATTGGTTGGCAGCAACTCCGGATAACGCCCCTTTTTAATGCTTTTATCAGGATTAAGTGAAAACAAATAATCTATTAATCGCTCTTTTTCAAATAATTGAAAATATTCAGGTTCGTTTTTCTGAAGGTCAATCCACGCCAGTACTTCCTTTTCCGTTTCACCTGTAACGGCTATAAAGAGGATGTTTTCATCCTCATACTTGTCCATAAGCCGGTTAAGATCCGGAATTTCTTTTTGACAGGGACCGCACCAAGTCGCCCACAAATTAATCACAAATGTTTCTGCTCCGGCTTCGTCACTTAATAGCTTATTATTTTCCAGCTCTTTGCGTATCGGATCGTCAATCTTTTCCACATCACGGTAGAAATGATATGCTTTTCGTTTTGCCAGTTCGTTGTTCGAAACAACCAGTACAATAAATATCAAACCAATAGTCAATGGATATCTGAGTTTCATAAAAACATTTTCTTTTGAATGGTGGAATTAAGAATGATAAATACAGCCAGGGCATAAAGCGCAATTATTCCGATTTGGGCTGCTCCAAGTAAGTTTTCGGCCACTAGTTGATTCATCGCGTTAAGAGGAAAGTATTCACCAACCGACGATTCCATTTTCTTTTGTAAATAACTACCCGCCCATCCTTCAATTAGCCAATAAATAAACACAGGAAGTAACATTACATATCCAGGACGCAAAAAAGCGATGGCCATACCCAATGAACCAACCATGAACAAATAAAAATACTGGGCAAACATGGCATTAAAGTCAGTATTCATGATTAACTCCAAAGGAGTGATATTGTAAAAGAAGCTAAGCACAGCATAACACAAAAAATCAATCAGAATAAACAATCCGGAGTATACAATAACCTGGAAGATACTGTATATAAATAGTTTATTTCGCGACCAGCCAAATACCAGAAGCATCTTATAAAAGCCCGATGTATTCAGGTGTACCGCCGTTTGCAGCATCCAGAAAATGAAAAACAGCGCCATGATACCCGACTGGAAAGCTCTTCCCGAAACAAATCCGGCCAACGCTCCCCCTTCGAGATGTTTTTGACCATTCCCAATCCAATAATCGATGAACGCCATAAAAACCATAACGAGGAATAAAGCCACTATTGGCAAAATCTGTTTCCTGTTTTTCATCAAACAATATTCAATGGCTATCATTTGCTATTATTTTAGGAGATTGATAATTTGCTCATTACAATCAGGAACTATCTGACGAGCATCGATTTTCCCGATTAATTTACCATCCTTTAGAATGAAAAAGAAGGCTTCCTGAGAATGGATTTCATTCAGTAGGTGAGTTGACAGAAAAACATATTTCCCTTGCTTTACCAAATCGGAAATCAACCGATTTAACAATTCAATCCCAAGTGGATCAAGACCATTGAACGGCTCGTCCCATAGTAAAATAACAGGATTACCAACGAGCGACAATGCCAGGCTCAACCGTTTTTTCATGCCGGTTGATAAAGCCTTAAACGGCTTGTTCCTGAAGGTATTTAATTCCCAGTACGAAAGCCATTTTTCGCATTCGTCAAACGACGCTTTCTTAATTCTTATACAGATATCGAAAATCTCATTTACCGTTAATGATGGTTCGGTGAAAAAAGGTTCGGTGGAAATTCCTGTTTTTGTGCGGCTGGTGTCGGTATTTGAATCACCGTTTATACAGATTTCGCCCTTGTCAGGTAGAATAAATCCGGCAACCAGGTTAAAAAGCGTGCTTTTACCTGAACCGTTTGCCCCAACAAAAACATAAAGGCCGGGTTCCTGAATTTCCAAATCGAATTCATTGACAGCAGCTTGATTTCCAAATCTTTTGGTGAGTTTACTTATTTTCAGCATGGTTCGACGAGTTTTCTTCAAATTGTTGTTCCAGTTTTTTTTCTGCTTCCAGGTCGCTTATATATTTTGACCGGAGCGGCTTTTCGTTCAGGATATT
>Ga0209511_1001396_pt1 | contig 21576 bp, 22 predicted proteins | sample SSSSmetaG_FD_184141 | JGI IMG/M metagenome (GOLD analysis project Ga0209511, IMG submission 184141) | Glacier valley bacterial and archeal communities from Borup Fiord, Nunavut, Canada, to study Microbial Dark Matter (Phase II) - ​SSSS... | ecosystem: Environmental > Aquatic > Freshwater > Ice >...
CCGATCATCCTGGGGGTCTTCATGGGCCGCATTCTAGTGGCCCGTGACGTGACCCGACGCGTCACCCTTCCCCGGAGGGAAGGGCACGACACTCAAAGCAGCTTGTCGAGCGTGATCGGCAGGTCGCGCACACGCCTGCCGCACGCGTTGTAGATCGCGTTCGCGACCGCGGCACCGACGCCGGTGATGCCGATCTCGCCGATGCCGTGCGCGCCCATCGGCGCATGCGGGTCGGCGATGTCGGTCCAGATCACGTCGATGTCGGGGACGTCCATGTGCACCGGCACGTGGTACTCGGCGAGGCTGGGGTTCATCACGCGGCCGTTGCGTTCGTCGAACTGCGTCTCCTCCATCAGCGCGAGGCCGAGGCCCATCACGATGCCGCCCCGGAACTGGCTCGCCGCGGTCTTCGCGTTGAGGATGCGACCGCAGTCGAACGAGCCGAGGAAGCGACTCACGCGCACTTCGCCGGTCACGCTGTTGACGCGCACCTCGCAGAACTGCGCGCCGTAGGAATGCATCGACCAGTGCTGCATCTCGAGCGGCGGCGGCGCCTCGCCTTCGACCGTCAGCTCGTCGAGCTTCGCGCGCGCCAGCAGCGACGCGTAGGTCTCCTGCTTCGACGGATCCTCGATGCTGCAGAGCGCACCGTCGCGGCCCTCGACCGCATCGGGCTTCAGGCCGTGCAGCGGCGAGTCCTTGTCCGCATGCTTGAGCAGCTCCTCGAACAACGTGGCCTGCGCCACCATCACGGCGCTGCCGATCGACGCGGTCTGCTGCGAGCCGCCCGCGAGCACGACGCCGGGAAAGCGCGAGTCGCCGTAGCAGACCTGCACCCGGTCCATCGGCAGTCCGAGCCGCTCGGCCGCGACCTGCGTGTGCACGGTCGCCGTGCCCATGCCCATCTCGTGGGCCGCGATCTCGACCTTCACCGACACGTCGTCGCCGTCGCCCTTCGTGAGGACGATGCGCGCCGCGCCGCCCGGCATGCGGTAGTACGGATAGGTCGCGCTCGCCACGCCCATGCCGACCAGCCACTCCCCATCGCGCTGCGTGCCCGGCTCCGCATGCCGCGCGCTCCAGCCGAACTTGTCGGCGCCGGCGCGATAGGCCTCGACCAGATGGCGCGACGAGAACGCCATCCCGGTCGTCGGGTCCTTCCCGGGCTCGTTCTTGAGCCGCAGCGCGATCGGGTCCATGCCCATCTCGGCGGCCAGCTCGTCGATCGCGCTCTCGAGCGCGAAGGTGCCCACCGACTCGCCGGGCGCGCGCATGAACGTGTTGGCGATCATGTCCATCTTGCCGACCTGCACGTCGAGCTCGAATGCACCGGCCGAATACATGCACCGCGTGCCGACGATGAACGGCTCGGGCATCGCGTTGTGCGCGGTCATCGTCACGGTGCCGGTGTGGATCAGCGCGTCGAAGGTGCCGTCCGCCTGCGCGCCGATGGCGACGCGCTGCTCGGTGCTGGTCCGCCCGCCCACGATGCGGTAGACGCCTTCGCGGGTCAGCATGATGCGCACCGGCCGACCGGCGAGCTTCGATGCCGCGGCGCCGAGCACCTGGTGCTGCCACAGCGTCTTGCCGCCGAAGCCGCCGCCCACGTACGGCGACGTGACGTGCACCTGCTCTTCCTTCATGCCGAAGATCTCGGCCATCGAGAAGGCCATGTGCGCCACCGCCTGCGACGCGTCGTGGATCGTCAGCTCGTCGCCCTTCCACGCCATCGTCGCCGCATGCAGCTCGATCGCGTTGTGGTTCTGGCGCGGCGTGTGATACGTGGCGTCGACCCGGTGCGGCGCGGCGGCCAGCGCCGCTTCCGCATCCCCGGTCTCCACATGCTGCGGCTCGCCCTGGAACGAGCCGGTCTCGGTCCCGTTCGCCTTCGCCGCGGCCACCGACGTGACCGACGCCTCGACGTCGTAGGTCGCGCGGATCAGCGACACGGCATGATCGGCCTGCTCCTGCGACTCGGCCAACACGACCGCGATCGGCTCGCCGTTCCAGTGGATGCTGTCGTCCTGCATCACCGGCAGGTTGCTGCCGCCGGCTGCCTTGGGGCCGGTGCCGAACAGCGGCGCCGGCTTCATCGTCGGGGCATTGCGGTGCGTCATCACGAGAACGACGCCGCGTGCCGCTTCGGCCGCGCTCGTGTCGAGCGTGGCGATGCGGCCTTTCGCGATCGTGCTGAACGCGAGCGCCGCGTAGGCCATGCCGTCCATCGGAAACTCGGCCGCGAAGCGGGCCTTGCCCTGCACCTTCAGCGGGCCGTCGATGCGCGACACCGGCTGCCCGATCAGGCCGTGCCTGCGCGCGATCATCGGGTCGGGCTTGCCGCCGGGGATCAGCGCGTCGGGCGCGTGTTCGACGACGGTCTTCATCACCGTCATGACGGCGCCCTGCACTGCGTTCTTGATGGCGCTCATGCCGAAGCTCCCTTCGTGGCCTGTTGCGTCAAGCTGCCCAGCACCGCGACGAGGGTCCGCTTCGCGAGGTCGATCTTGAACCCGTTGTCGCGCAGCGGCTTCGCGTCGTGCAGCTCGGCGTCGGCAGCGGCCATGAAGGCGTCGGTGTTCGCCGGCTGGCCCTTCAGCAGTTCTTCCGCCCGCCACGCGCGCCACGGCTTGTGCGCGACGCCGCCCAGGGCGAGCCGCACGTCGCGGATCGTGCCGTCCTCGATGTCGAGGGCGGCCGCCACCGAGACCAATGCGAACGCGTAGCTCGCGCGGTCGCGGACCTTGCGATAGGTGGACTGCGCGGCGAAGTCGAGTGCCGGCAGCGCGATCGCCGTGATCAGTTCGCCGGGCGCGAGCATCGTGTCTCGCTCCGGATGGTCCTCCGGGAGGCGGTGCAGGTCGGTCAGCGGCAGCGTGCGCGTGCCGGTCGTCCCCTGCAGATGCACGATCGCGCCGAGCGCGGCGAGGGCGACGCACAGGTCCGACGGATGGGTGGCGACGCAGGCTGGCGACGCGCCGAGGATCGCGTGGATGCGATTGAAGCCGTCGACCGCGTCGCAGCCCTGGCCCGGCGTGCGCTTGTTGCAGCGCGAGCCTTCGTCGTCGTAGAAGTAGTTGCAACGGGTGCGCTGCAGGAGATTGCCGCCCACCGTCGCCATGTTGCGGATCTGCGCCGATGCCCCGGCGACGATCGCGCGCGACAGTACCGGGAAGCGCGTGCGCACCGCGCGATGCTCGGCAACCGCGGTGTTGCGGGCGGCCGCGCCGATCAGCAGGCTGCCATCGTCGCGTTCCTCGATCGTGCTCGACAGGCCGGACACGTCGACCAGCGACGCCGGCTTCTCGATCGTCTCGCGCATCAGGTCGACGAGATTGGTGCCGCCGCCGAGATAACGGGCCTGCGGGTGGGCGCCGAGCGCCACGGCCTGGGCCGCATCGGCGGCACGCGCGAAGGTGAACGGAGTCATCGCGCCACCTCCGCGTACTCCTCGCCGATCGCGGCGACGATGCCGTTGTAGGCGCCGCAACGGCACAGGTTGCCGCTCATGCGTTCGCGCAACTCGTCGGGCGTGAGCGCGATGACCTCCGCCGCGAAGTCCGCGGTGACGTTGCTCGGCACGCCGCGTTTCAGTTCCGCCGCCATGCCGACCGCCGAGCAGATCTGTCCGGGCGTGCAGTAGCCGCACTGGAAGCCGTCGTGGTCGACGAACTTCTGTTGCAGCGGATGCAGCGCGCCATTCGCGCCCAGCCCTTCGATCGACGTGATCGAGCGGCCCTCGTACTGCACCGCCAGCGCGAGGCAGGACAGGATGCGCTCGTGTCCGTCGACCAGCACGGTGCAGGCCCCGCAGGCGCCCTGGTTGCAGCCCTTCTTGGCGCCGGACAGGTGCAGGTGCTCCCGCAGGAGGTCGAGCAGGGAGACACGAGGGTCGTCGGGGACCGGCGTCGGCGAACCGTTGATGGTGATGGGCATGACGCGGATCCTCGGGCGGCGTGGGTGGGGTGCAGCGGGCAGTTTCTGGCGCCGTCGACGCGCCGCACACCGGTCAAGCGCGCAACCGGTCATTGCCACGAACGGCGTTCGCGGATCAGCCGTCGCCTGAATCGCGTCGATCGACCGCGCGCCCATCGCCCGACACGACTGCGTCACGGAAATGCCGTGAGAACGGAACCCGCACAGCCTCGACCTCGACGATCTTCCCGACGTGCTGCCGTGGGCCGACGAGCTGGCGATCACCGCGGATCACTTGAAGGTCGGCCCGATGCGGGCGGCGATCGGCGGGTACGTGATGGCGCAGCGCAGGGCGACACGACAGCACCACACCCGGGCCCAGGGCCCCCCGCGGATGCGTGCGCGCTAGCGCGTCAGCAACCGCCGCAGCCCGTAGCTGAGCGCGTCGACGATCCCCACCAGCACGATCATCGCCACCAGCACGGTCGCCGTGCGCGGCATCTGGAACAGCGCCATGTGGAACGCGAGCATCTGGCCGAGGCCGCCCGCGCCGACGACGCCGAGCACAGCGGCCGCACGGATGTTGTTCTCCCAGCGATAGAGCGTGTAGCTCGTCAGCTGGGGAACGATCTCGGGCAGCGTCGCGTACCAGAAGATGCGGCCTTCGGGCACGCCCTGCACGCGCAGCGCCGCGGCCGGGCCGTCCGGCGCATTCTCGATCGCCTCCGCGAAGAGCCGCCCGAGCACGCCGGTCGTGTGGGCGGCGAGCGCCAGCGTGCCGGCGAACGGACCGAGCCCGGCCGCGATCAGCAGCAGGCTCGCCCAGACCAGCTCGGGCACCGCGCGCAGCGCGTTCAGGAGGAGACGCATCGGTGTGCGCAGCCGGGCCGTCGCCCCCGCGTGCAGGCGGCTCGCGGGAAGCGCGAGCAGGAGGCCGAGCACCGCCGCGATCGCGGTGCCGAGCGCCGACATCGCGAGCGTCTGCCAGGTCGCCGCGACCACCTGCCGCACGAAGGCCGGGCGCGTCTCCGGCGGAAAGAACTCGCCGACGAAGCGCGCCATCGCGGCCATCGCGTCGCGCGAGAAGAACTGCGCCCACTGCAGGTCGAGCGACACGAAGCTCGCGACGACAAGCGCCACCAGACCGGCCCCGAACCAGCACGCGCGGCAGCGGGCGTCGAACAGCGGCGGCGGCAGCTTGTAGGGCAGGTTCGCCGCCGCGCGCCCGGTCATGCGAGGTTCCTGCGCAGCCACGTGCTGGTGCGATCGGCGACCGCGACCAGCCCGAAGAACACGATCAGCATCGTCGCGACCTCGCCGCCGGCGAACATCTTCAGCGAGCCGTCGAGCAACTGGCCGAGCCCGCCGGCGCCGACGAAGCCGAGGACCACCGACGAGCGCACTGCGCATTCCCAGCGATAGACCGTGTAGGAGATCAGCTCGCCGGCGTTCTGCGGCAGCAGCCCGAACCAGAACGCCTGCAGCCGGCCGCAGCCGTTGCGCAGCAGCGTCTGCGAGACGTGTGCCGAGCCGCTCTCGAGGATCTCGCCGTAGACCTTGCCGAGCATGCCGCCGTAGGTGAGCCCGATCGCGAGCACGCCGGCGGTCGGCCCGAGCCCGACCACGCGCACGAAGACCAGCGCCCACACCAGTTCGGGCACCGAGCGCAGCACGACCAGCAGCACGCGCACGGCCTGGCGGACCGCGAACGGCAGCGGCGCCATCGACCCGCTCAACGCCGAGATCGACAGCACGCGCACGCAGACGAAGGTCATCGGCAGCGCGAGCGCGAACGCGAGCGTCATGCCGGCGGTGGCCATCGCCACGGTGCGCCAGGTCTCGCGCGCGACCAGCGCCAGGAACCCGGGCTCGACGTCCGGCGGCAGGAAGCTCGCGAGGAAGTGGCGCGTGACCGCGAAGCTGCGGGCATCGAACAGTCGGCCCGGCTGGAACTCGGTCGCGACGCACAGCGGCCACAGCAGCACCAGCGCGGCGCCGGTCCAGAAGACCCGGCCGAGCCACGCGGGGTCGCGCGTGGGTGGCGCGGACGATCGACCCGACGACCGGGCGAGACCCGCGACCGCACTCATCGGCAATGCATCGCGACCGCGGGGGCCCGCGGCGGCACCGCGTCCAGCGACGGTGATGCCGCGGCACCCGGCCGGCCGTTCTCCTGGGCATACAGGCGCTCGAGCAACGCCGGCGTCACCGCGGCGGCCGGCAGGTCGAACGCGACCCGTCCGTCGCGCAGCCCGACGATGCGGGGAAAGGCGGCCAGCGCGGCGTCGACCTGATGCAGCGACGTGACCAGCGTGACGCCGCGTTCGCGTGCGACCTCGGTGAGCGCGGCCAGCGCCTGGGCGGCGCGCGTCGGGTCGAGCGACGACAGCGGCTCGTCGACCAGCCACAGCGTCGCCGGCGCGAGCAGGGCCCGGGCGAGGCCGACGCGCTGGCGCTCGCCGCCGGACAGGCGGTCGACCCGCTCGAAGAGCTTGTCGTCGAGATCGAAGCGGGCCAGCGCTGCGTGTGCGGCGGGAATGTCGCTCGGATGGAACAGCGATCGCAGGCTCGCCCACGCGCCCATCGCCGGCAGGCGACCGGCGAGCACGGCGGTGACGACGCGCTGGCGCGGCGGCAGCGGCGGCACCTGCGGCGCGAGGAAGAGGGTGCCGCGCAGGCGCTGCAACGCGCGCGTCGACAGGTCCCACGGCCCGACGTCGCCGAAGCGGAAGGTGCCCGACTGCGGCGGCAGCGCGCAGCCCAGCACCTGCAGCAGCGTGGTCTTGCCGGCGCCCGACGGGCCGATCACGGCCACCTGTTCGCCGGCGCGCAGCACCAGGTCGACCTCGCGCAAGGCGAGGCCGTCGCGCTTCGCAGCGGCTGCGTAGCGGGCACTCACCCCCGCCAGGGTCAGCGTCATCGGGGCGTCGACCGTTCCCGCACGCGCCCGACGATCAGAGCAGGCCGGCGCTGCGCGCGGCCGTCTCGATGTCGCGGTAGTTCTCGGCACGGGTCGGGACGAAGCGCGTCGCGCGCTGCAGGTCGAGGATCTCCTTGCCCTGCGGATCGTCGGCGCGCAGGTCGAAGAACGCCTGCGTGAGCTTGTCGCGCAGCGCCACCGGCAGGTCGGCGTGCACCGACCAGTTGTAGTCGTAGAACGGGGGCGTCGTGTAGAACACGCGGACCTTGCTCGTGTCGACCTTCTTGTCGGCGACGAACTTGTCCCACACCGAGATGTTGAGCGCGCCGGCCTCGACCTTGCCGGCCGCGACCGCGGCGATGGTGGCGTCGTGCGCGCCGCTGTAGGCCACGCGATGGAAGTCCTTCTCGGGGTCGATGCCGGCCTTGAGCAGCGCGTCGCGCGGCATCAGGTGCCCGGACGTCGAGCTCTGCGCGCCGAAGCTGACGTCCTTGCCCTTCAGGTCGGCCAGCGACTTGATGGCCGGATCGGTGGCGATGAAGACCGAGCGGAAGACCGCGTCCTCGGCGCGCTGCACGATCGGGATCACCTTGCCGCCGGAGCGCGCGTTGGCCTGCACGAACGTGAAGCCGCCGAACCACGCCAGGTCGACCTTGCGGTTGACCAGCGCCTCGACCGCGGCCGCGTAGTCGGTCACCGGCGTGAACTCCACCTTCATGCCGAGCCGCGTCTCGAGGTACTTCACCAGCGGCGCGGCCTTGCGGGCGAGCTCGGTGGGCGACTCGTCGGGAATGGCGGTGATGCGGAAGACGGCCTGCGCGAAGGAGGGCGTCGCCGCGAGACAGAGGGCGACGACGAGGAACGCGCGGACACGGGCGAAGACTTTTGATTGGGTCATGGCGGGGAGAAGAGAAGAAGCGCGGCACCCGACGGGCGACCTGATCGCGACTGTACCGGATCGACCTGACCACGCGACAAAACCTAGCAACGACACGACCGGAAACCCGCCGGCACGTCGCTGCGGTCGCCCGCGAAAAAGTTGCGATAGCGCGGATGCCGCATGCGCGGCTGCGTCATGAACGAGGCGCCGCGCAGGACCGTGCGGGTCCCGAACCACGGCGCCGAGTAGTCGCGGTACGGATGGGCCACGAAACCCGGGTACGGCCCGAACGGACTCGCCGTCCATTCCCACACGTCACCCCAGGCGAACGCGTCGGGCCGCGTGACCGCCGCACGCTCCCATTCGCCTTCGCTCGGCAGGCGACGGCCCGCCCAGCGGCACCAGGCCTCGGCCTCGAAGCGCGTCAGGTGGCACGCGGCTTCGGCCGGCTCGAGCGCGGCCCACGCGCCGTGGTGCCCGCGTTCCCAGCCGGTGCCCGCGCGGCGCAGGTAGCGCGGCGCGGTCGGGCATTCGACGGCCAGCCACGCGCGCCCCGCGTCGCTCCACAGCGTCGCGTCGGCATAGCCGCCGGCGTCGACGAACGGCAGGAACTCGGCCCACGACACCACGCGACTGTCGATCTCGGTCGCGGGCAGCGCGACCGGATGCGCGCCGAGCTCGTTGTCGAAGGCGAAGCCGGGACCGTCGTGGCCGAGCGTCCACGGGCCGGGCTCGAAGCGCAGCGGCACGCTCGCGTCGCGCATCGGCGTCGGCCGCCAGCGCGGGTCGTCGATCGCGATGCCGAGGTGCCGTGCGGTGTACAGCGCGGCCTCGTGATGCATGTCCTCGTGCGCGAGCACGAGCCGATGGAAATACAGCGCCGCGTCGTCGCGACCCGCGCGCTGCAGCGCCGCCAGCGTGCGATCGAGCTGCCGCGCGAGGTCGTCGCGCGTGCCGGCCGCGTCGGGCAGCGGCAGCGACCACCGCGTCGCATGCGCGACACGGCCGGAGTCGTAGAGGGCATCCGCATCCGCGCGCACGCCCGGGCCGCGCCGCGCCTCGGGATCGGCGGCCGCGCCCTGCGCGCACTGCGGGTTGCGATCGACCCAGAACTCCTGGAACCAGCCGAGGTGGCCGAGCTCCCAGAGCGGCGGATTGATCGACGCGCGATACGGCACCGCGAGGCCGCGGGCCGAGCGCTCGACGGCGGCGAAGGTCGCGAGGGTGTCGGCGCGGCTCGCCTGCAGCGCCCTGGAGAGCGCGGTCGCATCCATGGTGCGGAACGCGACGTCGCCGCCCATCCGATCGTCGCCGGGATACCCTCGCACGGTGAACCCTCTGTCTCGCATCGTTCTCGTGACCCCCGCGCTGGCCGACGCCAACAACGGCAACTGGCAGACCGCGCAGCGCTGGGCGCGGATGCTGCGGAAAGCTTACCGCGTGCGCGTCGCCACCGAATGGACCGGCGGCGACGACGACCTGCTGATCGCCCTGCACGCGCGCCGCTCGGCCGCGTCGGTCGCGCGCTGGAAGGCCGCACGGCCCGGCGCACCGGTGATCGTGGTGCTCACCGGCACCGACCTCTATCGCGACATCGCGAGCGACGCCGGCGCGCAGGCCGCGCTCGTGGCCGCGAACCGCCTCGTGGTCCTCAACGCGCTCGGTGCGAACGCGTTGCCGATGCCTCTGCGACCGAAGGTCGATGTCGTTCTCCAATCGACCCCGGCGCGGCGCGTGCTCGCCAAGTCGCCGCAGCTCCTGCGCGCGCTGGCCGTCGGCCACCTGCGCGACGAGAAATCTCCGCGCACGCTGTTCGACGCCGTGCGCCTGCTCGCCGCTCGCGACGACCTGCGCGTCGATCACGTCGGCGCGGCGCTCGACGAGACGCTGGGGACCGAAGCCCGCGCGCTGATGGCCGTCTGTCCGCACTACCGCTGGCTCGGCGGCCTGCCGCATGGCGACGCTCGCGCACGGATCCAGCGCGCGCACGTGCTGGTCCATCCGAGCCGCATCGAGGGCGGCGCCCACGTCGTGATCGAGTCGATCCGCAGCGGCACGGCGGTGCTCGCGTCGCGCATCGACGGCAACGTCGGCCTGCTCGGCGACGACTACGCCGGCTACTTCCCGGTCGGCGATGCCGGGGCGCTCGCGGATATCCTCGTCCGGCTGCGCGACGACCCGGCTATGCTGCCGCTCCTGCAACACCAGTGCGCCGCGCGCAGCGGCGCGTTCGACCCCACGATCGAAGCGGCGGCGCTGAAAGCGCTGATCGCCCGCGCGATGCCCCTCTCTTCTTTCCGAGCCCGACCATGAACGCACCGCTTCCCGATCCGATCGAACCCCGCCTCACGTCGCTGTCGCACGGGGGCGGCTGCGGCTGCAAGATCGCGCCCGGCGTGCTGTCGGAGATCCTCAAGGGCACGGCGGCCATGCCGATCCCGCCCGAGCTGATGGTCGGCATCGAGACCGCCGACGACGCCGCGGTCTACCGGCTCAACGACACGCAGGCACTGATCGCGACGACCGACTTCTTCATGCCGATCGTCGACGACCCGTACGACTTCGGCCGCATCGCCGCGACCAACGCGATCAGCGACGTCTACGCGATGGGCGGCCGCCCGATTCTCGCGCTGGCGCTGGTCGGCATGCCGATCAACGTGCTGTCGACCGCCACCATCGGCCGCATCCTCGAAGGCGGCGCGTCGGTGTGCCGCGCGGCCGGCATCCCGATCGCCGGCGGCCACACGATCGACTCGGTCGAAGCCATCTACGGCCTCGTCGCGCTCGGCCTCGTGCATCCCGACCACGTCAAGCGCAACGCCGACGCTCGGCCGGGGGACCTGCTGATCCTCGGCAAGCCGATCGGGGTGGGTGTCCTGTCGGCGGCGTTGAAGGCGGGCCGGCTCGACGACGCCGGCTATGCGCGGATGATCGACTGCACGACGAAGCTCAACACGCCGGGCCCCGATCTCGCGGCGCTGCCGGGCGTGCACGCGCTGACCGACGTGACCGGCTTCGGCCTCGCGGGTCATGCGCTGGAGATGGCGCGCGGTGCGCGCTGCGACGTCGAGCTCGACTGGTCGGCGGTGCCGCTGCTGCCGGGCGCACGCGACCTCGCCGGGCAGGGCTTCGTGACCGGCGCATCGGGCCGCAACTGGGCCGGGTACGGGGCCGACGTGCGCCTGCCCGCGGACCTCGCCGCGGTGGACCAGGCCCTGCTGTCGGATCCGCAGACCAGCGGGGGCCTGCTGGTGTCATGCGCGCCGGACGCGCGCGACGCGGTGCTCGCGACGTTCGCGCGGCACGGGTTCGACGGCGCGACCGTGATCGGGCGGATCGGCGCGAAGAGCGGGAAGGCGACGCTGGTGGTGAACTGAGGCGCGCGTCCGGTTCGATGCGAGGGTGCAGCGAGGCGTCGGACCGAACGCCGAATCACGACGCCCCACAAGCACCGATCGAGGGTTGCGCGGCGAAGAACGAACGCCTAGCATGTGTATCAACCTACAAGGTGATACACATGCGTACCAATATCGTCATCGACGATGCCCTCATGAAGGCAGCGCTCGACGCGACCGGCCTGAAGACGAAACGCGACGCCGTCGAACTCGGCTTGCGGACGGTCGTGCGGCTCCATCGACAAGCCGAGATCAAGCGCTTTCGCGGCAAGCTTGATTGGCAAGGCGATCTGGCGGCGTTGCGCAAGGACCGATGATCCTCGTCGATTCGAGCGTCTGGATCGACTATTTCCGCGGCAAGGACACGAAACAGACCGATCGCCTCGATGCCTTGCTCGACAGCGAGCCGCTCGTCGTCGGGGATCTGATCCTCGTCGAAGTGCTCCAGGGTTTCGTCACCGAGCATGACTTCCGGCAGGCCAAGGCATTGCTGGGCGCCATCGCCACGATCGAGCTGGGCGGCGTCGACATCGCCCATCGTGCAGCGGACAACTTTCGCCGATTGCGCGCGTTGGGCGCGACGGTGCGCAAGACGATCGACACCGTCATCGCGACACGCTGCATCCAGGATCGCCTCACGCTCCTCCACAGCGACAAGGACTTCGAGCCCTTCATCGTCCACCTCGGACTCCGGTCCGTGTTCTGACCGCAACGACGGATCGGCGCGCGCCGATCAGAAGCACGGCGTCGTCCGATGCAATCCACCCGGTGGTTACGACGGTCGAAGCCGCGGCACCGGGCGTTCGTCTCGGCCCGTGCGGCTTCGGTGTCCTCGAGGGATTACGTCAAAGGCAGGGCGATCCGGACATCGGTTCGGCACCTCAGACGATCGACCGCGCCCGCAGGTCAGCGATCCGTGCCGTGTCGTATCCCAATTCGGCGAGGATCTCGTCCGTGTGCTCGCCGATCGTCGGCGGCCGGCGCCGCGCGACCGACGGCGTCGCACTCATCCACAGCGGCACCGCCGCGATCGGCGCGGGCGACGGCAGTCCGGGATAGTCGGTGTCCTGCAGCAGCCCGAGCGCCGCGACCTGCGGATGGTCGAGCGCCTGCTGCGGCGACAGCACCGGGCCGCACGGGATCATCGCGTCGCCGAGGATGCGCACGACGTCGTCGCGCTCGCGCGTCGCGCACCAGCGCTGCATGCGAGCCCCGATCACCGTGCCGTGCTCGCCGCGCAGGTCGTCGGTCGCGAAGCGCGGGTCGGCGAGCCAGTCCGGTTCACCGGCGTCGGCTCCGTCCGCTGCCATCAGCTTCACCCAGCGCCTGAACAGCGGCTGTCCCACGACCGACACGAGCACGAAGCCGTCGCGCGCGCGATAGATGTCCGACGGCCCCGAGATCTGGCTGCGGTTGCCGGTCGCGACGCGGTCGGGCTTCGCGACCGCCTGCTCGATCAGCGCGCCGTTGTTGATGGCCAGCGCGGTCGCGAGCAGCGCGCCGCTGACGAGCTGCCCCTCGCCCGTCTTCGCGCGATGCATCAGCGCCGCGAGCGTGCCGAACGCGCAGTGCGTCGCGGTCCCGAAGTCGACCCAGTTGACCAACGCGCGATACGGCTCGTCCGGCTGGCCCATCATGTAGACCGAGCCCGACATCACCTGCCCGACGCCGTCGAAGCCGACCTGGTGGCTCATCGGCCCGCGCGTGCCGAACGCGGTGTTGGTGACGACGACGATGTCCGGTCGATAGCCGCGCAGCGTGTCGTAGTCGAGGCCCATCGCCTTCAGCGCAGCCTCCGGCAGGTTGGCGATCACGACGTCGGCGCTACGCACGAGCTTCGCGACAATCGCGCGGCCGTCGGGCGACGCGGGGTCGAGCGTCATCGAGCGCTTGTTGCGGTTCATCTGCAGGAACAGCGCGCCGACGCCGCCGCCGACCTGTGCCGGGAAGCGGTCCTCGCTGCCGTCGCGCTTCTCGATGCGGATCACGTCGGCGCCGTACTCGGCGAGCATCGCCGCGCAGTAGGGGCCGGCGACGTAGCGGCCGAAGTCGAGGACGCGGATGTCGTGCAGGAGAGCGGTCATGCGGAAGGCCTGGAGGAACGTGGGCGGAAGTGTGCGCGCGATGCCGTGAAGGCGGTCATCGCGATCCCGCGCCGTCGCGCGAGCGCCGAGTGCGACCGATCCCTCGTCAGCGTCCGTCGACCAGTCGTGCGAAGTCCGCGCCCCGGAACTTCTCCACGACGAACTCCGCAAAGACGCGGGTCTTCTCGGGCAGCATCCGGCGGCTCGGGTAGTACAGCGACAACGGTCCCGCATCGCTGTACCAGCCGGGCAAGAGCCGCACGAACGCGCCGCTGGCGAGGGCCGCGAGCGCGAACGGCATCGGCAGCAGCGCGACGCCGAGCCCGAGCCCGACCGCCTCGGCGATGGCCTCGGGATCGTTGAACACCATGCGCGGCCGGCACGGCACCGCCTGCTCGACGGTGCGCCGCGTGCGCAGCGTCCAGGGCCGCACGCGCCCGGTCGGCGTGGAGCGACGCATCAGGCCGTCGAACGCGGCGAGGTCGTCGGGCTCGCGTGGCCACGGGTGACCTTCGAGGTAGGCCGGCGACGCGACCGCGACGATGTGGACCGGCGCGAGTTCGCGGGCGACCAGCCCCGGCGCGAGCGTGAAGCCGCCGCCGATGGCCGCGTCGAAGCCTTCGCCGACGAGATCCACGGGGCGGTTGTCGAAGTGCCAGTCCGGGTGGATGTCGGGATAGCGCGCGAGGAATTCCCCGAGCAGCGGCAGCACTAAGCGGCGCCCGAACGCCTGCCCGAGGCTGACCTTCAGCACGCCCGCCGGCAGACGGTCGGTCGTGTGCACGCCGGCAATCGCGCCCTGCAGGCTCGCCAGCGGCGCCGCGACCTGCCGCAGGAAGCGCTCGCCGCCTTCGGTGAGCGACAGGCGGCGCGTGCTGCGATGGAACAGGCGCACGCCGAGGTTGCTCTCGAGCAGCCCGACGTTCTTGCTGACGGCGGCCGGCGTCAGGCCCATCGAACGCGCCGCCGCCGAGAAGCTGCCGTGCTCGGCGGTCTGGACGAAGGATCTTAGTTGCGGAAGGTCGGCCATCGATCGATCTTAAACCATCGGTTGAAGCTGATTGTAGGATGATCTGGATGGATTCCAGCGGGAAGCTGATCCACACTCGTCGCCAGCATCGCGTGCCCGGCGCGACGTGGACCGGCAAGACCGTTTCGATCCCCGTCGGCGTCGTCGATCGCGCGACCACCATCCCCCCGTAGGATTCCATGCGTCATCTCGCCCGCAACCTTTGTCTCTGGCTCCCGCTGCTCGCGGCGCCGCGGTCCGCGGCGGCGGACTCCTTCGACTTCCCGCGCGACTTCGCCGTGCGCGACATCGACACCAACGGCGCCACGATCCACGTGCGCGTCGGCGGGAAAGGTCCGGCCGTGGTGCTGTTGCACGGCTACGGCGAGACCGGCGACATGTGGGTGCCGATGGCCACGGACCTCGCGCGCGACCACACGGTGATCGTGCCCGATCTGCGCGGCCTCGGGCTGTCGTCGAAGCCCGCCGGCGGCTTCGACAAGAAGAACCAGGCCGGCGACATCCGCGGCGTGCTGGATGCGCTCGGCGTGAAGCAGACCGACGTCGTCGCGCACGACATCGGCAACATGGTCGCGTACCAGCTCGCGGCGCAGTCGCCCGAGCGCGTGCGTCGCCTCGTGCTGATCGATGCGCCGGTCCCCGGCATCGGCCCGTGGGACGAGATCGTGAAGAACCCGCTGCTGTGGCACTTCCGCTTCGGCGGACCCGACATGGAGCGCCTCGTGGCCGGCCGCGAGCGGATCTATCTCGACCGCTTCTGGAACGAGTTCTCGGCGTCCCCCGCGCGCTTCGAGGAAGCGTCGCGCCAGCACTACGCCGCGCTCTACGCGCTGCCGGGCGCGATGCACTCGGGCTTCGCGCAGTTCGCGGCGTTCGACCAGGACGCGATCGACAACCAGGCGTCGCTCGTGCGCGGCCGGCTGAAGATGTCGGTCCTGGCACTCGGCGGAGAGATGTCCTTCGGCCTGACGATGGCGGCCGTGATGCGGGCGACGGCCGACGACGTGACCGGCGGCGTGGTGCCCGACTCGGGACACTGGATCATGGAGGAGAACCCGCTGGCGACGATCGGGCTGGTGCGGCCGTTCCTGATGCGCTGACCGCGGGCTCTTCACGCGCCGGGCGTATCCCGCGCGCGCCGCCACGTGGCCGGTGGCTTGCCGACCGCGCGCTTGAACGCTCGCGCGAACGCGGCCTCCGAGTCGTAACCGACGTCGAGCGCGATCGACGCGACGGTTGCGCGCGTCTCGAGCAGCAATCGCGCCGCGGCCTGCATCCGCCATTGCGCGAGGTACTGCATCGGCGGCACGCCGATCAGTCGCACGAAGTGCTCGTGCAACGCCGAGCGCGACAGCCCGACGCGCCGCCCGAGTTCATCGATGGTCCAGCTTTCCGCGGGCTGCTCGTGCATCAGCGCCAGCGCGCGACCGACGAAGCGATCGCGCAGGCCGGCGAGCCAGCCCGCGGCTTCTGCCGGCAGGCGTTCGGCATAGCGCCGCACCGCGTTGACGAACATCATCTCGCTCATCCGCGCGAGCATCGCCTCGCCGCCCGGACGTCGCGCGTGCGACTCGGCCACGGCCTGTTCGGTGAACGTGGCGATCCACGCGTCGTCGACGGTCGCGCGCAGATGAAGCATCCGTGGCAGCGCATCGATCAGTGGATTGAACGGTTGCAGGTCGCAGCCGAGGAAGCCGCAGACGATGGTCGTCTCCGCAGGAGAATCCGGCGTCGCCGCGATGCAGACGTCCAGGCCGCTGACGACGAGCGGCAACGGCAGCCGGTCGATCGGCGTCGCGGGAAACCAGCCGAAGTCGTTCTTGCCGCGCAGGCCGCGCGCGCTCGAGACGACGTGCGCATCGCCGTGCGGGAACATCACGACGTCGCCCGCGAACAGCTGGACCGACGGCCCGCCCGGGATGCCGGCCCAGCAGGTGCCCTGCGCGACCGCGTGGTACTCCATCACGTGTTCGACGCCCGGCAGCAGCAGCGGGGCGAGGTCCTTGCCGGCTGGCGCCTCGGCGGCCCACTCCTGGTTGCCGCTGACGTGGAAGAACACGGCACCGCGCAGGCGCACGCCGCGCAGCACGTCCGAGAGCGTGTCCTGGCTCATGGCGCGGCGCGCGGCCAACGACGGACGCGCGAGCAAGGCGCGGCGACGCCGGGCAGGGCGCCGCGCGCGGCGCTCGCGAAGAATGCGGTCATGCGTCGCGCATCGTCGCGCGACCGTTCAACCCGTTCGGAGTCGCTCATGCCATCCATCGCCTACCTCACGCTCGACAGGGACGTCGCGCACCTGCGTCCGTCCGACATCGACGACTTCGCCACACGGATCGGCGGCGGCGTCCTCGCCGCCACGGACGACGCATACGACGACGCCCGCAAAGTGTGGAACGCCACCGTCGATCGACGGCCCGCGCTGATCGCGCGCTGTACGTCCGACGCCGACGTGCAGGCCGCGGTGCGCTTCGCGGCCGCCCACCGGATGCTGCTCAGCGTGCGCGGGGGCGGCCATCATATCGCCGGTAACGCAGTCGCCGAAGGTGGCCTGATGATCGACCTGTCCAGCCTGCGCGCGGTCGACGTCGATGCCGCGCGCCGCACGGCGCGGGTCGGTGCCGGCGCGCTGCTCGCCGACTTCGATCGCGCGGCGCAGGCACACGGCCTCGCGACGCCGCTCGGCATCAATTCCACGACCGGCGTGGCCGGACTCACGCTCGGGGGCGGCTTCGGCTGGCTCTCGCGTCGCCACGGCATGACGATCGACAACCTGCTCGGCGCGACCGTCGTCACCGCCGACGGCGCGATCCGCCAGGCCTCCGCCACGTCGGAGCCCGAGCTGTTCTGGGCGATCCGCGGCGGCGGCGGCAACTTCGGCGTCGTCACGTCGTTCGACTTCGCGCTGCACCCGGTCGGCCCCGAGGTCTACGCGGGACTGGTCGTCTACCCGTTCGCGCAGGCACGCCAGGTGCTGCGCGCGTGGCGCGACTTCAACGCGACGTCGCCGGACGCGCTCAGCGTGTGGACCGTGCTGCGCAAGGCGCCGCCGCTGCCCTTCCTGCCCGAGGCCGTGCACGGCAGCGAGGTGGTGGTCTTCCCGCTCGTCTATTGCGGCGACGTCGCGGCCGGCGAGCGCGCCGCGGCACCGGTGCTGAAGTTCGGCGACGTCGTCGGCGCCGCGCTGGGACCCACCCCGTACGCCGCGTTCCAGCAGGCCTTCGATCCGCTGCTCGCGCCGGGCGGACGCAACTACTGGAAGTCGAACAACTTCCGCAGCCTGAGCGACGCGGCGCTCGACGTGACCATCGGCGCGGCGGCGCGCCTGCCCGGGCCGGAGTGCGAACTCTTCATCGCACAACTCGGCGGCGCGATGGCGCGCGTCGGTGCGTCCGACACGGCCTTCGTCGGCCGCGACGCGCACTACATCATGAACGTGCACGGCCGCTGGTCGGACCCGGCCGACGACGCGCGCGTGCGCCAATGGGCGCGCGACGCCTTCGCGGCGTCGACGCCGCACGCGACCGGCAGCGGCTACGTGAACTTCCTCACCGACGACGAAGCGGAACGCGTCGAGGCGAGCTACGGCGCGAACTATGCGCGCCTGCAACGCGCGAAGCAGCGCTTCGACCCGGGCAATCTGTTCCGCATGAACCTCAACGTGACGCCGACCACGGCGCTCGCGATGGAAGGAGCGAGATGAAGCTGACCGATCTGCGTGGCTGCGCGATCTCCGGCGCCACCCCCGCCGCGCTCGTGGCCTACGAGCGCGCCGTCGCCGCGTACCTGGCCTGGCGCAGCGATGTCGCCACGCCGCTCGCCGACGCGATGCACGAAGCGCCCGCCTTCGTGATGGCGCACGTTCTGCAGGCCTATCAGGTCCTGCTCGGTCGCGACCCCCTCTTCGTGCGCTCCGCGAGCGACGTGCTCGCCCGCGCCACCGGCCTGCCTGCGAACGCACGCGAGCGCGTGCATCTGGCCGTCATCGGCGCCGTCCTCGACGACGACTACGAACGCGCAAAAGACCTGCTCGGGGACCTGCTGCGCGATCACCCACGCGACGTGGTCGCGCTGCAGGTGGCGCACGCGCTCGACTACGTCACCGGCGAGCTCGCGCACCGCAACGATCGCGTCGCGCGCGTCATGCCGGCGTGGTCCCCCGACGTGCCCGGCCACCACGCGATGCTGGCGATGCTGGCGTTCAGCCTCGCGGAAAGCGGCGAGCACGACCGGGCCGAGGACCTGGCGCGCGCCGCGCTGGCCTCGAACCCGGCCGACGCGCGCGCGCAGCACGTGATGGCGCACGTGTTCGAGATGACCGAACGGCCGGACGACGGCGTGCTCTGGATGAACGCGCATCGCGACCGCTGGAGCATCGGCACGGTCGTCGCCACGCATTGCTGGTGGCATCTCGCGCTGTTCCATCTCGGCCGCGGGCGCGTCGACGGGGCGCTCGCGGTGTACGACGAGCGGCTCGCGGTCGCGCACGGCAGCGGGATCGCCGACCTGATCGACGCATCGGCGCTGCTGTGGCGGCTGAAGCTGCGCGGCATCGACAGCACGTCGCGCTGGACCGTCCTCGCGGAAACATGGAGCGCGCACATCGACGACCGTTTCTGCAGCTTCAGCGACCTGCACGCGATGCTGGCCTTCGTCGGCGCGCGCGACTGGCATCGCGCGCGGCGCCTCGAGGCCGCGCTGACCGACGCGCACGTGCTGTCGACGCGCTACGGCACGACCACGCGGCAGGTCGGACTGCCCGCGGGTCGTGCGCTGATCGCGTTCGGACGCGGCGACGACGCGCGGGCGATCGACCTGCTCGCGCACCTGCCGGCATTCGCGTACCGCCTCGGCGGCAGTCACGCGCAGCGCGACGTGCTGCACCTGACGATGCTTCAGGCGATCGAGCGGATCCGCTGGCCGGGACGGCGCTTCGTGCCCCGCGCGGTCGCGGTCGCGGGCGGCGATGCGCGGATCGCGGTGGCGCGGCCGGTGCCGGCGCGGCGGGTCCGTGTGCCGATCGTGCGCGAGTCGGCGGCGCAGGTGATGGCGTCGGCGTGCTCCGAGACGGCGCGCTGCAGTCCGGAGTGAGGCCGTCCGGCGGATCGTGTGCAGAGGAAGCTAGCGAAGCCCGCGCGAACGAAGCTCACGGTCGCGCGATGCGGCCGCCCGCGGTCCCTGCGGTCAGCTGGGCGGCCACGACAAACGACCGAGATGTCCCGTCTTCGACAAGAAGGTGCAGCCTTCGACGCTCGACGGGGCGTACCGCGTGCCCTCCGGCAGTCTCAGCCAGCACCCTGCCCCATAGCGGCCGTGTTCGTCGGCGAACGCGCCCTCGATGACGAAGATCTCCTCTCCGCCGGGACGCTCCTGTGCGGGAAGGGCCGACCCGGCCGCCCACCGCACGAGTATTGCGCGCTCCGTGCCGAAGCCGCCCAACGGCTGGACCTCGACGCCCAGATCCGACCCCGGCAGCCACGCACCGGCGCCGGTGTCGACCACCCGGTGCGCCCGGTCCTCGGCCGCGAAGTGCCGCAGCTTGACGAAGATCGTGCAGCCCTCCTCGGTGAACGGCGCGTGCGACGACCCGGGTGGATTGCGGACGTAGGTTCCCGCCAAATAGCTCCCGTGCTCGTCGGCGAACGTGCCCTCGAGCACGAGGAACTCCTCGCCCCGGTCGTGCAGGTGCGGGTGGAAGCGCGCGTTCGCCGCGTACCGGACGACCGACGTGGCGACGGCCCGTTCGTCGCCCTGCCGCTGCAGCATCTTGCGCAGGACGCCGGGCGACGGCGACGGCACCCAGTCCAGGCTCGTCGTGTCGATGCACACGCGCAGCGACAGGTCGTTGTTCAGGTCCACGCGCGGCCCTGCGGCGTGCGCGCCCGCGCGCGGAACCCGGTCGAACTCAGGCTGCCGCCTCGCGATGCGGCAGCTTCCAGCCCGGCCGCACGAAGTGGCAGGTATAGCCATTGGGAATGCGCTGCAGGTAGTCCTGGTGCTCGCGCTCCGCCTCCCAGAACGTCCCGGCCGGCACGACCTCGGTGACCACGCGTCCCGGCCACAGTCCGGACGCCTCGACATCGGCGATGGTGTCCTTGGCCACGCGGACCTGCTCGTCCGACGTGGTGAAGATCGCCGACCGGTAGCTCGAGCCGCGATCGTTGCCCTGACGGTCGACCGTCGTCGGATCGTGGATCTGGAAGAAGAACTCCAGCAGCGTGCGAAACGAGATCACGGCCGGATCGAACAGGATCTCGATCGCCTCGGCGTGGCCGTCGTGATTGCGGTAGGTCGCGTTCTCGACGCGGCCGCCCGTGTAGCCCACCCGCGTCGCCTTGACGCCCGGCTTCTTGCGAATCAGGTCCTGCATGCCCCAGAAGCATCCACCTGCCAGTACCGCGCGTTCGTCGCTCATCGCAACCTCCTGTTCCTGTCGTTGAATCGCATCCTAACGGCAACTGGGGGCGGAATCCGCGAATCCCAACCGTCCGCCGCCTTCGCCGCGCGACTCGCCGGATAATTCGTGGCCCGGACGCCGGACACGCCGACACAGCCCACGATCGATCGTCATCCCACCTTGAAAGTTTCCATGGACACCCCACCCGCCCACCCCATCAGGCTGTACCGCCATCCGCTCTCCGGGCACTCCCATCGGGTCGAGCTGTTCCTCCATCTGCTTGGCCTGCCGGTGGACCCGGTCGACGTCGATCTCGCGAAGGGCGGCCAGAAGACGCCGGAATTCCTCGGGCTGAACCGCTTCGGCCAGGTGCCCGTGATCGATGACGACGGCACGATCGTCGCCGATTCGAACGCCATCCTCGTCTACCTCGCGGCGAAGTACGGCGCCGACCACCGGATGCCCCGGGAGCCGCTGGCCGCCGCGCGCGTGCAGCAATGGCTGTCGCAAGCCTCGGGCGCACTGGCCCGCGGCGCCGCCACGGCGCGCGCCATCGAGGTGTTCCGCCTGCAGCGCGACACGACCGCGGCCGTGCAGGAAGCGCACTGGCTGCTGGCCCGGCTCGAAGGCGCCCTGCAGCAGCACCCCGGACGATGGCTCGCGGGCGGGGAGCAACCGACCGTCGCCGATGTCGCCCTCTACACCTACACGGCGTATGCGCCGGAAGGCGGCGTCGCGCTGGATGACTATCCCGCGGTGCGTGACTGGAACGCGCGTGTCGAGGGACTGCCCGGCTTCGTGCCGATGGCGCGCACCGCGGTCGGCCTGAGAAAGAACGGGTGATCGTCGGCGCGGAGCGCGGCGATCGGGATGGGGCCACACCGCGACCGTCGCTTCAGTTTCCGGCTGTCATCAGGTGTGCACGTGACCACTCGCATGCGCGATCCGCTCGGCAGCGAGC
>Ga0209511_1001397_pt1 | contig 21575 bp, 13 predicted proteins | sample SSSSmetaG_FD_184141 | JGI IMG/M metagenome (GOLD analysis project Ga0209511, IMG submission 184141) | Glacier valley bacterial and archeal communities from Borup Fiord, Nunavut, Canada, to study Microbial Dark Matter (Phase II) - ​SSSS... | ecosystem: Environmental > Aquatic > Freshwater > Ice >...
GATTGGGGGGTGGGATCGTTACCACAGGCAGTCAGGGTCAGTAGTAGTAGTAGGAAAATAGTAGTGAGTAGCGAGTAACGAGTAACGAGTTTTTTGACCTCTCTCCCAACCCCTCCCTTGCTAGGGGAGGGGCTTTTAGTTCCCCCTTCCTTTATAGGGAAGGGGGGTAGGGGGGTTAGGCTGGCTGATTTATTTCGCATTTTGCTATGGTTTGCTTTATTCATTTTCCTTATTGTTTCACGTATAACATAGGTGGTAGTCGGTGGTCAGTGGTCGGTAATCGGTAGTTAGTTGAAGCCTGAACATAAATAATTGCATCTGACTTAGTAGGGGTAGACCTGAGTGTCTGCCCAAAACAGGGTAGAGCGAGGGTAGACACTCAGGTCTACCCCTACGAAATTCCCACCGACAACCAACAACTGGCAACCGACAACCGTTATATTTGGCTACGGTCAAGCGTGCTATGGATGCGCTCCTTGATAACCTGAAGCTCGTCCTCAAGCTCTTTGATAGAACGTAGAAGGGCTATTTTTTCGCCTTCGGAGGTTTTGTCTATCTTGCGTTTAGTATTTTTAATCAGGTCGGTGAGCTGACGGAAGGGTTGAACCAGGGTGTAATCTCGAATATTGTCCTTTTCGCGGACACTTTCCCGGTTGTCCTTTTCGCGGACAGTCTCAAGCCGCTCGTCCTGCTCATCGTAGGCCACGCCCATCCGGGCCAGCAGGGTCGCTTCATGCAAACCGAGTTTCTGGTCTTGTACCTGTTGGAGGATGGCGGGGTGCTTGAGCAGGGTCAGGCGGGCATCCACGTAGCTTTTGCTCTTGTTGACTAGTTCGGCAATCTGGCGCAGGCTATATTTGTACTCTTTGTTAAGGATTTCAAAGTAGCGAGCCTCATCCTCGAAGGACAAATCTTCACGTTGAATGTTCTCGACCAGCGAGATTATGCGAGCATCGCTATCACTCAACTCTTGAATAATTACTGGAAGTTGAGTCATTCCGGCGGCTTTGGCGGCCCGGTAACGCCGTTCACCCACTACGATTTCATACCCATTATCAACCGCTCGGACGATAGGCGGGTGCAGGATGCCGTGTGCTTTGATGTCGGCGGTCAGTTCGCGCAAGGCTTTTTCGTCAAAGCTTTTGCGGGGATTATTCGGGTTGCCTTGTATCCGGCTGATGTCCACTAACCGGGCTGCTTTCAAGGCTTCTTCGCCCACATTTTCGGTGCGTTGGGTCAGGCGGGCGAAGGGGCTTTCCTTAATTAAAGAGGGTTTCCGAGATGGGCGGCTATTTGGCTCGTTGGTTGACACGATTTTCTACCTCCTGGGCCAGCCGGATATAATCTTCGGCGGCATCGGGCGCATAGCGCAATACACTCTGACTTGATAGGGGAGCTTCGGCGATTTTGACACTCTGGCGGATGGCTACATTAAATACCTCATCTTTAAAGTAGTTTTTTACTTCGTCTTCGACCTCACGGCTGAGGCGGGTGCGATTGGTGAAGGTGAGTAGCACCCCCAGAATATCAAGTTGGGGATTCAGGTCTTCGCGGATTACGCCAATCATTTCCATCAGTTGGGGTACGCCGTAAAGGGCATAAGCCTGAGTTTGTACCGGGACGAGCACGTAATGACAGGCAGCCAGGGCGTTTGTTACCACCAATCCCAGGCTTGGCGGGCAGTCTATCAGTACATAATCATAGCGGTCAGCAAGGATTTCAAGTTTGCGTTGTAGGATCCACTCGCGGCCATTTTTGTTGACCAGATCCATTTCCAGCGTGACCATCGAAATGTGGGCGGGGGCAATCAGCATGCCTTCGCGCTCAAGGGCGATGTCGTCCAGGCTAACAGTTTTATCGGTAAAGACCTGATACATAGACAGGCCGAGATTGATTACGTCTATGCCGAGGCCGCTACTCAGGTTGGCCTGGGGGTCGAGGTCTATCAGAAAGACGCTTTTGCCCATCGCATTCAGCGCGGCTCCCAGATTTACAGTGGTAGTGGTTTTAGCTGTTCCACCTTTGTTCTGGGAGATGGCGATTATGGTTGGTCGGGTCGCGCTTGGTTTTGTATTTGGTACTGGCATATTTCCCCTCAATTTTCACCACAGAGACATAGAGAACACCGTTATCTATAGTAGATGTTGTAGTAGGCTAATTTTAACATATATAATGGAGAATGGCATGTTTAACCTAACCCCCTAACCCCCTTCTCGACGCAGGAAGGGGGAATAATCATCCTTCATCCCTCATCCTTCCCCTATCAGGTTGCGGGCAGGACGGTCATGGGGTAGAATACGCCATGCTAAAACCACCCGACACTTTTAGCGGAATGAGGTATTTTTATGGATTGGCAGAACCACCCCTCAAATCCTTCCAGCGAGGCCGAGCTTGAGTCTTCGCTGGAACGTTTCCTTCAGCAATGTTTAGTAGAAGAAGCCCACACGCAGAGCGATATTTCCCTAGATGAGGCTGAACGGCGCGAACAGCTTAACGAGGTGCGCGATAAAATTAAACTTACCCAGGATTATCTGGCCCGGTTGCGGGGGCAGGAGGTGGTGGGGGCGGATGAGGCTCGCTGGCGGCAGGAAATCGAGTCCGATAACGCAAAGGGCCTGATTGCGATGGATACGGTTTATGGCTTTTTGCGCCCGGATATTCATTTTTACGAGCGGGGCGAGGGGATTATTCAGGGCAATAAATTTGTGATGCAGCGCAAAGAGGGTAAGCTGAGTTTGCAGATTCCCTTGCCCGGTTTTGAGATTTTCGAGGATAACAGCGAAGATTTACCCGAAGGGGAGCAGTTACGCGAGAAAAAGCAAGAGTTAGCGATGATGGCAGTAACCGAGATTGCCCGCGCTGCCCTAGGCGATTATGCCGCACGGGTGATGCATTTGCTGTTTGAGATTGCCAACGATTATCCCCATTGGCGCACCACCCATATTACTTTTTCGGTGAACGAGTTTCTGGACAGGCTGGGTTATGCCCGTGATAAGCGCGGTATTCATTATAGTAAGAACCGCCGTTATTTGATGCGGACGTTGGTGGCTTTGCAAACTACCCAGATTGCGGCAGAGCGTCCCCATTATGACAAGGGGAAAATGTATCGGGCAACGATTTTACAGGCGTTGATTACCGGGATTCGGACGCTCTACGATAATGATGAGGAGGCTAACCACAATCTTTCGACCTGGGAGTTGTTCGAGAAGGGTGTGCCGGGGGATATTATTCAGGTTTCGATTGGGCAAGAGTGGTATGAGGGGGTGCGGCGGCGCGATGGAACGCCCGGTAATAATTATACTTTAGTGCCACGTCTGGGCGACCCCAGGCTGCTAACGAATCCCAGCCACAGTCGCACCGAAGACCGTCTGGAGAATTATCTCTATACCCGCTACAAAGAGTTGAAATATGGTAAATTGAGTATCGGGATTATGCGGAGTACCGCCCTGGAAAAGGCGGGTGTGACCACCAAAAATGTGACTCGTGCTACCCAGATTTTGCAGAAAGCCCTTGATAAGTTACAGGCCAAAGGCACAATTGTGAGCTACAGTCCCCAACCCTTGCCCATTCGCGCCAATGAGGTTTTTACGGTGGAGCTGAACGAAATGGCCTTTTACCAGCGTCGAACGGCGGATAAAAAGTAAAATTTTAACCTAACCTCCGGGCGCAGTTTCACCACAGGTGTTGTTCAAAGGAAGATTTAACTCCCTCTACCTATGGGAGAGGGTTGGGGTGAGGGTTCAAGTTGGCTGGCCTTTGAATTTAGAGGGAGATCATGATGCCACCCTCAACCTAGACTTTGTACATTAGCTCCTTTGTTTATGCACTCACCCCTTTCCCGGGTGCAGTTCCAACAATCCTATTTTGTAGCAGACACACCCTCACCCTGCCCTCTCCCAAAAGGAGAGGGTGTAAAACTCTCCCTTAGCACTTTTTTCTCATTCTTCATCCTTCCTACTTTATCCTTTTACCGCAGGGTACACAGGAGGAAGGCGGCGGTAAATTTCTTTTGGCAGAATTATGCTGGAATTTACTGATTTTGACTCTGGTGTGGTATGGAGTAAACAAATCAGACTCAAATTATAGCTCTATCGTGTGGTATGCGGTAAAGATTTAGCTCGAACTTTCATGCTATGGTGTGGTATGCAGTAAATATCATGCTTGAAAATTTACCGCTACGTGAGGCTGGTGTGGTATGCAGTAAAGATTAATGTGGATAAATTTACTGCGGCGTGTGGTATGCGGTAAAGTTGGTTGTTGATTGACCTAACCCTCTCACCCCTGCCCTCTCCCAATAGGAGAGGGAGTAATACCCACACCCCTACGAATCCTCAACCCCAAACCCCTATCCCCCATTTTCATCCTTTTATGTAAAACCCCTTGACAAGTTAGAACATTTAAGCTAAAATGCATGTATGCTACTAATGTGCTACATGAAGTTTTGGTGTAGTGTGCAGTAAAGAGTTGTGTGGTATGGAGTAAGTTCCTGTGTAGCATGCAGTTAACGATTCAGGCGTGAATCAGCACCCTATAAAGTATTAATAAGAGTAATAATATGCAAGTTAAGGGCGGGGCTTGCAGGGCAATTTTGGGAGGTTTATTATTACGCTAGAGCATTCTATGGGGGTCGTCAGTTATCAGCCGTTAGCAACAATTAAGGCAGGATATAACTCAGACGGCTGAGAGATAAGCCCAACTTTACATAAGTATTTGGTGGGAATTAAAACCGGGGTTAGATGGGAACAATCAGCAAGATAAACCAGAATAAGAAAGTTGAAGCAGCCGGGCTGAAGGAGGGTCAGGGCGCGACTTTTTATTTTGCTGGTTTCAAAGGTGATTTTTTCACGGCTATTCCCAACGAAGTTTTTGATGTCTTAATGCCAATTCTTGGGGAAGCCGAGCTTAAAGTGCTGATGTATATCTATCGGCGCACGATTGGCTTTGGAAAAAATTTTGACGCGATTTCGCTTGAGCAATTTACCGACGGTATTAGGCGGAAGGATGGTAGTATTCTGGATAATGGAACTGGCTTGAGCAGACCTTCGGTACTGAAGGGAATAGCCCTGTTGCTAGAGAAAGAACTTATTTGGACAGAAAAACGCTATGGAGAAAATGGCAAGAGCCAGGTCACAATATATGGAGTGCGGCTTGCAGAAGACCGCAATGCTACCTTTAAAGCCGATTTTGCCAATCAAAAAACCTACTCAATGTCTGAATATTCCTCAAAAAATTACGATGAAAATGCAGCTAATCCTGTTTTTCAAAGGGGTAAAGAATCTTTACCCCACCATCATAATAGGAGTAAAGAAATTTTACCCCTCACAGTGGATAGGGGTAAAAAATTATTACCCCTTGAGGCTAACATAGGTAAAGAATCTTTAATCGAAGGGGTAAAAATTGTTGCAAAAGAGAGTAAAAATTCTTTACCAAATGGAGTAAAAAATCTTAACCCACAACATGAAAGTAAACAAAATAACAGTAAACAAGAAATAGACAACAACAAACAGGCTGTGCCAGCTACTGTGATAGCCCCTGTTCAGGTGGATACTTTGGCGCGACAAATTGATGCTGTTGCTGATGATTATTCAGAGGTTGAGAAAGAGTTATTAAGATTTGGTTTACCAAAACAAACTGTGGCAAAACTAATCAGTCAATATTCGGCGGAATATCTGCTGGAAAAAGTTGAGCTGGTGGAGAAACGTTTGAGGGAGGATGTTATTAAAAACCCACCGGGCTTCTTGCTACGGGCGATTGAAAATGATTTCCAGCCGCTAAACACTCCCTTGCTGGAAAAGAGCCGGAAATTCCCGGCGGTGGAAGCCTTGTTAGCCGAACGTCTCAAGGAGAATGAGGAATTAATGGAGTTTGCCAAAACCCTGCCTCCCATCAGGAAAACGAACGATACTAGCTCTGTTGCGCCTTCGGTAAGCGAACCTCCCTTAGTGGGGGCTGCTTCCACTGAGGGCTATTTTCCCCAGCCAGTTTATTCAGACGCGCAGTTGTCCCGACCAAGCAACTATTCGCCGATTTTGGATAACGCGGTTTTGGAAGATATGCTAGAAGGGGCAACAGAGCAGGGGGGGCGGAACTTTTCTTCCGATGAGGTATTGGGAGCAGTGTTGGATGATTTGCGGCTAAGGTTAGGTTGCCCCGAACTGGTAGTGCATTTGCAGGGGGCGTGCCTGGACATCCAGGAAGGCCCGGAAGGTTTTACAATAGCCATCCACCTGTCTGAGAACTGGCGATGGAAGTTTATCGGTCAGGAAGGTCGAGGGGCTATTAAAATCGCGTTAGGCTGGAAGTTGGGCGGCGTATGTGCGGTGGCGTTTGGAGGGTAGGGGCAGACCTAACCCCCGAACCCCGGACACGATGCATCGTGTCCCTACATCAGATGGGAACCAAAATTCGTAGGGGCGGTTCGCGAACCGCCCGATGGTTTTTATCGCAGGACGGAGCCTGCTCCTACGGGGTTATCGATTTATCGCAGGACGGAGCCTGCTCCTACAATTATTCTTGATTTTAGATATTCGATTTTAGATACCTAATCGTCCCCAATAAGGTCTTCAAACTTCATGGAAAATACGTCTTTATCCTGAAGTTCGAGGTTTCGGGGAATGATTGAGCGTTCCAGGTCAAGGATGCGCTCTTCGCCTAGATAGGATTTGGTTTCGTAGCGGGTGAGGGCTCGAAGTTTGTCCAAAATGTCGCGAGCGTGCAACAGACTATTTTCGACCTCCTCGACTTCCTTGCCGATTTCAGGGTTAGTAGTATTATCCTGACGAATAATCTGGAGGGTGATAAGAGCACTGGTGAGGGGCTGGCTGATTTCGTGACAAATCGCCCCGGCAGTATGCAACATCCCTTCCATATGGGCTTTGTTGGTTTCAGCTTTTAATAACTCGGCCTGAGTGCTGGTCAGTTGTTGGTAGGCCAATTTAATTTGGGAGACAAGATGAGCCTGTTCATTATAGGATTGCTTCAGGCGCAAGAGGGAACGGATACGGGCCAGCATTTCCGCCCGATTTACTGGTTTGGTCAGGTAATCGTCCGCCCCGACCTGGAGTCCGGCAATTTTATCCTGGGTCTCGCTGCTGGCGGTAGTGATTATAATAGGAATAAAGGGCAAATTCGGGTTAGCTTTCAGGCGGCGCACCACTTCCAGGCCGCCCACTTCTGGCATTATCAGGTCAACCAGAATCAGGTCGGGCATCGGTAGGGCATTGTTCGACTTGGCGTTAGCATTTTCGACAGCCTGGATAACCTCTTGCCCACTATGCAGCACAAACGTGATATACCCAGCCAGCATTAGCAAATCGGCCAGCAGCATTGCCGAGGCGGGGCTATCATCTACAACATAAACATAGGTTGGTTGTTCACTCATTTTTGATTTTAGTTCTCTGGTTGGGTATAGTCTGGATTGATAGGTTTAGTTAGGGTTATAATCCGTTTTTATTAAAATTTTAGAAGCTGGCCCCAAACTTATACTCATCCAGCTTAGGAAGCCGTATTTAACAGCCTCCTAATTATAGCTAATTGGGTTCTCATATACAAGGTTGGCTTTGCCCGTAACTTTGTTTCCGTCTATTGCGTAACATGATTGCAATAGTTTATATTATGGGGGATGGGCAAACCTAACCCCCTAACCCCCTTCCGCTTTAGGGAAGGGGGAACAAGAATTCGTAGGGGCGTGATTTCCAACCCCTGCGCCTTGTATTAGGGAAATTCGTAGGAGCAGGCTCTGTCCTGCGATAACCATCGGACGACAGAGCGTCCTCCTACAATAGGTAAGTCGACATATCCCCCGAAGGTGGGAATGGAAATTGCTTAGAATAATGAACAAAAGGTTTAGCTGTTAGCTGACGGCTAATAACTGAGAAAGGGTTGAGCGGTGAGAAGAAAATCAAAAATTTCTGGCCTGTTTGCCGGATTACTCGCTTTGTTACTAACTCTGGCGATTATGCCGGGGGTTGCCAGTGCCGATAATTCGGATGATGCCACTAGAGCGATAGGTAGCCAGGGTTGGTATATTTCCAAAGCGATTGAGCCAAAGGTAGGCGATTTGAGCGCGGCTCAAAATAGCTTGAAAGGCACTGTCCAAACCCTTAAAGACCGCAAACTCCCGGTAGTTATAGCCCTGTTGGATACCGCCACTTTGCCAGTTTATAAAAATTGTAAGACCGGAGCAATGAGCGATTGCGGTGACTTCTTCCTGAAAAGTCAATCGGCTCAGATTGCGGTAGTATTTGACTTGACCAATGCTACACCGGGGAATCGAAAAGTCGGTTTGTTCAGCCCTGGTCTGAACGAAGGTGACCAACAGGCTTTAACCAGTGACCCTGCTTTTGGAAAACTGGTAACGGCGGGAAATTATGCCCAGGCCGCTTCGCAATTAGCGATAAATGCTGCCAACAAAATAGATGTCAACACCAAATCCGCCAGCGATGCCCAGAACGCCGCCACCCAACAGATTAAAAAGGAAGAATCCAATGGGCTTTTCGTGGCGATGATTGTGGTGGTAGTGGTAGTGCTGGCAATTGGTGGGGCAATCGCCTTCCTGATAATGACCACCAAGAAAGTCTGGAATGGTAAGGTCGAGGAATTACAGAAAAACGCCAGCCAGGTTAATGATATGGTCTTGCGGCTGAGTGATGAGGTCGAATATCTTGAGCCGAACGTGAAGGATAGCGCGAAGGCCACCTTTGCCCAGGGCGCGTTGCAGGTAAACACCGCTAATGAGGCTGCCCGTCAGATTAAGGCCGCCGGTACCATTTCGCTATTGTTCAAGTGGGGACAATATAATACCCAGTATCAGGAAGCTTTAGCCAAGATGCAGTCGGTGCAGGAAACGCTAAACCGGGTTGACCAGACCGTTAAACGCGATATTGGCGGTAGCTTGCCTAAGCCTGATAATGTGCCGCAACAACTTGGCGAATACGAGCAAAATTCGAGATAATAATAAGGAGTATTGAGTAATGAGTATTGAATTAAAGAAAAGTAAATCGGGCTGGATTGCCGCCTTGTTGCTGGCAATGTTGGCTTTGGTAGTAGCTCTACCCGCAACCAATGTTTTTGCGGCGGGTAATATAAGTTTTCGGGATGATGCCAGCTTGTTTACTTCTGCTGACAGAAGCGCGTTGCAGGAACAGGTCAGGGGTTTGCCTTATGATGTGTTAATTGTAACTTCAAGTAATTATACTTCGGCCCAGCGTACCCAATTTCGGAATGCGGTTGTAGGGGTTACGGGTGGTACTAAATTTTTAACAATCGGAATTTCAAACAATACCAGTTCGGGAGGTTTACGCACGGTAGTAGTTGACCCCGGCTCAGAGTTGGGAATTACTGGCTCTGAATCGAGTAATATTGAGGCTGCTGCCGGGAATGTGCTTAATAGTAGTCCAGGGCAATGGCGCAATGCAATGATCGCCTCGCTCAATGAAGCCAAGCGAGTTAGTAGCCTAAGCACTGGCGGCGGTGGAGGCTGGATTGGCTGGGTTATTTTCGGGGCAATTGTGGTAGTAATTCTACTATTAGTAACAGCTTCCCGGCGGCGTTCGGGTGGTCGGGCTACTCAGCCGGCTTACACAACCCCTAACCCGGTTTATATGAACCAGCCAGGTTACGGACAACAGGGCTATGGTCAGCCAGGTTATCCCCCTCCAGGTTATGGTCAGCCGGGTTATTACAATAATAATCAGGGCGGTTCAGGCTTAGGTGGTGCGCTTATGGGTGGAGTTGCCGGATTTGTACTGGGCGAGGCTTTGGGTGGTCATAATCGTAATGATGGTGGTTATAATCAGCAACAGCCAGGGTTTTCCCCAGGCGGTGGTAATAACGACGCTAACGACGCTGGTAGTGGCACTGACTTTGGTTCTTTTGGCGGCGGTAGTGGTGGTAGCAGTGGTGGCGACTTTGGCGGCGGTGGCGGCGGTAGTGGCGACTTTGGTGGTGGTGGCGACTCCGGCGGCGGTGGCGGTGGCGACAGTAGTTGGTAATCGGTTGTCAGTCGTCGGTTGTCGGTAAAATCCAAAAACCAAAATCTGGATGAAATTCGTAGGGGTAGACCAATGTGTCTACCCTTTTTGATTCACAAGGATAAACAGGATAAACAGGATATTTCGTAGGGGCGGTTCGCGAACCGCCCGGTATTACGGAAATTCGTAGGGGCAGACCAGTGTGTCTACCCTTTTTGATTCACAAAGATGGACAGGATGCTAAGAAGGATGAGGAAGACCAGGAGAATTCGTAGGGACACGCAGCATCGTGCCCAGCATCGCTACATATCCCCACGCTTGGTGTTATTAGGGCGGTTCGCTAAGGCAAAATTTATCACCCGGCAATAAATCACCGGGCTAAAAGAGCCTATATCATCGCCATTCGGGTAACTACCGAGAGAGTTGTCATCCTGAACGAAGTGAAGGATCTTGCTCATAATAACTAGATTCTTCGCGTTCGCTCAGAATGACAAGGGCGGACGGGTATCTGTAACCCTAACTGATTCTATTGCATAGACTATTCAGAATGACAGGGTTATTATTTTGTCAAAAACACAGGCCCTTTCAGCGCGGGAATGAGTCTCCGCGTACTCATATTCCTCCGAAATATCCTGTCTATCCTGTTCATCCTTGTGAATATTTTTGGCGGGCGGGCTGGAAACCACGCCTCTACGAATGCCCCTGATTTTCTTCATCCTTCATCCTTCCCCACCGCCCCTACGAATTCATATGCCCCCTTGCGTGAGTCAGGGAAGCGGGTTAGGTTTGTTCCTCATCCTTCCTATACAGCCTGACCACCTCATTTTCCCATACCAGATTGGTTGGAGTAAAACCATAATCGGTGGGGTTAGTCCGACTATAGGCCAATAGACAGTCATATTTATAGTTCGGACTACTGCCCTGAATATTTAACAACCGGGAATAGACCGTCTGAGTCGGGGCAAAATAACTATATTCCGGGCCAAGCAAACCAGCCGCCGCCAGCAGATAAAGACTCTTGTATTTCTTTTCTTCTGCCAGCAAAATATTAGAGCCGGGTTTGATAAGTTTAGCGGCAAGGCTAAAACGATTGCCCGGCTTAACCCGTACCAGCACATCTTCACCGCCATCATAAACCTGTTCGAGGCGCGTGCCCTGGCTAAGAACTTTGCTCAGCGCGACTTTAGCGGGGTCGCTCAGGCTGGGGCGATTAATGATAATAAACCGTACTTTAAGCCCTTCCAACACATCCAGCCCCCGCTCGTCAGGAAAATTAGCCAGTTCATTGAGCAAGAAGGGATAACCAGGCGGTATGATATTGGCACTGCCGTTGAGCATTGGGCGTTGGTGATAAAGGCCATAAATTAAAAAGTCGGGCCGGGTATTTATCGGATTTTTAGTGGGCAAAGGCAACATTATTAGTAGAGCATCGCGTGGGACAAGGTTTCCGGCCAGGGGGTCGTTGGCTAACCAGCGATAGAGGGCCGGGGCATTTTCGTTCAGGCCCACCACAGAGGGCGCACCGAGAGAAGGCCAACCGGGAGTAAAAAAGTCGGCATAAACCAGCCCTACACAGCAACTTCCTACCAACAAAGGGGTAAACCAGACCGGGGCGGAACTTTTCTTCCAGGGTAATTTGGCTCTTTGCAGCCAGACCACCCCATAGCCAGCACACACCGCCAATCCCAACATCAGCAAATGCCCAAAGCGCAACGGCACTCGTAGCGAGTCGAAGCCCGGCAGGTTATTATAAAGCCAGCGATAGGGGAGGGCGATGTCGGTGGGACTCTGACCATATTCTTCCAGGTTCAGGCTCGGCCCCAACGCCAGCACCAACCCCACCAGCCCCACAAAGGCAAAAGACCAGCGCAGCCCCGGACTTTGGGAATTGCTTTTTCGCCCAAAAACCAGACCCAGCCCCGCCAGCAACAGCACGCTAAGGCCGGGATAGAGGGCGCGTTCAGCACTGGTTTGAGCCTGGAAAATACCGCGCTGGATTGGGCGATATTGCCAGCTTTGGGGGTTAGTCCGCAACAGGCTGCTCGGCGCGGCACTCCAGTAACGTGTTTCTTCGATACCACGCTGGAAACCAAAAGCCTTCTGATTTTCGATAAAGGGCAGCACAAAGGGCAAAATCACTGTTATCACTACTAACCCAGCAAAGGTCAACAGACCGACCTGCGTCCCTATTTTCTTCCAATTCGGGCTTCTAATGAGCGGGTCGGCAGGGCGCGAGCGTTTCAGCAACTTCAGGGTCAGCCCTTTAACCCCACTCCCTAGCCAACCAACGATTTTTTCCTTGATGCCAAAATGATAGAACAGGTATATCGTGAATAAAATCGCCCCGGTATAGGCATGATAGCCCGCCACCAGAATTTGCAGGGCATAAAATAATCCAAACAAGCCTAACCAGCCCAGCCCCCGCCCGCGTAGCCGAGGGGCATCCAAAAAGAGCATCAGAAAAAACAGGGCGAAAATCATCCACTGTTGGGCGGCAATCCCCAGGTGGGCGTAGTGGGACATATGCCAGGGCGAATAGGCATAAATAACCCCACTTACTAGCCCGGCGGCCTTGCTGCCCGTTAGCCTAACCACCACCAGCCACATTGCGAAGCCGCTCAGGATATAGGAGGCCAGTACCAGCAGGTTGAAACCCAGCACCGGGTTATTGGTCAACCAGATGACGGGAGCTATCAGCAGCCCATTCCCGGTTAACAACTCGTCCAGGGCCAGCGCGTTCGACACAGGGTAAAAGGCGTTGGTTTGATAGAGGTTAAAGGGGTTGTTGGTCAGATTATAGGCGATTGTTCCCAGGCGATAGGTGGAGTCGGCGGGGTCGCCTAAGTCAAAAAGGGTATTCGACAGGTTGGCGGGCAAAGGCCAGAGTTGAACACAACTTATTACCAGGAAAAAGAGAAATGCTAAAAGGTTAGGACGTTTTTGGAAATAAGTCCCGCATTTTTTCAGGCTAAATTTAGAGATGGCTCCGGTTCTGTCCTTACCCGGTTGTTTTGCGACTAAATACATTAACTGTTGTTGGTTATTCGGTATTCGGTTTAGTCTTTTACTCATCTGATTTTTATGTTAGCTTAACGGCACGCTTTTGGCAAACGGAGTCAGTCTAGGAAGAATGAAGAAATATGCGGCATTTCGTAGGGACACGATGCATCGTGTCCAACATCGCTACATATCCCCGTAATATAATTTGTAGGGCTTTGTTCTTTAGGGTTGAAGGATGATCAACCCCATCTTGACCTTGAGAGCCACAATCCTTTCGAGCGAGAGTTTCAAGCGGGCTGATGAAATCCGCCCGGATTGCACCGCCTTCGTCAAGGCTTTCACCACTGCTTCAATCTGCTTTCCATCACTGGGGCATTCGATGATATCCTCTCCTGCCAAAATCGCAAGAACACTAGCCTCGCCAACCGCCTGGGCCGGGTCAGTATAACCCAGACTTTTCATATATTCACCAATCGCCCCCGCCTCCATTGCATCTGAGACTACCACCCCCTGATAACCTAACTCACCACGCAAAACACCATCTATCAGAATTGGTGAAAGCGAGGCTGGATACTTCGGGTCATAAGCTGGCTCGATTACATGCGTCACCATGATCATACCAGGATTGCGAGCCAGTAAGTTGCGGAAGGTAAGAAAGTCCGTCGCGTTGAGTTCAGCCTTGGTTTTGGTAATTGTCGGCATGGAGTAATCGGGATTGGCATTAGCCGCGCCGATACCAGGCCAGTGTTTCAAAGTTCCCATCACCCCATTTTGCTGTAAGCCATCGAGGAAGGCCCCCGCATATTGGGTCACCTGGCTGGGTGTATTGCCAAACATGCGGCTTTGCTCTATCGCCCCACCCTGATAGACATCGGCTAGAGGGGCGAAATCAACGTTGATACCAATATCTTTCAAACGAATGGCAGCAATTTGACCCTGTGTATAAGCCTTTTTGGGGTCACCACTCGCCCCAAGTGTCGCTGGTGAAGGCGAAGCTCCGTAATAGGGGGCGATGCGATCAACTATTCCCCCCTCCTCATCAGTGGCAATAATCATCGGGTTAGCGGAATGGGCAATCACCGCCTGAGTAAGTCGGCGAAACTCCGCCAGAGTCTTGGGTTTGACTATTCCATTATTATAGGCGGTGAACATGATAGCATTTGCAATCTGATATTGTTGTAGATAAACCTCGTAATCCGAGGTATAGGCATTGGCATAGACCGGAATCATCAGTAACTCACCGATTTGCTGGCTAAAAGTCAATTTGCAGATGTAGGCATCAATTTGTTGCATAGTCGTAGATGCACTTCCCGAAGATTTGCTGGGGCAGTCGGTGGCAGAAGTGGTCATAGTGGGAAGCCCACCTGGGGGAGTGGTTGCCGCAGGTGGCGAAGTAATTGAGGCAGTCGCCGGAACAGCGGTAGCAGTCTGGAAAGACCTCGTTGGTAAAGGTGTCACAGTTGGTAAAACTATCCTGGTTGGGGTAGGTACAGCCGTCGTAGTCGGAAGGGTAGGTACAGGTGTCGTGGTTGGAAGGGTGGTTGGGGTAGGTACAGTCGTCGTGATTGGAAGGGTGGTTGGGGTAGCATCACCACAGGCGGCTAAGATTAGCCATCCAACCCACAGAGTTATAACCAAAGCAGGTATTACACTTAACTTTATTCTGGGCATCACCTTTAATTCCTTTTGAGCATTGCTACATATCCCCACTACCTTAATTGAAAATCGGGTGGGCGGGTTACAAACCACGCCCCTACGAAGGGAATATAGGGCGAACACAAGGTTCGCCCCTACGAAATCCGCAATATCGGGCAGTTCCCGAACCGCCCCTACGAATTATTCCCCCTTCCTTAATAGGGAGGGGTTAGGGGTTAGGTTTGCTCCTTCATCCTTTCGAGGTCTTCCGGCGTATCAATGTCCTCGTGGATGGCGGGGTCGTCTACAAAAAGCTCGGTGACGGCGGCGGGATGATTGCGGACAATCTCGCGCCCGCCACTATCGCCCTGAAGCTGACTGAGTTCGGCGAAAAAGGGTCGTCCGAAAAGAGCGGGATTGCCGCGCTTACCGTTAAAGGTGAAAATAATCGCCTCACCCGTCTCACTCCACTGCTCGAAATAATCAATCAAAGCCTGGGGAGTAGCGGGATGAAGGCGGGGTTGGTCAGCCAGAATAAAGAGGGCCGCAGAGGAGAATTCGGCAATCGCCCCCACCCCTGCCGCTACCGAAAAGCCCTGCCCATCGGCCCAGCGTTCGTTATAAACCAGCTTGATAGGGCGACTTTCCGGCGAAATATAAGGAGTAATGACCGCGCTAACGGCCTCAGCCTGATTGCCCGTCACCACAATAATCTCGGCGACGGTAGTTTGGAGAGCCAGCCGCAGGGCATGTTCTACCAGCGTTGGGCTTGTCGGGTCGGGCCAGTGTTCCAGTTGTTTGGGGCGACCAAAGCGACGAGCCGCCCCCGCCGCCAGAATTACCGCACTAACTTTTGACATTAGGATTCCCAGCCCAGGCCACCCGCTCCACCCCAATCGCCCGCGCTAGAGCTTTGGGATTCTTCATATCCTGACCGATAGCCCAGATAGTATTATTCTCGTAGAAAGCCAGCACCTTCGAGCTGGGCGACCAATCGTAGAAGCGCGCCCGATAGCTATAATAAGGCGGGAAATTTAGCTCATAATCGGTTTGCGAGCCGTTGGTGCCAAGATTAATCAAGGTCAGGCGTTGCAGGTTGGCGGAGAGGTTATTGCCAAAACGCCCCACATCGTAGCGCGAGAAAACCGCCAGAAATTGCCCTGTACTATCTATTTGTGGGCCAGCCCCAGGGCCATAGGGTCGCCAGGTGCTGGTATTGGCATTCAAAACCTGCACATCGGTACTCTGACTATAGTTGGCGGTGGCGGCCACCAGCTTGCTACTATCCGCCGACCAGCTTATCAGCTTGCCCACAATGCTGCTGGGCACTTCCCGGAACTTTCCGTCCATCGTCACCAGCCAGACCGCAAAGCGCGAATAACTGGTCGGGCCCGAAATCGCCAGATACTTGCCGTTGGGCGACCACAACAGCCCCTTGCCCAGACTGGAATAGTTGCGATTGACGATACCAACGCTTGCCAGCAACCGATTATTGAGGTCGGGCGTGTCTACATCCACCAAATAAATGCTATATTGGTTCTGGTCAAGACGATAGGCCAGTGTCCGACCATCCGGCGACCACTCGAAGCCGCTAACATTCGCCGGGGTGATAAGGCGCGGGCTGGGCTTGTCGGTTTCGCCGGGGTTAAGGGCGACGGTGTAGAGGCCCGCTTTCAGGTTAGCGTCGCCGCCCAACGCCTGGAAAGCCAGTTGCCGCCCGTTGGCTGACCATTTTACCGCGATATTCAGGTCGTCCGGCTCGCCCGTGCCTTCGCTCAGTTTGCGGCGGTTTTTACCATCCATATCAACCACATACAGACTGGCGTTATACTGGTCGCCTACTTCCAGGTAGACCAGACGGTCATTTTGGGGCGAGAGGCTGAAATCGAGGCCGCGAAAAACGCCACTGCTAATAGTGATGCTTTGCCCGCTTTGCAGGTCATGCACCGTCAGGTTACGCAGCCCGATGCCGCCCACCGTCACAAGTTTACCCTCCAGCAAAGTGCCGTTATAGGAGGGGGCGGTGGTCAGGGGTTTGGGGGTGGCGGTTATTCCGGCCTGAGTGGTTACGTCTGGCGAGCCCGCCCCTAGCGCATCCGTGCCGCAACAGGTGGGCAGAAAGAAACTACCGCCCGGTTTGGATAAGGTGCTGACGTTTTTGTTGAGAGTGTCCAGAACTTCCAGATTTTCGTCAAACCAGTCAAACACATAGTTATTAGCCTGACTGATAAGGGCGTTGCGGCCTATAGCGGCCCGGTCATAGGCGAGGCGGCGGCTATCGGGTAGCCAGCTTACGGTCAGCACCGAGTCCTGGTCTTGGCCCAAAGCTGCCGAACCAATCGGGAAGGTTTTGCCGTTGCCCGTGTCCGACTCAATAACCGACAGCCGATTGCTACCATCGGCAAACGAAAGATAGCGACTGTTGGGCGACCACACCGGGTCGGGACGCAGCCGGGGGGCCGGATTATAATAATCGGCGTAGGCCCAAATCAGGCTTTGCAAGCTCCTACCCGACCCCTGGTACTCGGTCAGCTTGCGGGCCACGTTCCCTTCCGGGCCGATTTTCCAGAGTACCACTTTGTCGCGGTTGGTATCGAGGGTGGTGAAGGCCAGATTTGCCCCGTCCGGCGACCAGCTTACAAATAGGGCATCCTGGTCGGTCAGTTTAGCGCGTTGGCTAATATTCAGGGGGGTTGTGCCGTCGGCGTTTACCAGATTCAGGCTACGGGGCTTATCCAGGGCGGTATTGCCCCCAATATAGGCGACGCGCTTGCCATCCGGCGACCAGACCCCATAAACGGCGTTATCCACCACGATTATTCCGCCTGTTTTGTTGTCGCCAGTAGCAGGCGCGACGTACAGGGCCGATTTTAGCTTCTGGTCGTTGTTAGGGTTGGTGCCGGGGGGGCGCACAAACCGTCCAAAGGAGCTGGGGTCAGGGGTCAGGGTGGGGTTGGCGGAGGTGGGGTTGGGTGAGGCTGTATCCGGGTTGGTGCGGAGATAAAGTATTTTTGTGCCATCGGGCGACCAGCGCGGCTTGAAAGCATCGGTAGCAATTACCTGCCGATTTTTGCCATCGGCATCTATTATTACCACCTGCCGATTTTTGCTATAATCGCCCGCCGCCTGATCGCCGCTAAGAGCGGTAAAGACGATATGGCTACCATCGGGCGACCAGCTTGCGTCAAACTCGGCTTCGGGGCTTTCGGTAATGCGCCCGCTGAATTTCCCGGTCAGGTCGGCGGTATAGAGGTCGGGCCAGCCGTCCTGATTGCCCAGATAGAGCAAGCGGTCTTTGGCTAACTCTTTGTTCGGGGTAGGGGTTGGTTTGTCGTCACCACCACAGGCCGCCAGCAACGTCGTCAGCACCAGCAGGGCTGTCACTAAACCCGCGATTTTTCGCCACTTTCTCCGCACGGAATGTACCTCCTTAACCATTTTGTCTACTTCTATGCTTTAATTATACCACGCGGTAGGGCGGTTGTCGGTGGTTGGTCGTCGGTTGTCGGTGGGGATTCGTAGGGGCGGGGTCTCCCCGCCCAGTATCGTGATTTCGTAGGGGCAGGTCCCCGTGCCTGCCCTCTTTCTTATTCAAAAGGATAAACAGGATGTTTCGTAGGGGCGACACCTGTGCCCTGTACTCAGGGTATGCTGGTCGCCCGGTGATGCATAAACCCCAAACGAAACCACCACACCGGGCGGTTCACGAACCGCCCCTACGCAATTCCCCCAACCTCCAACCCCTTCCCCCGCCCCCGGGTTTGTGCTATCATATTTCTATAAATATCCCTCACAACTATAAACAATCCTAACCCGACCTGGAGAATCTATGCCCGCCCCAGACCAAATTTTGAAGCTGGTTGACCGTTTTACCGCTAACATTGCCGACCTTAAATCCGCCAACCAAAATGAGTCAAGCACTCGCCAGGATTATATTGACCCGTTCTTTCGGGCCCTGGGTTGGGATGTGGGCAACCAGCAGGGCCGTAGCGAGGCCGAAAAAGAGGTCAAGGTTGAGGTTAGTATCAGGGTGGACGATGCCCGCAAAGCTCCCGACTACGGCTTTTATCATAACGGTGAGTTGCAATTCTTTGTCGAGGCCAAAAAGCCTATTGTCAACCTCAAGTATGGCACTAACGCCGCCTTCCAGATTCGCCGCTATGCCTGGTCTACCAAAAAGATTGCCCTCAGTATCCTGACCGATTTTGAGGAACTGGCGATTTACGATTGCCGCACCGAACCTCTGGATAAAGATAGTGCCGACACCGCCCGCCTCAAATATTTCGATTACAAAGAATATCCCGACAAGTGGGACGAAATCGCCAACCTGTTTTCCCGCGAAGCCGTTGCCGCTAACTCGCTCGATAGTTACACCGCCAGTCTCAAAAACCAGAAGGGCATTGTGACGGTGGATGCCGCTTTCCTCAAGCTGATTGAGTATTGGCGCGAGTTGCTGGCGAAGAATCTGGCGCGGCGCAACCCCAACCTGAGTCAGCGTGAACTTAACTCCGCCGTCCAAACCACTATTGACCGCATTATTTTCCTGCGTTTTTGTGAGGAGCGCGATATTCAGCCCTATGAGGAGATGAAGCAACTGCTGGATTATAGCGGGATTTATGAGCGGCTGTGCGAGATTTTCAATCGGGCCGATGTCCGTTATAACTCTGGCCTGTTCCACCTCAAGGACAAAGATAGCCGTGACCACTGGATGCTGGGGCTAAAGATTGACGACGCGCCCCTCAAGGACATCCTTTACAAGCTTTATTATCCCGCCCCTTACGCTTTTAAGGCTATTCCGGTGGAAATTTTGGGGCAGGTTTACGAGCAGTTTTTGGGTAAGGTGATTACCCTCAGTCCCAGCCACGAGGCCAGCATCGAGGAAAAGCCGGAGGTGCGGAAGGCTGGTGGGGTTTATTACACGCCTGGCTATATTGTAGAATATATTGTTAAAAACACCGTTGGCAAACTGTTGGAGGGTCAAAATCCCGACCAGGCCGCCAAACTGAAAATCCTTGACCCCGCCTGTGGTTCGGGTTCGTTCCTGCTGGGGGCATATCAGTTCTTGCTGGATTGGTATCTGAATTATTACGTCAGCCATAATCCCACCGACCATTATAAAAAGAAACGTCTCCGCAGTATCAGCACTGATACCGGGATTCTCTGGCAACTGACCACCGACGAGAAGAAGCGCATTTTGCTCAACAACCTCTACGGGGTAGATATTGATACTCAGGCGGTGGAAGTGACCAAGCTTTCGTTGCTGCTCAAGATGGTGGAGGACGAGTCCGCCGCCACCCAGCAGCTTCAGCTTTTGCAGGAACGCCTTTTGCCCGACCTCGATAATAATATCAAGTGCGGTAACTCCCTGATTGGCCCGGAAATTAACGAAGGGAAAATGGTTTTCCCCGATTTTGAGGAGCAACTTCGGGTTAACGCATTTGATTGGCAATCGGGCTTCCCGGCTGTTTTCAAGCAGGGCGGTTTTGATGCGGTTATCGGCAACCCGCCCTACGTCAGGCAGGAGTCATTGGGTGAATTTAAGGCGTATTTCCAGCAAACCTACAAGGTTTATCACGGTATGGCTGACCTTTACACTTATTTCTTTGAAAAAGGGGTTTCATTACTTCGTCAGGATGGTATTTTTAGCTTTATTGTGGCTAATAAATGGATGCGGGCAAACTATGGCGAACCGCTCCGTCATTGGCTTAAACAGCAACATATTGATGAAATTCTGGATTTTGGTGATTTACCCGTTTTCCAGTCAGCCACAACTTACCCTTGCATAATCAAAATAACTAAAACTGCTCCAGTAACTACTTTTGAGGCGACCCAGGTAGAAACCCTTAATTTCGGCAACCTTTCCGATTATGTTCTTGAAAACCACTACACTATAAACCAGACCATTCTTGAGGATGGCGGCTGGTCTATGGCAAATGCTCAACAACAGGCTATCCTGAAAAAATTACGTGAAACTGGGTTGCCTTTTGGGAAATATGTCAAAGGAAGATTGTTAAGGGGTATTCTAACAGGACTAAACGAGGCTTTTGTAATTGATAACAAAATCCGAGAACTCATGATAGGCCAAGACCCCAAAAGTGCCGAACTGATTAAGCCATTTGTGGCAGGTAGAGATATTAAGCGTTACCAACAACTAGAGGAAGGGCGGTATTTAATTATAATTCCTAATGGTTGGACTCGTGTTAAATCTGGAAATGCGCCTGATTCCTGGGAGTGGTTAAAACAAAACTATCCAGCTATTGCGGGTCATCTGGAAAAATTTAGTGTCGCCGCTCAAAAACGCGGTGATAAAGGCGAGTATTGGTGGGAGTTGCGTTCCTGTGATTATTACGAAGAATTTGAAAAGCCAAAAATGTTGCTTCCAGATATTTCCCTGCGCGGAAATTTTACTCTTGATAAAGATAAAAACTTTTATTGCGTAAATACAGCATACATTATAGGTGATTCAAGTCCTTATTTACTCGGCATCTTAAATTCTCAGCTTATAACATTTTTTTACTCAAATTTATCCTCATCCTATCGAGGAGGCTATTTAAGATTCATTTATCAATACATCGAGCAACTCCCCATCCGAGTGATAAACTTCGACGACCCGGCAGACAAAGCCCGGCACGACGATATGGTGCGGCTGGTGGAGCGGATGCTGGATTTGTACAAGCGGGTAGCCGCCGCCAATCTATCCCACGAAAAGACCGCCCTGCAACGCCAGATTGAGGCCACCGACAAGCAGATAGACCAACTCGTCTACCAACTCTATCAACTCACCCCCGAAGAAATCACCATCGTCGAAGGATGAAGAAAATCAGGGGACAGGGCTAGGGTGAGGGTCTTGTTCCCTCTCCCAGGTACTCATGGGAGAAGCCAGCTTACGGGCTAGGGTGAGGGGTTATTCTTGCAATCTCCCGGTTAAAAATATTCACAAAGGATGCACAGGATATTTCGTAGGAATAG
>Ga0209511_1001398_pt1 | contig 21568 bp, 13 predicted proteins | sample SSSSmetaG_FD_184141 | JGI IMG/M metagenome (GOLD analysis project Ga0209511, IMG submission 184141) | Glacier valley bacterial and archeal communities from Borup Fiord, Nunavut, Canada, to study Microbial Dark Matter (Phase II) - ​SSSS... | ecosystem: Environmental > Aquatic > Freshwater > Ice >...
CTATTTGCGTCGGAATATTTTTGCGCAAAGTATTCTGGCGTCCACGCGGCGGACGAACGACCCGATGCATTCAAGCCGTGAAGTTGCTGCCCATCCCAAATAATCGCGAACCCATCCGAGCCGATACCGTTGCTGGTGGGCTCAACCACGGTTAACGCAATCGCGCTCGCAATCGCCGCATCAACCGCGTTGCCTCCTTGCCACAACATTTGCATACCGGCCTGCACGGCGAGCGGCTGCGAAGTCGCGACAATATTTTTTGCCATCACCGGCATGCGTTGCGATGCATACGGGAACGCAAAATCAAATTTCACGCTGGATCGCCCGCGACGGTAGTGGAAACAGCAGCGGTAGCAGCCTCCCACGCCTTCAAATCTTTTTCGTATTGCCACAGCTCTTCTTCGTAAATATCCATCACACACGGAATGCAACCGGTGCCACAGCATTCATGCGGCTCAGGCTTGCGCGGGGGATTGGGAGCTGACATCGGATTAGAAATAAGCATAGAAGCAGGAACAAAAACAGGCTGGCTCATGGGAGAAAAAAAGAATACGAGAAAACGCTCTCGGCTATTTTACGCGAGGCTTGACACAATAGATGCAAGGCCACTGGTAATGCCCGACGCGACGGGTGCTGTCAGCCCTAAAGGGCAAGCATTTTTACCAAATGTTGCCTGCGGCACATGCGCGGCTGATAGTGCGTTCGGCTTGCGCCAAGATGCGCGCAATCGCCGCTGATGCTCAAACAATTCTATTTGTTAATTCTGACTGTCCGCACGCTTGGCCTCCAGCAACTCCCAACGCTCCATCGTCGAGGCTAGCTCAGTCTCAACTTGGCTTACGCGAGCTTGCAGGGTTTTACGTTTGCCGGATTGCTGGGCATCCTGATAGATAGCGGGATCAGCCAGCGCTTGTTGTAGCGAGGTCTGCTCGGCATCGAGTTGATCAATTTTCGCGGGCAGTGATTCCAACTCACGGGTTTCGTTGGAGCTTAGTGGGGATTGGATGTTGGACTGCGTGCGGGACCGCATAAAGGACTGCGAGCTTGAGCCGGATTTACTGACGCCTGATTTAGCTTGGGGCGCTTTGCCGGTTGTTTTTGGATTCTGGTTTTGTGCAGCATTTGCAGCAGCGCTGACCACGGCCATATTGGCGCGCTGCATTTGCCAATCGCTGTAGCCGCCGGCAAATTCTTCCACCTTGCCATCGCCTTCAAACACGAACACCTGCGTGGCGACGTTATCCAAAAAGGTACGGTCATGACTCGCCACCAGCACGGTGCCGGCATAGCCTTGCAATAATTCTTCGAGCAAATCCAGCGTCTCGATATCCAGATCATTAGTCGGCTCATCCAGCACTAAAAAATTAGCGGGTTTGGCGAACAAACGGGCGAGTAACAAACGATTTCGCTCTCCACCGGATAATGATTTCACCTTGGCTCTGGCACGCTGCGGCGGGAATAAAAAATCGCCCAGGTATGAGGTGACATGTTTGCGCGCGCCGCCAATATCCACAAAATCGGAGCCGGGGCTAATCACATCGGCGAGCGTAGCTTCATCATCGAGCGCCTCGCGGAATTGATCAAAGTAAGCGATTTCCAGTTGCGTGCCGCGGCGCACTGACCCACTGTCGGCGATGAGCTCGCCTAAAATTATTTTCATCAGGGTTGATTTGCCTGCGCCGTTAGGGCCGATCAAGCCGATCCGGTCGGCGCGCTGAATGATGGTGCTGAAATCACGGATGACGGTTTTCTGCGCGCTGCCTTCGCCAAATGATTTGGTAATGCCTTTTAATTCGACCACAATCTTGCCGCTTTTTTCGACCTCGCCCGTGGCGAATTTCACATTGCCTGCACGCTCGCGACGCGCTTTGCGGGCCTCGCGCAGCACCTGCAAACGGGCGATGCGGCTCTCGCTACGGGTACGCCGTGCCTGCACGCCACGACGAATCCAGATTTCTTCTTCCTTGAGTAATTTATCGAAACGCGCATTGGCGAGTTCTTCCGCATTCAGCGCATCTTCCTTGCGCTTTTCATATTCTGCAAACGAGCCGGGGTAACTCGTCAACTGGCCACGATCAAGCTCGATAATGCGTGTCGCAAAGCTTTCCAGAAAACGTCGATCATGGCTGATCACGAGGATCGCACCATCAAAACTGGCGAGGGTTTTTTCCAGCCAGTCAATCGAAGCAATATCGAGATGGTTGGTCGGCTCGTCCAGCAATAATAATTCAGGCTCGGCTACCAGCGCACGCGCCAGCGCCACCCGCTTGAGCGTGCCGCCTGAAAGCCCATCCATACTGCGATCTGCATCCAAACCCAGCCGATCCAGCACGGCAGTCACGCGCTGCTCCACATGCCAGCCGCCGCTGGCTTCCAGCTTGTGCTGCAAATCACCCAAGCGTTCCAGAGCGGCCTCATCACCCTCACCTGCGTCGTGCAGCGCGTGGTGATAAGCGATTAAATCCGTCGCCGCACTGCCCAGCCCAACCGCAACCGCATCAAACACCGTCAGGGTTTGATCAAAATGCGGCTCTTGTGGCACATACGCAAGCTTGAGTGTGGGCGAGCGGGCCACATCCCCATCATCAGGCTTGACCTCGCCGGCAATAATTTTCAGCAGACTAGATTTACCCGTGCCGTTGCGCCCTACCAGGGCGATACGCTCGTTGGCGTCAATTGAAAAATCAACTTGGTCCAGCAGTTTGGCGTCACCGAAGGCGAGCGAAAGATTTTTAACATGGAAAATAGGCATATGCGTTTATAAATTCAATCATCAGAACAGTGGAATGGCTGGCCTTCAGCACAGCCTTGGAGCACAACCTTGCAGCACAGCCCCTACATCACAGTTATCAAGCAGGCCAATATCAGGCGGAGTCGCGATGTTACCTGCGAAGTGCGGCGCGGTGTGAAGGTGTGAGATAAAGGTGTGAAATAAATAGCGCCGTTAAATGACGCCACTAATGCAGGGCAGTAAGGGATTTTATGATGAACCAGCCTGTGATTGAACACGGTCACGCGCAATTCTCGGCACGACACCAAATTGCAGAATAAGCGTAGCCATTAATCCCACAGCGGCCGCAAAACCATAGGCCGTGACTGCACCCGCGGTTTGCCACAGCCAACCGAGCACTAGACCGGCCGGGATGGAGGCGAGCCCCACCAGAGCGTAATACCAGCCAAACAAGGTGCCGCGCGCTTCCAGCCCGGCATGCTCACCTATCACGGCGCGCTCGACACCTTCGCTCACCGACATCGCAAAGCCAAAAAAGATCACCGCCCACCATAAGGTGAAAATACTATCGACAAAACAAAAACCCAACATAGCGGCACTATGCAGCCCCCATCCCGGCACGAGCAACGCGAAGCGCCCATAACGGTCCGCCAGAATGCCGCCGCCCACATTCGCAAAAATTTTCACAAAATTAAGCGCCGCCCACAACAGCAATGCATGCGCGGTTGAAGCGCCCAGCTCATGCGCACGCAACACGATAAATAATTCCGCCGTCCGTGAAAACGTAAACAGCATGACGGTGAACAAATAGCCGCGCATAGAGGTGGGCACATCAGCCCAGTTCAACCGCCATTTCATCGGTGTAGCAGGCGTATTTTTGACCGGCTCCCGCACCCCGAATGCCAGCAACGCCACGCAGAGCAAGCCCGGCAACACGGACAACAACACAATATCTTTCAGGTTTGCCGAAAAAACGATCATGACCAGCGCACCAATCAGTGCGCCACCCACCGCGCCCAGATTATCAAACGCGCGATGAATCCCGAACGCACGCCCGCGTAATGATGGCGGGGCTAAATCGGTAATCAAGGCATCACGCGGCGCATTACGCAAGCCTTTGCCGACCCGATCCAGAGAGCGGATCAACACCACATGCCACCACAACGTAGCCAGCACGATCAACGGACGCATCAAATTCGACACCAGATAGCCTGCCACAGCCAGCGGCTTGCGCTTACCACCGCGCGCGTCCGAAAATCGCCCGGAGCCGAGCTGCACAAAGCTCGCCACCGCGTTCGCCAGCCCCTCAATCAAGCCCAACACAACAGGGCCTGCCGCCAGCGTGGTCGCGAGCAAAATCGGGATCAGCGGCGTGACCATTTCAGTCGCGAAGTCGTTCAACATACTCACCGCGCCAATGACATAAATACTGGCAGGCAGCCGAGGCGTGTTTACAGGAGCGTTGGCAGGCGCATTGGCAGGCGTCATTAGCGCATCGGGCATGCCGTCTTGAGCAGGGCGCAGTGCCTGATTATTTACAGTATTTTTGCGGGCATCGGCATTTGCGTTTGTATCGTTAGGCATCAGCAGATTTTACGCGTAAAATCCACCACGCTTGATGCAGTAACACAACCGCAGCAACCGCCCTCGTAGCTCAGTGGATAGAGCATCCCCCTCCTAAGGGGAGGGTCACACGTTCGATTCGTGTCGAGGGCACCAATTATTTTAATTCGATTAGCTTGGCATGGCGCTTGGTGTACTGCATTATTTTAATGCTTCACATCAAGCGGCCTGCTTGATGCACATGCAGTTGATGCCGTCGGGCAGGAAGAAGTGGCGCTTGCCTGCCACCAATCAGGATGGTAAACATCCATTTTTTAATTGGGCGAGTTCCCACCCCGTTAGCAATACCCTCCTCCGTCCAAAAATTCATCCAAGCCCTAACCACGGCCTGATTTTTGACCCCAGCGAGACGAGTTGCGACGTCTAAAGATGAACGTAAAAGGCGATGCACGTTTGCGGCGTCCAGTGACCGAAGGGAACGATTTTGACCAACGTGTAATGCGGCAATTTCAACCAATTCGCCGATTTTCAATCGGCTTATTCGTGTCGAAGACACCAAGCTTTTAATTCAACCCGCCGCCGAACTAATCTCCCCGCTATTGCACCGTGTTTGCTTCGGGCAATGTGTCTGGCGGCGTGCGCCGCAATGTGTATTTGCTGTTCAAGGCCATCTGTTTGGCGAAATGAATGTTTTTAGTGGCAGCGTGCAAATATAAATTAAAGCCACCGAAGTGGATGGCCGCATAGTTGTAGGCGCCGCCTAAATCGTACTCCAGCCGGTTAACCGCAGTTTCAAAAAACGCGGGTGTTTTTTCCACCAGATCATCGCCTGATTTAAAAATAACTTCGTCGCCATTTTCAGTGTTTCTCACAGCGATACCGCCCGCCACAAATTCAGGATAAAGCCGATCACGACATTTTTCGAGATAGCAGCGATCCGCCATTTGGGCCACAATATCTGACGAACCCAGTAGGCTTCCCAACAAACGCATCAGCGGTTCTTGGATCAAAATATCGCCAACGCGTTTTTCAAATCCGGTGTAGTGGATGAGCTCGGAACCGGCTACCGCGTAATCGGACATGCCAATTTTCGGTAAATACTCAATCAAAAATGCCGCGCCCCGTGAGACGTGATTAACGGTATAAACCGCGCCGTTCAGAACGGATGTCTCGGTAGTGCGGCGCAGGTATCCCATATCGTGAAGCAGCGCGGTAATAATTCCCAACTGGAACAAACGCACACCCAGCGCTTCCGAATTACGCCGCGACCTTTCATAGCCATCCATCAGCCGCGACATCGCCAGCGTAACGTCCATGACATGCTGAAGATCATGATAAGAAGTGTCGCAAGCCAGATAGCCAGGGTAGCCGCCGTTGTAAAGAAGGATCACATCCGCAAATGCCTTATCCATAGCGCTATGTGCTGCGCCCGGATAGAGCAGCCGGAATAGCCGATTGATCTCGCGTTGCACAGCTGTGGGATCGGTTGTCTGGATGCGGTTAGTCACATCGAAATCATTGCGCCGAACTTGCATGAAAAAGTTCTCCTGAATTCAAATCTGATGAATCGTTTTTATTTTTCTCTCTATTTGCATTATTCACCGAGCCAGCCGACAGCTAAAGCAAATTGATGAAACCTGCGTTATTCTATGAAGCCTGTTGGCGATTGCCGACAACTCACTATTTAAGACCGATAATGATTACACGCTTATTAACTGAAGGGTTCAATCTTTATTCTATCTTGAGTGGATCACGCGTAAACCACAATGACGCACAGCAGGCCTGACACCCGTGCAATTGTCGCTGTATCGCGGTATATTCCTTGCTGGATTCTTTTTGCCCACTCTGTATGCCTATCGCCGCTAACGACACGCTCGCCGCCATTGAACATCGAGTCATCGAGTTAAAACTGGAACATCGGGATCTAGATGTGGCCATTGAGTCGCTGGTCGCCGCGCCGGTGCATGATCAATTACAGCTGCGCCGTTTTAAAAAACGCAAGCTGCTGCTGAAAGACCAGATTTCATTTCTTGAGGGCCAATTAGTGCCTGATATTTTGGCTTAGTGCTGGTTTAGCGTTGGCTTTGAACGGGCTCAAGGTTGATTTAGGCTTGGTTTAGTATTCACGATATTTTGCTTCGCCGAAAGACAAATTTCTGCGTTTCATGACATGCGCCTAGTCGATTCATGCAAAAAGCGCGATAATTGACTCTTCGGTCACTACTGTTTCAAACTCATGATAAAAACTCAATATTGGATTCGCGGCGTGGCCGGGACCGCCGCGATTGCATTGATCGCTGGCGGCGCATTTTGGCTCGGCAAAAAGCAGGCTGACTCTACCAACCTGAAAACATCTTTGACCGGCACGGCCGGCAATGCGAATCCCGGCAGCAACATTAAAAACGGCAGCGCGGCGACTAACGCTATTGCCGTCGAAATCATGACGGTGGAGACCACTAAGCTGGCACAAAGCATCACAGTAGTAGGCTCGCTTCGCTCTGATGAATCGGTGGTAATTCGGCCCGAAATATCCGGCCGTGTGGCTGAAATTTTATTTACCGAAGGTGCGCGCGTATCAAAGGGCGCGCCGCTGATACGTCTGGATGCATCGATTCAACGCGCCGAGCTGGCCCAAGCCGACGCGAACCTGAGCCTGAACAAAAACAAACTTGACCGTGCGCTCGATTTACAGAAAAAAGGTTTCATCTCGAGCCAGGCGAAAGATGAAGCAGAAAACAATTATCGCGTTGCGCAAGCCGCCTATGATCTGGCAGCAGCGAAGCTTACCAAGCTTGAAATCAAGGCACCTTTCTCAGGCATTCTTGGGCTACGCCTGATTAGTATTGGCGATTATGTGAAAGACGGACAGGATATCGTCAACCTCGAAGGCGTGGACCCGCTTAAGGTTGATCTCAAAGTACCTGAAATTTTTTTGAAACAGGTTGCGCTCAAGCAGGCATTACAAATAACACTCGATGCATTCCCCGGAAAAACCTTTGATGGCCAGGTGTTTGCGATTAACCCGTTGGTGGATGCAAATGGTCGCTCAATTGTAATTCGCGCCATCATTCGAAATGCTGAAGCACGCATGCGCCCCGGCATGTTCGCCCGCGTGCGTTTATTGTTCAGCGAAAATCATGACTCCTTGACCGTACCCGAGCAAGCGCTGTTTCCGGTGGGTGATGATCAATATTTATACCGCGTTGCGGATGGTCATGCACAACGTCTGAAAGTCGATATCGGGCAGCGTCGTCAAGGCCAGGTTGAAATCACGCAAGGTTTAAAAGCAGGCGATATCGTGGTGACTGCAGGACAGCCAAAACTAAAAGACGGCGCGCTCGTGACCGTAGTCGAAGCGCCCATTTCCAAAGCGCCGGGCGATTCTCGCAAAAACGGTATCAATAACGCCGGCAGCGAAATCAAACCATGACGCTGCCCGAAATATGTATCAAACGGCCGGTCTTCGCGACCGTGCTGAGCCTGGCCGTTTTGCTGCTCGGGCTCATTTCTTACAGTCGGCTGTCGGTACGCGAGTATCCTAAAATCGATGAGCCTGTTGTTAGTGTAGAGACTAATTATAAAGGCGCCAGTGCAGCGGTGATTGAATCTACCATCACTAAAGTACTGGAGGATTCACTCTCGGGTATTGAGGGCGTTGACGTGATGACCTCGCAGTCGCGTGCCGAGCGCAGCCAGATCAATATTAAATTCAAACTGACGCGTGACCCAGATTCTGCAGCTGCCGATGTGCGCGATAAAGTAGCTAGGGTAAGGGGACGATTGCCAGAGGCCGCCGATGACTCGATCATCGCCAAAGTGGAAGCCGACGCCGACCCGGTAATGTTTGTTGCTTTTTACAGCGACAAGCACACGCCGCTGGAAGTCTCGGACTATGCGAATCGCTATATCAAACCACGTTTTTCCACGCTGCCCGGTGCAGCCGATGTGCGTATTTTTGGTGAGCGCCAGGTGGCTATGCGCATCTGGCTGGATCGCAGCAAATTAGCCGCTTACAAGCTGGGGCCAGCCGATGTTGAAGATGCACTACGTCGGCAGAATGTAGAGGTGCCGGCCGGACGCATTGAAAGCCAGGCGCGCGAATTTTCAGTATTGGCACAAACTGATTTACAAACTCCGGAACAGTTCGGCAATATTGTGATTCGCGATGCAGGCGGTTACCCGGTTCGCGTCAAGGATGTGGCACGCACCGAAATCGCGGCAAGCGATGAACGCATTATTGCCCGGTTCCGGGGACGCAATGCGGCCACGCTGGCTATCATCAAACAAGCCACGGCAAACCCGCTTGAATTATCCATTGCAGTACGCAAAGAAGCCGCCGAAATCCAAAAAACGCTGCCGCCCGGGATGGAGCTGAATATAGTTTACGACACTGCCTTATTTATAGAACAGGCGATAAAAGCCGTATTTGGCACGATCTGGGAAGCGGTATTGCTGGTGGCGATCGTGATTTTTTTGTTCCTGCGAAATTTGCGCGCGACCATTATTCCGCTGGTGACTATTCCGGTTTCACTGATCGGCGCATTTACTCTGATGTACATGTTCAATTTCAGCATCAACACACTGACGCTGTTGGCGATGGTGCTAGCGATTGGGCTGGTGGTTGATGATTCAATTGTGGTTCTGGAGAACATATACCGCAAGCTGGAAACAGGCATGCCGCGCATGCAGGCAGCCATTGAGGGTTCCAAAGAGATTGCGTTTGCCGTAGTGGCAATGACGCTGACATTGGCGGCAGTTTATGCTCCACTCGCATTTGCAACGGGCCGTACCGGGCGTTTGTTTATCGAGTTCGCGCTCGCGCTTGCCGGGGCTGTGGTGGTGTCCGGTTTTGTTGCGCTGACGCTATCGCCCATGATGTGCTCGCTGTTACTGAAACACGATGTGAAACACGGCAAAATTTATAACGCAATCGAATCGTTATTCATTCGGCTTACCGAGCAGTACAAGCGCGCCTTATACCGCGTACTCAAACAGCGCAGTCTGGGCATCGGCTTATGGGTCTTGTTTGCGTGCCTGATGATTCCCCTGTTTTTGAGTCTTAAACAGGAGCTTGCCCCGTTGGAAGATCGCGGCATTATTTTTGGCGTGATTTCGGCCCCCGAAGGCGCTACCGTTGCTTATACAGCAGGCTATGTTGAAAAAATTGAAGAGATGTACAAGCAAGTACCTGAAATGGCGAGCTACAACGCCATTGCTGGCAATCCTACGCCCTCTGATGGCCGCGTGATCCTTAGACTGAAGGGCTGGGGCGAGCGCAGCCGCAAACAGCAGGATATTCAGCGTGAATTACAACCCAAATTTCGTAATCTGGCCGGGGTGAATGCGTTTGCCATTAACCCTGCTTCGCTTGGCCAAGGACGCGACAAACCGCTACAGTTTGTCATCATGACCTCGGCACCGTATGAAGAATTGCAAAAATATGTTGATCGACTGATTGCAGAAGCGTCAAAAAATCCTGGCCTCACTGATCTGGATTCTGATTTGCGGCTGAACAAACCCGAACTGAAAATTGCCGTGAATCGCGACAAAATTTCGGATGTAGGTACTAATGTCGAATCCGTCGGCCGCACTTTGGAGACGATGCTGGGTGGTCGGCAAGTCACGCGATTCAAAAAAGATGGTGAGCAATATGATGTGCTGGTACAGGTGGCTGATGTAGACCGCTCCAACCCGGATGACATTACCAATATTTATGTGCGTGGCCGCAATAATGAAATGGTCCAGCTTTCCAATTTGCTGACGGTTCGCGAATCGGTTGCTCCACGCAGTCTTAATCACTTCAACAAATTACGCGCCGCGCGGATCGATGCCAATTTAGCACCCGGTTATGCGATCAAAGATGCCATTGATTTTATGAAGTCGGCCTCGCAAGCCGTGCTGCCGCCGACCGTATCAAGTGATCTCTCAGGGCAATCGCGGGAATTTCGCGATTCATCCGGCAGTATTTATTTAACCTTCGTGCTCGCTCTGGCTTTCATCTTTCTGGTGCTGAGCGCACAGTTTGAAAGTTTTGTTGATCCGTTTGTGATTATGCTCACCGTGCCTTTATCCATCACCGGTGCGCTATTGGCACTTTGGCTGACGGGCGGTACGCTGAATGTATACAGTCAAATCGGCTTGGTGACTTTAGTCGGTCTCATTACCAAACATGGCATTCTGATCGTTGAATTTGCCAACCAGCTGCAGGAAAAAGGTTTGCCACTGCGCGATGCGGTAGTCGAGTCTGCCGTACTGCGTTTACGACCGATCCTGATGACCACGGGCGCCATGGTACTAGGTGCGATTCCGTTGGCGCTGGCGCGTGGAGCCGGTGCGGAATCACGGCAAATGATTGGGTGGGTGATCGTCGGCGGTATGTCATTGGGAACCGTGCTCACTTTGTTTGTCGTGCCGACGTTTTATACACTTTTTGCGCGCAATCACCAGCGCAAAAATGACGCTGTGCCCGCGCCTTCAAGTCAGTCTGCGTTGGCCACAGGTCGAACGACAGCCCCGGCCACTCAACAAGGCGATTAAAAACCACGCGGCTTGTAACGGCATTAATTTATACTAGGTTATGACCAACGTGCCGCAACCTGTAACTGACATTTCGTGGCAAGCCGCATGGACATGTCATCTGCTCCGTCCAGCCGAATCATTTGAATTAGCGGGGCAGGCGCTAAGCATGGCCGCCAAGGCCGGTGATGCGCACAGTGTCGCATGGTCGCACTTGTGTCAGGCGCTCGCCGGGTATCGCTGGATTGGAGCGGATATTGAAACCATGCGCACCCATTTTATGTTGGCTAAAACAGCTATGGATGCGCTGCAGGATAAACGCGGCATGCGTTTGGCATCACTGGGGCCGGCAATATTGGCGACCAAGCAGGGCATGTGGTCTGATGCGTTGCACGAATACGAGGCGCTAGTTGGGCATTTTGATTTAGGCGTGATGGATGCCGATAATTTTTACGCGCTGCTCGGCTTATCCACCAGTCATGTTTATTGCGGTAACTTGGCGGAAGGATTACGTTTTGGCTATGCGGGATTATATGCGGCGCAGCAATTGGGTCTGGCTGCTGAAGAAGTCAATATGTCTCTGCCATTGGGCGTTGCTTTGATGGCGGCACGTGATCTGCACGAATCTGCCGCCGTATTTACGGCTGCAGAAAATATCGCATCCCGGCTCGATAGCCCAATGTTGCTCAAAACCGTTCGCAATAATCTTGCCGTGGCGCTTCGGCGTTTGGGGGGTGTGGATAATCTGGCTGAGGCAGAACGTCTCGTCAATCTGGTGTTCGCTGAATCTGCGGCCATGATCGGCGGACAACAATTTGCGCATTTTTCGGCTGCAGAATTATATATTCTGGCCCACAAACTCGATCTTGCAACCGAGCATTGCGAAGTCGCCCGCAAAATTTTATCCGCCAAAGAAATTGAGCCGCTTGATGCCGCCAAACTGGGTTTGATTGAAGGCATGATCGCCAGTCGACGGGGTGGGACGGCCAACATGATTCGCGCCATCGATGCGCTAAAAAATGTTGAGGCTATGTTACCAAGCCTGCTGGCATGGCGGTTTTCTGATCGTGCGAAAGTCTTTGATGAGCTGGCTGATGCGCTAGCTTCGCAAGGCCGGTTTAAAGAAGCCTATGTGACGCAAAAAAAATCCTCGCAAGATTATCTGGTCAATGTTGATGTGCTGAACCGAGTGCGCCATGTGTCGATGCAGGTGCGAAGTGAAATGAATCGAGTGCAGGCTGCATTGGCACGCGAATCCCTTGAACGGCATCAACTGCAGGCCTCTCATATGCAATTGCGCGCCGAGATGGATCACGCGGTGCGCGAGTCGCAAACACTGAAAGCGGCTGCCATGCACGATGCATTAACCGGGCTGCCGAATCGGCGTTATCTGGATGAAGCGTTGCCAAACATGTTGCTTCTCGGCAAGCAAACTGCAACGCCGCTAGCCATTGCTTATCTCGATCTTGACCGGTTCAAATTGGTCAACGACACCTATGGACACGCGATGGGCGATCAGGTGTTGCGGCGCTTCGGCGCACTCGTGCCACATTTTTTACGCGGTTCCGATTTGGTGGGCCGACATGGCGGTGAGGAATTTTGTGTAGCCCTGATCGGTTGTGGCCCGGATGCGGCCAGCAAACGCCTCAAAGGTTTAATGGACGCTCTACAGGCCGAGGAATTTTGCTCAGACACGCATAAAATTTCCGCCGTTACTTTTTCCGGCGGAGTGGCGGTTTATCCTGACGATGGCATTGATTTGACCGCGCTCATGAAAGCCGCTGATCGCCGTCTCTACGCCGCCAAAGCGGCAGGCCGCGCGCGAATTTGGTGTGCTGACTGAACCGATCTGCTGGTGAGGTCTATCTATCGACAGCAGCAGCCACCTCGGCCATCACAGGCTCAGATGCGGCGGGCAAAATAGCCGAAGGCAGATGCTCGCTCATGCCGACATGAACCAAACTTAAGCCAGACTCAGGACTTGAATGCAACCGATCGGCACGCTCGTCATGTGCTGATTCAAGGCTACGCTTGGCGCTGTGTTGATACGGTTTGTGCGCGTGATCCAGAAACCGTACCAGCTGCTGTAGCGCCTGTTTATACACATCACGCTTGAATTCGATCACGTTCTCCAGCGGCACCCAGTAATCATGCCAGCGCCATGCGTCAAACTCGGGATGGGTGCTGGCGCGCAGCCGGATGTCGTGATCACGTCCGACCAATCTGAGCAAATACCAAATTTGCTTTTGGCCTTTGTAAGTACCGCGCCATTCGCGCTTGATCCAGTGCGAAGGGACGTGATAATGCAGCCAGCCCTTGGTACGGCCCAAAATTTTTACATGCTCGCGGAGTAGCCCGGTTTCTTCTTCCAGTTCCCGATACATCGCATCTTCAGGGCTTTCGCCCATTTTGATGCCGCCCTGCGGGAACTGCCACGCGTGCTCCTTGATGCGCTTGCCCCAAAACACCTCGTTCTTTGCGTTGCAAAGTACGATAGCGACGTTCGGGCGATAACCATCACGGTCAATCATGGCTGCCCTTCCAATTCAATAGTTACAGTGATTCTTTCACAAAACTACCTGATTGGGTAGGGTACGAGCTTGAGTGCAGTGTAAAATAAGACTCTAACCCAAGCATAATTTAATTCCAACCTACTGAATATCAACAAAAAATGCGCGCATCCCAGTTTTTTATCTCGACCCTTAAAGAAGCCCCGACCGACGCCGATATCACCTCACAAAAATTGATGTTGCGAGCGGGCATGATCAGAAAACTCGCGGCGGGCATTTACAATTACATGCCGATGGGCTTGCGCACAATCCGTAAAATTGAAGCCATTATTCGCGAAGAAATGAATGCCGCTGGCGCGATCGAATTACTGATGCCGGTAGTACAACCGGCTGAGTTGTGGATGGAAACAGGGCGCTGGCAAAAATTCGGGGCTGAACTCATGCGCATTAAAGATCGCCATGATCGCGATTTTATTGTCCAGCCTACTTCTGAAGAAGCAGTGACCGATATTGCGCGAGGCGAGATCAAAAGCTATCGCCAATTACCGGTAAATTTCTATCATATTCAGACCAAATTTCGCGATGAACGCCGCCCCCGTTTCGGCGTGATGCGTGGCCGTGAGTTCACGATGAAAGATGCTTACTCGTTTGATCGTGATGAAGCCAGTGCGGCGGTCAGTTACGATAAAATGTTTGCGGCCTATCAAAAAATATTTACCCGTCTGGGCCTCACATTTCGCGCGGTGAAAGCCGATACCGGCGCGATCGGTGGCTCGCGCTCACATGAATTTCAGGTGATTGCCGACACTGGCGAAGATGCGATTGCCTACTGCCCTGCTTCTGACTACGCGGCCAATATCGAGCTCGCCGAAGCGCTCCCGTTAATTGCCTCAAGAGCCGGGCCAATACTCAAGCTAACGAAAACACCGACGCCTGGCAAAGCGAAGTGTGAAGAGGTTGCGACGTTTCTGAATCTAGCCTTGTCGGCCACCGTAAAATCGATTGTGTTAGCGGCGGACAAGGTTGATGAAAAAAATAATCCTTTGCCTGCAGAAATCTGGTTGCTGCTTTTGCGTGGCGACCATGAATTAAATGAAATTAAAGCGCATAAGGTGCCGGGCCTGGATAAAGATTTTCGCTTTGCGAGTGAAGCCGAAATCATTGAATGCTTCGGCTGCAAACCCGGCTACCTTGGCCCCGTCGGCTTGAAAAAAACCGTGAAAATTGTTGCCGATCGCACCGTCGCCAACATGAGCGATTTTGTGTCCGGTGCGAACGAAGAAGATACGCATTACACCGGCATGAACTGGGGCCGCGATTTACCCGAACCTGACATGATCGCCGATTTGCGTAACGTGGTGGCGGGAGATCCCTCTCCGGATGGCCAGGGCACGCTGGCGATTCAGCGCGGCATTGAAGTGGGCCATGTGTTTTATTTAGGTACGGTCTACTCCAAACCGATGAACGCGACTTTTCTCGGTGAAAACGGCAAGCCGCAGTTGCTTGAAATGGGTTGCTATGGCATCGGCGTGACGCGCCTTTTGGGTGCGGCAATTGAGCAAAGCCATGACGAGCGTGGCATTATTTGGTCAGAAGCGATGGCCCCGTTCACGGTGGCGATTGCGCCGATGGGTTATGACCGTTCAGTTATGGTCAAAGAAGCCGTAGACAAGCTTTACGCCGAATTGGTTACCGCGGGTATAGATGTACTGCTGGATGACCGTGGTGAGCGTCCTGGCGTGATGTTGGCCGAGCTGGAACTGATCGGCATTCCGCATCGTGTGGTGATCGGCGAACGCGGTTTGAAAGAAGGAAAAGTAGAGTATCAGCATCGACGTGATTCGGCCGCAACAGTGGTTGATGTAAATGAGATTGCCGCATTGATTAAAAATAAACTGTCCGCTTAATTTTAAAAACTCCAGACCGGGCGCGGCTTTTGGGGCAATATTGCCTGAAGAAGCTCGCCCAGCTTGGACTTTCATTTCTATTGGAGTCTTGCTATGCGCGCACCTGACTGGCGTTTGTTGTTTTTATCTACGGCTCTTTTGCCTCTGAGACCCATCGTAGTGTCACTTTGTTTAGCAGGTATTGCAGGAGTGGCGTCGACCGTTTCTGCGCAATCTGCGCCATCGCCTGCTGCGGCTGCGGCTGCGGATGTGCCTGCCCCCGCCCCCGCCAAGCCTGCCGACAAACCGCTGACCAAATTTCCTTACACACCGGGTCTTGATGTCAACGCGATGGATAAGACTGCCGACCCGTGCGTGGATTTTTATCAATACACCTGCGGCGGCTGGCGGAAAAATAATCCGATCCCGGCAGATCAGGCGAAATGGGATGTCTACCGCAAACTGGCGGAAGATAATCAGCGCTACCTGTGGGGCATTCTTGAAAGCCTCGCCAGCAATACGTCCAGGAGAAACGTGGCGCAACAAAAGACCGGCGATTACTTTGCCGCCTGTATGGATGAAGCCGCGGTAGAAAAACGCGCCGCGAGCCCCCTGCAGCCCTATCTGGACAAGATCGACGGCATGCAGTCGAAAGCAGATTTGCCGAAAGTGCTCGCAAGCCTGCACTTATCAACTGCTGATGAGGGCTTGTTCTTCGGCTTTAGTGCCAATCAGGATTTTGCCAATTCATCGCAGGTCATTGCGTTTGCCGGTTCAGGCGGTCTCGGTTTGCCAGATCGTGATTACTACACAAAGGATGATGAGAAATCAAAGACGATCCGCAGCCAGTATTTAACGCATGTGACTCAAATGTTTGTGTTGCTGGGTGATGGCTCTGCGGCTAGCGCCGATAACGCCAAACGCGCGGCCGCTAAAGTACTGGCGATTGAAACGGCACTCGCGAATCAGACCCTGACACGAGTCGATAAGCGCGATCCATACAAGCTGTTTCATAAAATGAATGCCCGAGGCCTGCAGGCTTTAACGCCGGGCTTTGATTGGCGCGTTTACTTGAACGCACTCGGCATGAAAAATCTCAATACTTTTAACGTCACCGAGCCCGCGTTCTACAAAGCATTTGCCCAGCAACTGCAAACCCTCAGCCTGGATGACATCAAAACTTATATGCGCTGGCATGCAGCGCGCGCAAATGCGCCGTACCTCTCCAAGGTATTCGCCAATGAAAGCTTTGCTTTTTTCAGTAAAACTCTACGTGGCGTGCCTGAGCAAAAGCCGCGCTGGAAACGTTGCGTCGCATTGGTGGATAGCCAGCTCGGTGAAGCGCTGGGCCAGGAGTTTGTGAGCCGCGCATTCAGCCCTGAACTGAAAGCAAAAACGCTGCGCATGACCAAACAGATTGAGCAGGCCATGGCTGAAGATATCAAATCGCTTACTTGGATGAGTGCACCCACCAAACAAAAAGCGCAGGAAAAATTGCACTCCGTGGTGAATAAAATCGGCTATCCGGACAAGTGGCGCGACTACAGCGCTTTTGAGGTTAAGCAGGATGATTTTCTCGGCAACATCGAGCGCGGTAATTTATTTGAAACCCGCCGCCAGCTCGCGAAAATTGGCAAACCACTGGATCGCGGCGAATGGAGCATGACACCGCCGACAGTCAATGCGTACTACAACGCGCAGATGAATGACATCAATTTTCCGGCCGGTGTATTGCAGCCGCCCCTATACGACCCGAAGATGGATGACGCGCCAAATTATGGCAACACCGGCGGCACAATCGGCCACGAATTAACCCACGGCTTTGATGATGCAGGCCGCCAATTTGATGCGAAGGGCAACCTGAAAGACTGGTGGAGCAAAAAAGACGCGAAAGAATTTACCGATCGCAGCCAGTGCATTGTGGATCAATACGCGCAATACACCATTGTTGACGACCTCAAAATCAACAGCAAACTCACGCTCGGCGAAGACGTCGCCGATCTCGGTGGATTGATCCTCGGCTGGATGGCATGGAAAACCGAAATCGCCAAAGCGCCCGCAGAATCCCGCGATGATTTAACGCCTGAGCAACGCTTTTTTGTAGGCTATGCGCAATGGGCCTGTGAGAATGATCGGCCGGAAAATCTACGCGTGAAAGCGCTAACCGATCCGCATTCACCCGGCAAATATCGCGTCAATGGCCTGGTCGTAAACATGCCCGAGTTCGCCACCGCCTTCGCCTGCAAACCAGGCCAGCCGATGGTCAAAGCGAATCGTTGCCGGGTTTGGTAAATGAGCCGGGATTTTATTTTGGAATACTAAGGCGCAACGCAAGATGTTATGCGGATGTGGTGCGCTTTAAATTAAGTTAGGCAAAACAATCTTTGTTGATGAACGCGCGAAGTTGATTGACGATCCAGATCAATCTGAGGACGCACGCGGCTAGCAGCCGCAACGACAAAAAATTGCCCAAAAAAAAGCCCGGCATGCCGGACTTTTTTTTATTTATTTCAGGCTCAGTGCCCCATCGGGCTTTCACCGGTTTTGCCGCGAACACATTTCATGAACTCGCGCCCCTGTTCAGGTTCGCAGGTTTTAAATGCGGCTACTTCGGCTTTGCATTGCTCGCTCTCAACGCCCGCCAACTTGGTGCAATCAAGCGGATTGGCGATGAGATATTCACGGTCGCATGCGAAATGTGCGTCGCCTTTAACTGCGCCGCATTTGGCTGCCATGGTTTCATGCCGCTCGCAGCGTGCCTTGTTGACGCCGGTGGCTTTCGCGCAGCTACCAACATGATTTTCTGTTTTGATTTTTGGCATATCTTGCGCAAAGGCAACGGACGCTATAAACAGAGACGAGAACAACGCTGTCGCTAAAATTAATAGCGGCTTGCCGGGATGGTTTTTATTCAACATGTCATAAGCTCCAGATCAATAGTGGGGATCGCTAGTCGCGTGGTTGAGAATACATAAAAATTGCAGAGCGCCATTCTACGGGCATTTTCAGGCCTTTTTGCCTTGAAAACCGCGCCAGCGCTTGTGTTCAATTTTAATAAATCAGGAAACTTTTTCGCCTGCGATCACTCTTTTCAGCAATTCCGCCGTGACCACGCCGGTTTTTTGATAAACGATTTTCCCGGTAGGATCGTACACAATCGTTGTGGGCAGGCCTTTCATTTTGCCAAATATTTTTTCACTGGACTCGGTGCCCAACACCAGCGGATAGGTATGACCTATTTTTTTAGCGAAGGCTTTTACCTTGCGTTCATCGGTTTCGGGCTTGCCGGTTTCGTCCCAATCAAGTGCAATCCCCAGAACCTGAACTTTGTCGCCTTGCGCGATGGCGAAGGCGGCTAGATCGGGAATCTCTTTTACGCAGGGCGCACACCAGGTCGCCCAAAAATTAACGACTACCCATTTACCTTTGAGGTCTGCCAGGCGCTGCGGTGCACCGCTGGTATCTTTTAGCTGGAAAGCATCGGCCTGCGTTGACGCGCCGGCGGCTAGAATTAAGAAAATTAAACCGACTATCGCTGCGCGCATAAAACGACGCATCACATTTAGCTCATGAGGCATTGAAATTAACATCAAGTTCTGCATTGAATTTGACCCTGTCCTGTCTGTTAGAATTAAGAATATGACGATAAGATTATGGATAAAGTGTGGTGGATATTACGGCATGACCTCCACACCCGTAGGCGCACCGCATTGCAAACCGCGATGCATATTACAACGCACCACCGCACAAAAAGTTGAAGGAGGTTGAATGGCCCTAAGCCTTTCAGTACCGGTATCTACGCGCAGTTTACCGAAAGAGATTGAAACCAATCTTAAAAAAGCCCGGATTTGGGTTGAATCTCTGCCGCTGACCAAAACGATTGAATCTGCGAACAGTATGATTTACATGCTCGAATCCATCAATCGCAGCAAATTAGCGGCTGAAGAACGTATTGAACTGGTCGACATTTATCGGCCTGTCATTACCGTTTTGCTGGATGAGCTTGAAGCCATCTTTGCCTACAGCGCGCTGCCGCTGCCGCAAAAACAGTTAAACGCATTTGAATTATCGCATCGGCTCCTCACCGAATGCGGATACGCATACAAAATGCTGGTGCTCGAAAAGACCGGCAAGATGATCATGTTCAATGCGAAAAAAAATCTGCCTCTACCCATCTATCGCACCTTGTTTTATTTTCGCGAGCTGATGCTGCAATGCTACAAAACCTATCATCCGGTGCCGCCAGGTGTGTGGCAGGAGACGCACGCGCTTTACCATTACGCAGAAGAACAGGGTTTCGTCGGCGAGGGGGATGCTGAAGCCAAGGCCACCATTCTTGATGTGTATGTCGATATGTTGATGCTGGCCCTAGCCGACCCGTATCGCCTGATGTATAAAGAGGTAGACCGGGTCGTCGAGGTGCTGTCTCAAAATCGTGGTTTTGTGGATATTCTAAGCAGCGCGGAAGGGGTTAATCCACAACGGCTATTTGTAACCGCGCTCGATGGTGATCAAGCACCAAAGGTATTGATTCAGGGTAATCAGCCGCCCGCTGGGCAGGTGCTGCGTTTGATTGATCCCACGCGCCTGGTGGATCGATTAAGCCAAAAACTAAAAGCCGCAGGCAATGCTAATTCCGCCAAAAGCCGCGCCACCCATGATCTTAACGATCTGATTGCACGCTTGCTGCGTCTGTGGGGTGACCCGCCTAAACGCCAATTCCGCCGTAATCCGGCCGATTCGGGTGTGGCTTTATGCAGCGGCATTAAAGCAATTTCCTATTTTGCGGAACTGGCCGCGACTGAAAATCCTGAAGCCGATGCAGAAGCGATTCGTGAAGGCCGCACCATCCCACTGCTAAAAATTCCTCAAGACCCAATGTCGCAAATGATCGGGGTTGAAGAATGGCAGGTGCTCAATCAAAGCGCTAACGGTGTGCGTCTGCACCGCGAATCCGGTGGCAATGTGGGCGTCACCGTGGGCGAAGCGGTTGGCGTACGCTTTGTTGGCGGACGCAGCTGGAACGTGGGCGTAGTACGGTGGCTCACACTGCTTGAAGGCAACGCGCTGGAATTCGGCGTGGAGCTTATTTCGCCCGCCGCGCACAGCATTACCATTGAGCCCACGATGGGCAATGTCAGCAAGCCGGTGCCGGCATTGTTGATCGCGCCACTGATGGGCGAATCTGCCGCTGACACGGTACTCACGACAGCAGAAGTTTTTTCGGACTTGCGCGAGTTTGAACTAAACGATGCTGGCGATCTTTCTCATGTGCGCGCCACAACGCTGATTGAGCGCACCTCACGATTCGACTTGTTTCAGTTTCAGGCGTCTTGAAATAACGATTTCGTTACAACCGCAACGCCTTCGCTATTAATTTTGCGCGGCCATGCTGGTGTGACTGACGGCCGTCAACGCCAATCTGATTTCATCATCGGCCACACCATGTCGTGCTGTTGACAGGTAGTAGCAAGATTGGCCACCTGCGTTTTGCTGCACCACTATTTTGGCTTTCACCAGACACTCCAGAATATCTTCCACTTGATCAATCGGCATGGATGCGCAGTTCCGCAATTCTGAAAAACTCATCAACCTGCCCACATTTTGGTTTGGGCGGTAATCCGTCAAATGATCCTTACCCACGTCCGTACTCACATCCATACCGCCCGATCGTTCAGCGCCCATGGCATCAATCATGATTCGCGCGGCACGATACCGACTAAGCGGATCCTCATACTGCGCATGGGGATGGCGAAAATAAGAAAACGTTGCGGTCACCTCAGCGCCAATCAGCACCACGATCCAGCAGCAAAATAGCCACGCCAGAAAAATCGGCACACTCGCAAACGCCCCATACACCAGACTGTATGTCGGCATATTCACAACATAGGTCACAAACACATGTTTGGTCAGCTCAAATAGCAGCGCAGCGAAAAGCCCGCCCGCGAGCGCATGGCGTGCCGGCACATAACGATTCGGGATAATGCGATACGCCAAAATCAGCGCGCCGGTCGTCAATAAAAATGGCACCAGCTTCAACACTACATCATCGAGCATCGGTAACACACGATCAAAATCATGCGTCAAATGCAGCATGTACGACGTCATCGACAAGCTCGCCCCGATCAGCAGAGGTCCCAAAATCAATAACAGTAAATAGGCGGCGAGACGCTTCCACCAGGATCGACGGTTACGAGTGCGCCAAATATCGTTAAAAGCACTATCAATGGTGAACAGTAAGGCAACGGCTGTGACGATGATCATGGCTAGACCAATCACGGTAAGCCGTGCCGCATTGTTGGCAAATTGTTCCAGATAGACTGAGACCACCCGCCCCGCCGCATCGGGCACCAGGCTTTTAA
>Ga0209511_1001400_pt1 | contig 21509 bp, 19 predicted proteins | sample SSSSmetaG_FD_184141 | JGI IMG/M metagenome (GOLD analysis project Ga0209511, IMG submission 184141) | Glacier valley bacterial and archeal communities from Borup Fiord, Nunavut, Canada, to study Microbial Dark Matter (Phase II) - ​SSSS... | ecosystem: Environmental > Aquatic > Freshwater > Ice >...
CTGTTTCGGAGCGTTTATTTTGCCCGTATTCGCTTAATAAAGGCCATAATTCGTGGCGGATAGCGGATTGTAGCTCCCTCAACCCCGATTCTTTTTCCAGTTGTAAGCGGATAAATCGGTCAGTTTCCAGCCTGAAGGCCAACGGAAAAGCTTGGTGTTGGGGAACTATTCGGTCAAGGACAGAAATAAGCTCATGCTCGCCAACACCTTCACGAGGGTGAATAAAAGCCAGAAGGGTACAGTGTGGCATAAACTTACCCCCAGCCTCTACCCCAAAACTACTTTTGAGTAATAAATGGGCTAACCCCACCTGATGGGCCAATTCTGGCGGTGGAATAAAGTAAACCCCATAAGCCGCTTCCTCGGTCATAAATCCTCCAAATTCAAGAATTAAAGCAGGTTTGACTTGACATAATTCTTATCTGAAAATTTCTCACTAATAGCCGATACTTACTATTGCCAGGGATTATATATTATCCTAGCCAGGAGTAAATAATTATTATTTTTAAAAAACAGGTAGAACTTTGTCCGAACTACTACGTCAATATCTTAACAAAGAACAGCCCCAACAATCCTCCCGCAATCCCCTTCTGGTTGGTGCGCCCCAGCGAATAGAGCCTCCCTTGATAGGTACGCAAAACCCCGATTGAGGTTATAATATTAAAATCAACCGATAAGAATCACCTATAACAGCCTGAATAAACAATAAAAGCGGGGAAAATTCGATGAAAAAAATATTGAGAAGTCAGCAGATTCGCCTGATTAACCGTCAGGGGGATGCCTTGCGTCTGGGGATGGGTTGGAGCGTGGACGACTTAGGGAAGCCTCAAATTCTGGTGGAAAGTACGATGGGGGATGCCCATCCGAGCGGGACGCACTTGGGCGGGTTAGTAGAGCAGGTTAAAATCGGGATTTACCAGAAGGGTGGCAAGCCCGCCGTTTTTACCGCCACCGATGTTTGTGATGGACAGGCGCAAGCCCACGAAGGTATGAGTTATAGTCTAGTCAGTCGGGATGTCATCGCGGCGATGGTGGAAATCCACGCCCTGGCGCATCCCCATGATGGGGTAGTAGCAATTTCGAGTTGTGACAAGGGGATTCCAGCCCACCTGATAGGTCTGGCGCGAGTGAATTTACCCAGCATCCACGTGCCGGGCGGGACACAACTAAACGCCCCCGATGGTCTTAGCAGCGAGCATATGTATCATATGGGCGACGAGATGGACAAGGGCCTGATTACCGAGGAGGAGTTGCTGGTAGCCCAGAAGAACGCCAGCCCGACCTGTGGGGCTTGCCAGTTTATGGGGACAGCCAGCACTAATCAGGTTATCAGCGAGGCGTTAGGGATGGCCTTGCCCGGTAGTGCCTTAATTCCGGCGGTGCTGACGGCCCAACAACGCATGGCTCACCAGAGCGGTCAACAACTAATGCGATTGGTGGAGCAGGGACTTACCCCCGACAAAATTCTAACCCGCAAAGCCTTTGAGAACGCCATGATGTTGCACGCGGCGGTGCGCGGCAGTACCAACTTGCTATTGCACTTGCCCGCGATTGCCCGCGAGGTGGGGGTGGAGGTGCGCCCCGAAGATTTTGACGAGATTGGCAAGCGCGTCCCGGTGCTGACCAACATCAAGACGGCTGGGCCTTATCCCGCCGAATATTTATGGTATGCGGGCGGCGTTCCGGCCTTGATGCTGGAGTTGCAGGAGTTTCTACATCTGGACGTTATGACCGTCACCGGGCAAACGTTAGGCGAAAACCTGGAAGAAATCAAAAAAAGCAGCTTCTTTATGGAGACCCGTGCCTTCCTCAAAAATCATGGGCTAAAGTGGCGCGATTTGATAAAAACCGTCGCCGAGCCAGTGGTGGCGGGTGGAAGTGTGGCGATATTACGGGGGAATCTGGCTCCTGGTGGAGCGGTCATCAAACATGCCGCCGCCGACCCCCGAATGCACCAACATACCGGGATTGCGATAGTGTTCGAGCGTGAGGAAGAAGCTATCAAGGGCCTATTGGGTAATCAGGTCAAGCCTGGTCATATTATGGTCATTCGCAACGAGGGGCCGCGCTCATCGGGTATGCCTGAAATGTATTTCTGCACCAGTATCGTCGCCAGTCGTCCCGAACTTGCCAACACTGTGGCGATTGTGACTGACGGACGTTTTAGCGGCGCGACTAAAGGCCCCTGCATTGGACATGTTACCCCCGAAGCCTTTGCGGGTGGCCCTATCGCCCTGGTTCAGACGGGGGATTTAATCAGGATTGATGTGCCTGCTCGTACCCTTAACGTGGTCGGCTTTGCGGGGCGCGAGGAAACCGCCGAGGAAGTTGAGCGAGTTTTAGCTGAACGCAGAGCCGCCTGGATACCCCCCGTCAATCCCCACAAAAAAGGGATTCTGGCAGCCTATAGCCGGATGGCAGTCGGGCCGATGGAGGGGGCCTATTTCGCCTGATAAAGTAAAAGTTGAAAGGTGAGTGACTTACTCGGTGTGGAAAACTTCTTTCATGATGGCCCACTCGCCGGGGGCACGACCCTCAAACGGTTGTTGCATTGGGGAGGTGACGGTCCACCACTCCTGGGTTTTGGGGTGAGCGGCCATTTTTGCCATATCCGCCGCGAAATCCTGACCCGAATATTCAAAATAAGCGAATAGCAGGTTCTCGTGGCGGAAGATTGAAAAGTTGTAGATATTACATTCGCTAATCATTGCCAATACTTCAGGCCAGACCTCGGCGTGAACGCGCTCATACGCTTCGATTTGGTCTGGTTTCACGCCGATAATCTGCCCGAAACGCTGCATTTGTTACCTTCGCTTTTTTGATAGATTAGCCACTATTTTCAGGACTTTCGCTTTGAAGCGGATGCTAAAGGGCGTTACCCGCTTCGGTTGCGGTTGGAACCTCAACCAGCTTGCCACTTTTCACATCATACAAAAAACCGTAAATCGGAATTTCGCCTGGGACGAGTGGGTGTTTGCGGATACGCTCCACGTCGCTGGTAACACTTTGGGCCTGGTCTTTTATGGTCAGCCAATCAATATAATCGCCCTGAGTTGAGCCCGGCCCTTCCCCACTATCGTGCCAGCCTTTTTCATCCACACTGGCAGTCTTGAGGCTGCTGGCTAGAAGATTTCGCATGATTTCGTCGCTAAAATATTCCATCCCGCAATCGGTGTGGTGGATAACAAACCACTCCTTAGTGCCAAGCAGCTTGTAAGAAATAATCAGCGAGCGTAAAGCATCGTCACTGGCCCGCCCCCCGGCATTACGAATGATATGAGCATCCCCTTCGCTTAGTCCGGCAAGTTTGGCGGGGTCTATTCTGGCATCCATACAGGTCAGGATGGCAAAGTGGCGGGCGGGTGGTAAAGCTAGTTGGCCTTTTTCGCCAAAGCCCTCGGCGTAGGCCGAATTTGCCGACAGCACTTCCTCTAAAATCTGACTCATATATTACTCCTCATTAATTAAATTTGCCAATTAGCGTCCAGACTCCTAATAACCCATGTCAAAACCGCGTGTAGGATCAGGCTCTGTCCTGCGATTATTATCGGATGACAAAGCAGCCTCCTACAGGCGTAGCTTACTATTTAATAGATGGGTAAGGGTTAAATCTGGCGAAGGTAATATAATTTAGTTTATCAAGATTGTCAAGAGTTAATTGGCGATTTAATTTGGAGATAAAAAAGCTATTTGCCCTAGCCCCTTCCCTAAATTTAGGGAAAGGGCCAGGATTCTAACTGTTAATCTGTACTACGGAACAGGAATACCCACGAAAGCTTCGTCTAGCTGGGCGGCAACCCGGAAGCCCGGTGTAGCCGTCAGCAAGCCTTCGGCAATAGCACTGTAGACCGCCCCACCCTTGAGGTTCAGGGTTGGGATAGTATAGGCAACGGTGCTAGTGCCCGCTACCCGCACTTCCAGGTTGTAACTACCTGCCGGAAGTTCAAGATAGCCACTGGCATCCTTAAAGCTAAGGTTAGGCACTAAAACCGGGCCACCATTTGCCACCGCAATGTCTACCGCCGGAGCATCTGGTGAGGCGTGAATTACCCGCAGACGAGCCTTGCCAGCAGCGGGGCGGGTATTGTCGTCCAGATAGACCCCCGCCGTGATATTAGCCAGCTTGCCCAGCGCAGCAATGGTGTAATCTTTGCCAGTGGCAACTGTAACATTGGCTTCAATCGCTGGTGTACCCTGACCGTTGGCAACGCTGGCGAAAATCTTGATGTTGTAAGTGCCAGTCGCCAGGTTCAGATAGTTGCTGATAGCGGTGAAAGGCACATTCGCTAACACTTTGCCACCATTGATGAAGACATCTACTGGCGGCGTGTCGGGCGACAGGTGGGCTACCCGCACCCGCGCATAAGTAGCATCGGTCAGCAAACGAGTTGCAAAAGCAGGAGTTCCCCCTACCAAACCTTGCGCCACGCCAGTGTAAACTGTGCCAGCCGCCAGGGTAACAGTTGGCAAAGTTACCAGCACCGTGTTAGTGCCCGCCCGCCGAATTTCCAGATTATAACTACCAACTGGCACTTCACGAGCGATTGTTACTTGCCCCAAAGTCAGGTTGCTGAACAGTACCGCCCCACCCTGGTTGGCAATATCTATCGCGCCCGCATCTGGAGAGGCATGCAGCAACTTGATTTTGGCACGGGTAACTTTAGGGGCACTGCGGTCATCTTCAAAGAAGCGGCCTTTGGGCGCGCCATTGACCGTTAATACGGCGAAAGTATAAGCTTTGCCGGAGGCCAGGGAAATGTTTTCGTTAACCGCCGGGGCCGAGGTAGCCGGGTTTGCCCCCGCGCCATAAACCTTAACGTTGTAACCACCGGGCGCAACCGTCAGGAAGTCGGTTACGGCCCCATAAGGCACGCTGGAAAGGGTCAGGCTGTTGTTAAGATAAACATCTACATTCCCAACAGTCGGGGCTAAATGAGCCACCCGCAGTTGAGAAGTAGTGGCGGCTTCGGCCTGGTTAGGGGCAAAAGCCATCGAAAACACACTAACTAGCAGCAGCATAGCGGCAAGCAGCATTAATCTGGCCTTGCCTACAACATGTGTTGCCAAGGTGTCTAACTCCTTCTTTACTTGTTATCTTCTGAACGGTTGTCGGTTAACAGTCGTCAGTTTCAGAAAAAGTTCAAGGCAAAAGTTACAAGTCGAATGTCGCAGGTCTAGAATCAAAAATTTATGCCTGATAACCAGCAACAAATAACTAATAACCAAAAACTTTTAACTTTTAACTTTCGACTTGTAACTTTTTGGACGTACCTCGGTTCACCCCATAGTAAACATTGATACAAACTTGAGCAGAGGGTAATCCGTTTCCGATATTTGCCACTCGGTTTGAGGGGCGCATCTAGTTAACGGATGAGGTTTGGTGTAGGCCAACCGAGAAGAATTAACAAAGCGTTGCGGCAAGGTGAATATTCTTAATTATTCAAAGCGGTCTGATAAAGCTCGAAATGGCGGTGGGCGACCTGCGCCTGGGTATAGTTAGCCTTTACTCGCGTAAGGCCACGCTGGGCTAAATTGGCCCGAAGGGTAGGGTTATCCAGAAGGTTTTGGAGATGAGCGGCAAGACTATGGCTGTCACCTTCGGGGAAAATCAGGCCAGCCTCGCCAATCACATAGGGGATTTCGCCACTGCTGCTACCAACAACAGGAGTTTCACAGGCCATCGCTTCAATCAGCACCCGCCCAAATTGCTCTTTCCAGTTGGGTTTGGTCAACGACGGCAGCACAAAAACATCCATCCCGCTCATATAGGCCGCGACCTGCTGGCTGGATACCGCCGGGATGAATTCAACTTTTGGGGTGATTCCAAGTCGTTTCGCCAGATTATCCAACTCAGCTTTAGCCTCGCCAGAGCCGATAAGCACTACCCTAAAATCCCCCTTGAGTGTGGCGGCGGCTTCCAGCAAAGTATTTAGCCCCTTTTCTGGTACAAGTCGTCCGGCATAGCCAATCGTAAACAGCTCGGGACGGGCAAAACCGGGCGGTGGATTAGTACGGCGGGTAACGTCCAGGTCAACCCCGAATTGCGGGCAAACCACCACTGGCCCACCAAAACCCCGGCGGCGCAAAATAGCCCGCGCCTCATCGTTTCCGGCGGTTGCGCCACTGGCATGCTTAAAATTATATTTTTCAAAATAGCTAAAGGGCGGAGGGAAATCACGGTAGAGATTGGCCCAATTGGAAAAAACTGCCTTAGCCCCATAGTGACGGGCCAGCCAGGTACCATGAGCAGTTGCAAAATTAAAAGATTCTTCGTCCAGGTGAACAATATCGGGGCGCAGTTGTTTAAGCCATTTGGCAAGGCTGGGAAAAAAATGCAGGTGAAAATTGCCATTTAGAGCCATCGGCTCGACAATCAAGCGATAGCCTTTGGTATAGAGTTTTTCAAGCTGGGTGCGCCCCACTCTCGGCTCTTTCCAGTAGGGCGGGACAATCAAGCTAAGTTCGGTCACTCCCGGTAGGGCTGCCAGTTCCTCTAACTTGCGTTGCCCCACCCCCAGCGCGGCTTTGGAAACCATCAAAACTTTCATTAAATGGCGGCTTGCAACACAGGGAGTTTTTGGGCTCTCCGTCGCCCAATTTCGCGCTGGACGGCTTGAGCATAAACTTCCACCACCTGTCGGGCTTTGGGCCGTAACATAAACCAGCCCAGTTTACCTAGCAGCCCGCCTAGTCCAACATGCACCTCAATCGTGACACGGGTGCGGTCTCGACCTAGCGGTAGAGTGTGAGTATAAGCCTGAGCAGTGAAATGACCCCCCAGCACATTATCTATAGCCCCTCCCGCAATATTAACCTCACAAGTCTTGGGGTTTATCAGGGTAACGTTGATATTACCCCGAAATATAAAGGTACAAGGCCCAATATGGACTTTTACCGCCCCGCTATAGTGATGTGGCTTGGTTTCCTTGACCTCCACCACTCCCGGCATAACTTTAATCGGGCTGGGAAAGTCGGACAGAAAGTTCCAGGCTTCCGAATGAGGACAATTCAAAATAAATTCTTCGCGTACTATCATAGAGATGGATTTTTACTCTCCATTTTTTTAAGCTGTCTGGCGGAAATCTTCGCCAGCGTTAAGGTGGAAGCTGTTCCCAGCGTTCGTACCAAACGTGGTACTTTTTTTGAACTTTGTCGCTGGAAAATAACTTCGGCCACCTCATCTGAATTTATCGCCACTATGGCATCTTTGACGATAGTGTTACGTTCCACAGTAACTTCTTGCAGGAAGTCGTGGAGCTCGGTACAAACTGGTTTGTGATAACCAATAACCAACCCGTGAGTAGCCCGCTTGATAATTTTGAGACGGGCATTTGGGATAGTTTGGGCTAAATAATAACTAAACTTTATCGGCGAAATTATATCGCGAGTGCCCCACATTACCAGCGTTGGTTTAGGGCCTAATTCCTTGACCTTTTCGCTCAGGTTATATTTCACGTGAGTCCGGGCATGGGCCAGCGACTCCAGTAACCCGGCCCTTAAGTAACTGCAAATTGCGTGCCAGATTAAATAGGGCCTTTCGAGTGAAGAATCACCGAAAACTCCCACAATCTCGCGAAACCAGCCTGTAACAGGATTACCACCCGCTGCCGCCAATAATGATAACGTATCAACCAGCTCCGGGTAGCGCAACTCAAGCTCTACCGCTATCTGCGCCCCAGCACTATGGCCTACCACATGGATGGGCTGGTTAATACCCATATAGTCCACCCACCACTTGAAAACCTCGGTCATTTGCTCAATGGTCATTACATAGGGTAGACGGGGGCTATAACCTGTGCCGGGCAGTTCTGGGGCATAGACCCGATAGCCCTTTTTCGCCAACTCCCGCATTAACGGCTCAAAATAATGGCACATGATAACCAGACCATGTATCAGTAATATTTTGGGGCCATCTTTGGGGCCAGCCGCTAGATAACGGATGGTGTAGTGTTCATTTACAACCCAATGTGTTTCTATTCGATTCGTACTATATAATTTTATTACACTTCTCCCAAAAAGTTGATTACAAGCTTGTTAAATTCCTGAGCCTGGTCGAACATCAAGTTATGCGTACCCTTATCCAGATAAACCAGGCGAACAGGGGCATTTTTTATATGTTCGAGAGTGCGGGGGCCTAGCATTGGCGGCAAAACTCCGTCCGACGAACCCCATAGCAGTAAGGTTGGGGTGGTCAGGCGTTTATAACTTTCTTCGGCGGTTTTATCGGAAATAATTGCCAACAGACTTTGACTGAAGGCCAGGGAATCGGTACGCATTGTACCCATTGCAATAGTGAGGGATTGGGATAGCGGTACATTAACTTTGGGCATATTTTTTAGCCAACCAAGCCGCTCTTTCAGGCTGACCCACAGACCGCTTGGAGCTGCCAGCACCAGTTTCTCGACCAGTTCGGGGTGCTGAGAAGCCAACCGCGCCGCAATCTGCCCGCCCATACTATGTCCCACTAGGTATACTTGTTTCAAATGTAGCAGTTCAAGCCAAGAGCGCACGAAATGGGTGGCTTTTTCAATGGTATATTTTCCAGAGAGCCGTTTGCTGCGCCCAAAGCCGGGTAAGTCCAGGGTATATGTGCGGTAGTGCTGACTAAAGCTTGGCACATTTTCCCGCCACCAATTGATACAGCCACCGATACCGTGAATTAATACCAGGGGCGGGGCTTGGAGTGGGCCACTGACTTGATAATGAATTTTTAAGCCGTCCACCTGACAGTAAATATCTTCAACCGGGTAAATTAGGCTGGTTTTGACGGGTTGGTTTACAGGTTTGTAATCTGTTGAGGTTTGTTCTTCGATTTTACGGCTCAACCTTACAACCCCTCCATTTCCCACCTGAGTTATAGACATTCAGAATATATCTCATATTACAATGCTATAGTTCTTGAGTCAAAAGCCTGACTCTCCAACTTTTCCCGAAAAGCTTCTGTGCTATAATAGCTGTGAAATTAGGAACAAAGCTATCAACTGCTCCAAATTATAGCGCAAAACTCAGGCTGCTCAGGTGAAAATTTGCGGCAGAAATCGTTGCATCGTTTAAATCAAGGGGCGGGTGCAGTTTCAGGCCCAACCGCGTAGGCTGTTAAATTCAGCGAGGAGTGAAACAGGAGGCGAAGCTTGTCGTTCTCAAGAGTTATAGGCTTGTTGTTGCTGTTGAGCCTGTTGTTAGTGGTACTAATCAGTATTGGGCTGTTGCTGGTGCAATGGGTGCGCTCGGAAAATGAAACCCCCACCCCTAAAAAGGCTAATATTATTCAATATGAGGCTTATCGCCCAGAATCCGGCCTGATACTAGCCACCGAGGCCGCTCTTGAAGCCGTTCGGCTGGGTAGTTCTGCTTACACCCAGTTTGAAGCCACTGGTTATAGCGCGGCGTTTGTAGCAACTCAGAGCGTTTTAGAGTTAGGATAGATGCGGATAGGGATTAATGGGCTGTTCTGGCCCCAGGAATTTACCGGGAGCGGTCAATACACCCGTCATCTCTGGCAAGCCCTTCACCAAATTGACGAGGGTGAGGATACCCCCGAATATTATTTATTGGGGTCGGGCCAGCCTTTTGCGGGTCTGTCGAAGGAACAGCAAATGCACCTGTCTCCGCCCGTTTTAGTGCAGCAACGCGGCGAGAAGTTACAAAAACTCTGGTGGGAACAAATTGGTGTTACCCAACTCGCTAATCAATGTAACCAGCGATTACGCCCCTTTGATTTAGTCCATTACCCCTATTTTGCCGCCCCCTTGCGCCTTCCCCAAAAACCAACGGCGGTGGTAGTAACCATCCATGATTTAATTCCTCTGGTATTGCCGGAATATGCCGCCGGACGGGCTGCTAAAGCTTACTTTCGTCTAGTTAGTACAGCCGCTCGTCGGGCCGACCTGATTCTGGCTGACTCGGAGTATAGCAAGCGCGATATTTTGCGGCTGTTGAAAATTTCCCCTTCCAAAGTTGCGGTGGTTTATCTGGGGGTGGATGAACGCTACCGGGCGGGCGAATTGCCAGCCGACCAACAAGCCGCCTTGTTCCAGAAATATGGCCTACAGCCGACTGACCGCCTGATTTTTTATCTGGGTGGCTACGATTTGCGGAAAAACGTGCCGAACCTGATAAAAGCTTTTGGTCTGGCACTGCCCAAACTCAAGGAATTAGAGGCGCAGGATGGTGGTGGACGCTGGGTGCTGGCGATGGCGGGCAAAACCCACAGTAACAACCCGGTAATTTACCCGGATGTTAATGAACCTATGCGGCAGGCGGTAGGCATAGGCGAAGATGCTGACCGGGTGCGTTTTATCGGATTGGTGGATGAAGCCGATAAGCCCCTGCTCTACCGGGCCGCTTCGTTTTATGTCTTCCCCTCGCGCTACGAAGGTTTTGGCCTTGACCCCCTGGAAGCGATTGCCAGTGGCGCACCGACTATTTGTTCCAACGCCTCCAGTCTGCCGGAGGTGGTGGGTGAGGCCGCTTTACTGGTTGAGCCGGACGACCTGGCTGGCTGGAAAAACGCTATCGAGAATTTAGCCGCCCGCCCCCAACTCCGCCGCGAACTGGCTATGGCTGGGCCGCTTCAAGCCCAAAAATTTAGCTGGGACAAAACCGCCCGCCGCACTCTGGAACTCTATCGAATGCTGGAATGTATCGAGACACGGGGGAGGAAATAATAAGGATGAGGGATGAAAAATCAGATATTCTACCTAGTGCAAAACCAAAGGGGGTGGTTAGCAAAGGGCTGAATTATCCCTTCTCCCTAGCAGGGAGAAGGTTAGGATGAGGGGTGAAATCTTAGCCTAATCCCTTACTCAAGAGTCAGTTAGCTCGAACCCTCACCCCTACCCTCTCCCTTTCAAAGGTAGAGGGAGTAAAAATTCCCTTGTCCAACACCTGCTGTGGCATTGCATTAGGAATTCGCGACCTCGTAGATAACACCCAGCAATTTAGCAACATCAAAAGGTTTGCTCAGGAAATAGTGCGCTCCAGCAGCCATAACCAGTTTTTGGTAGCGTTCCTCTACTGACATCACAATAACTTTAGCCGTTGGTAATAGCGTTTTGACTTGGGCCAGCGTGTGTACAACTTCCAGGTCAGGCAAAGTCATATCCAGTAAAATAACCTCTGGTTGAAGTCTAAGCGCCTCTAAAGCTTCGAGCCCAGTTCCCGCCGCGCTCACCAATTCGATATTCTGGTCAAAGCCCAGCATCATGGTAATACTGAGACGGGTACTGGGTGAGTCCTCCACCACTAAAACCCGAATTTTGCCTCGTTGGCTTGGGGTAGTCATATAGTTAACCTGCCACAGGTAAAAGGGCTTGTTGAAAGTTTATTTCTCATATAAAAACTGAGAAAGTTGGGATGGGATTTACTCTATTCTCGGCTATTTTTCTCAAAAATGCAATAGTTTTGTTTCTCCTTTGCCAGAATCGCAAGTTTAGCTCTTATTCTGTAATTTTTTAAGCACCTCGCTAACCGAGCGCGTGACCTGTTCAAACGGGGTAGTCTGGAGGCGATGCGACAGAGCCATTTCCGCCACCTTGCGTACATGCTCCGGGGTTAGATTTTCCGCCCCGGTAAAAGCGGCATACGCCTGGGCGGTTTTGCCCGTTACAATGTCGCCGCGATGCCCATCAATATCCAACTCAATATTCAGGCGGGCGATTAGTTCAAGGATAGGGCGCGGCACGCTCAGGTTTACAAGGTGGGCAACCGCCGTCGTAATCTGGGAAGCCAACTCCTGTTCAGCGTCAGCATATTCGGTCAGGAAATTCTCTGGACTTTGTTCGTAACGCCGTCGCCGCTCCACAATTTCGACTCGTTGCATAATATTTTTAATCCCGACAATTTCCACCGAAAGCCCAAAGCGGTCAAGAAGTTGGGGGCGCAGGTCGCCTTCCTCCGGGTTCATTGTCCCAACCAGGATGAAGCGCGAGGGATGGCTATAGCTGATGCCTTCGCGCTCCACAATATTTACCCCCATTGCCGCCGCGTCCAAAAGCAAATCTACAATATGGTCATCTAAAAGATTAACCTCATCAATGTAAATAATATTGCGGTTAGCCTCCGCCAGCACTCCCGGCGAGAAGTGCAGTTCGCCTTGCTTGAGAGCCTTTTCCAAATCGAGCGTGCCGACCACCCGGTCTTCGCTGGCGTTAATCGGCAAATTAATCACCCGCATCTTGCGCTTGGCGCGGGGCAAACTATCAGGTGCTATGGCATAGCGGGCGGCACATTCCCGACACATTTCCTCTGGGCGGGTCGGCGGGCAGTTGTATGGGCAATCCGCCACCACTTCATATTCGGGTAGCACGTTCGCCAATGCCCGCACTGCGGTACTTTTGGCTGTTCCCTTTTCTCCCTTGATAAGCACCCCGCCAATCGTGGGATTAATCGCGTTTAATATAAGGGCCAGCTTCATATCTTCCTGCCCAACCAGAGCAGTAAAAGGATAAATATAATTTTTCATTTAATACTTTCCAGGTCAAAACTCAAAGGTCGAAAGTCAAAAGTTCCCCCTTCCTTTATAGGGAAGGGGGATAGGGGGTTAGGTCAACCTTAGAACTTAATCACGCCGCGCAGGTTTTTACCCGCCAGCAAATCATCATAACCCTCATTAACCTCGTCCAGCTTGTACACATGGGTAATAAGCTCGTTGAGCTTGATTTGACCGTGTTTGTGCAAGCCAAGCAACTTGGGAATCTCGACCTGGGGGTTGCTGCTGCCGTAGAGTGTTCCCAAAATAGACTTCTGGAGCAGCACCAACATCAAAGGACTAATCGGAATGGTCTCGGCGGTAGCAGGGGTCAAACCAATTACCACAATCGTGCCGCCTTTGCCCGCCGCCGCGAAAGCCTGTCCGATGGTGGGCGGAGTGGCAATCGCCTCAAAAGCGAAATCTACTCCCACCCCGTTAGTCAGTTCGATAGCCTTCGCTACCAAATCTTCCTTGTTAGGGTTGATAGTGTGGGTCGCGCCGAACTCTTTGGCCCATTCCAGCTTCTTGTCGTTGGTATCGGCGGCAATAATAATCGAAGCACCCGAAGCCTTAGCTCCCTGCACCACGTTCATCCCAATACCGCCCACACCGATGACCAGTACGCTACTGCCCGGAGTTACCCTAGCCCGATGTACCGCCGCCCCAAAGCCGGTTGCCACGCCACAGCCGACCAGACAGGCGACATCCAGCTCGTAAGACTTATCAATCACACAGACCGAGTCCTGATTTACCACCGTGTACTCGCTAAAGGTGCTAATCATACACATCTGACCAACATCCTGACCTTCCCCGTTGTGTAAGCGATATGTACCGTCTACCTGCGGCCCCATCAAAATACCCGCGCCGAGGTCACAGAGTTGGGTCATACCCGATACGCACCAGCGACACTTGCCACAGGAAGGGATGAAAGTCAGCACCACGTGGTCGCCAGGTTTGATGCGAGATACGCCTGGCCCGACACTCTCGACTACCCCCGACCCCTCGTGACCCATGGCCATAGGCATCATGCCTACTGGCACGTCCCCGTCCATAACGTGCAGGTCAGAGTGGCATAGTCCGGCATAGGCCATCTTAACCCGTACCTCCCCGAATTTGGGTTCATCAATATCCAACTCCTCCACTACCAATGGTTCGTTGGCTTTGTAAATCACGGCTGCTCTGCTTTTCATAGATTAACTCCTCTTCTCATCATTGAGTCATTTTTAGGCTCGCAACAACTACGCGCCTTCCTCGAAAATAGTATTGCCTTTCAAATCAGACAATACAAAATAACGACCTTGCATCCGCTCGGCCATCGCCCGACATATCCCTTCTGGTACAGATTGACGGGCAATCCCTGGATGATAATAAGGGCCTGTATCAATGATAGTCGCTGGTAAACGTACCTGCGCGACCTGTTCGGCCATTCGCAGAGCATCCCGCACTGGAATTTCGCCCTGCATATTGCCACCAAGACCGACATTGGGTAGGCCATCGGTAAATAAAACTAACACCGGGTAAAGGGTGGGGTCGCGCCGCCGTTCCTTCTCGATAAGCCGAAGACTTTCCAAAAGGCCAGTGGCAATAGGCGTGCAACCGCCGACATAGATTTTTTCCAAAGCTTCGCGGGCCTGTCGCCGATTAGAAGTCGGGGGTAATACCACCCGCGCCTGAGCAAAGCGGAAGGTAATCAGGGCTACCTTGTCGCGCTTTTCGTAAACATCCTGCAAAAGAGCCAGTATCGCCCGCTTGGTCGCCAGCATTAACTGGCGGGACATTACCGAGTCGCTGGCATCAATCGCGAAGACCAGCAGGGCGCGACTTTTACGCTCCCGCCGTTTCTGTCGGAAATCTTCGGGCCAGATTTTCAGAATCTCGCCCCGCCCTGGTTGCCAGCCCCGCCGCCGTTGGTGCAATGCCGCCGCCCGCAAGGTTGCATCCAGAGCTAAATCGGTCACGGGCGTTCTAAGCTCACTCCGTACGTAACGCCCTGTACGCCGCTCGGTAGGCGAGAGAAACCGTCGCCCGGTGTAGTAGCGCATTTTACGGTCACGCGGCAAATCCATAATCTTGCGGAGAGGAAAGCCCTTTTCTCCGGCCTTGATTTTGCGTGAGACCCCCGCCAGACCCGGCTCATAATCTTCTTTTGGTATGGCATCCGGCTCCGGGAAGTCGTCCACCTCGGCTAATTCGGTTGGCTCATCGGGTGACTCGCCCCCGCTCAATTCTTCTTCTGGCTGAATGGCTCCGGCAATTTTCCGCAGGTTGGGCAATTCTTTGGCGCGATGGGCCATTGCCAGCCGCAGGGCCTGTTCGGCATCCTCCATTGTTACTTCGCTGCGCCCGTCCAACGCCGCCAAAGCGCGGGCGGCACAATCAATCACAATATCGCCGCGATGTCCGTCCGCCAACAAATCCTGAGCCACCGCTTTGGATACCGCCAACCGAATCAGCATGGGCGTAGTGGTGGTCGGGTAGATTGCCCGCGCTCGTACAAGCTTTTCCCGCAGAGCCGCTTCCTCTGTCGCGAATTGCGCTTGAAACTGGACAGCATCGGCCTCGAAAGCCAGGCGGTGTTCGGCAATCAGGCTGCGTCGCTCCACATCCCTAATGTTCTCTGCCGCCACCGCCAGCCCAAAGCGGTCAAGCAATTGAGGTCGCAATTCCCCTTCCTCCGGGTTCATCGTGCCTACCAGGATAAAACGAGCCGGGTGCATTTCGCTCAAACCTTCCCGCTCGATATAATTCACCCCCAATGCCGCTACATCCAACAAACTATCCACCAGATGGTCAGCCAGCAGGTTAACTTCATCCACATATAAAATGTTGCGGTTGGCATCGGCTAAAATACCGGGTCGAAAAGCATCCTTTGAACTAGCTTGCCCGTTCTTCAAAGAAGCTGCCAGGTCAAAATATCCCGCTAATCGGTCTTCGCTGGCATTGAGTGGTAAGGTAATTACCTGCAAGGGATGCTGGGTTATTGGCAAACTTTGGTTTTCTTCCAGCCGACGGGCGCAATCCCGGCATAAATAGCGGTTCTGGGTAGGGTCGCAAAAATAGGGGCAATCGGCTACTCCTTCCTGGGTGGGTAGGACGTTCGGCAAACTACGGGCGGCAGTAGATTTAGCCGTTCCCCGCTTGCCAAATATCAAAACCCCGCCCACTTCAGGGGCCACCGCACAGATTAACAGAGCCGTTTTAATATCGGCCTGTCCCACTATCGCGCTAAACGGTAATCCTTGCATGTCTTTCCTATCTAAAATCCAGGATCAAAAATCTAAAATTCAAAGAGTTGTTGGTGGTCGGTGGTCAGTTGTGGGCAAAGAAGTTTTCCGATTTCCGATTTCCGATTTTCGACATTCGATTTTTAAGGCTGGTATCATCGGGCGCAGGGTGCGACATTCCACGCAACGACCCAGCATTCCCACCTGATGGGCCATTAGTTCCAACCAGTACAATCCAACAAATATTGGCAAAGCCAGCTTTGGATGGCGAGTAAAATAGTCGTACAAAGCCGCATAGCCGAAACAAAACAGCCCGACCACCAGCAAAGGCCACCAGAATAACCCCACCAGAAGTATCAAGAACCCATAGTAACGGGCTATATTGCCACAGAGATGCAAAAACATGCTGGCATAGTTCCGGGCTGTCGCCGTTAGCACCACCCAAAAGCCTAAGTGTCCACCAAAACGTTGTAGCTGCCGATAACGCAATATTGTTTCGGCTAAAGGCACGAGCGGCGCAACCAAAAGCGCGATGGGCCACAGCAACCCCAGCAGCAGCAAGGCCACAAACGGCACACGCTGGCGGGGGATATAAAATAGCTTGCGTTGGGTTGGGTGCTTCCTGAGCAGGAAAGTTTCCGAGCCACCATAAAAGGCTTTGCGCTTCACAAAGCTGTTCAGACGACAACGATATTTGTGTAGCACTGCCCCACGCGGCACATACTGAACTTTATAACCCGCCTCACAGGTGCGCCAGACCAAATCTACATCCTCACCGATGGGAAAGGCCGGGTCGAAACCACCCAATTGCTGCCAGATTTTGCGCCGAATCAGCAGATTAGCCGTCGGTAAGAAGGGAATAGCACTATTGGGGCGACACTCCCGCTCCTCCAGGCCCATATAGAGCGAACTGGCAACACTTTCATAGCGTTCGATGGCGGTATCCAGCGAAAAAGAGTCTACCCGCCCCCCCACAATTCCGTTTTTAGCCTCACCGAAATATGGTATAAGCTCGCGCAGCCAGCCTGGAGTTACCTCACAATCGCTATCGGTGTAAGCTATAATCTCACCTTTCGCCACGCTTGCCCCAACATTACGACAGGCTGCGGCCCCGCCCCACTCATTCATACATATCGCCTGGTCAATCGGCAACTGTCTAACAACTTCGGCGGTGTTGTCGGTGGAAGCATCATCCACCACGATAATCTCAAGTTTGTCCGGCGGATAGTCCAGAGCGCGTAAACTTTGCATACAGCGTTCAATATCAATCGGGCGATTTCGCACTGGCACTACCACCGAAACGCTAGGCCAATTCTCATTAACTTCCAACGATAATAGCGGCTGTTGTAATAACAATCGCCTTGCCGCCAGCTCCGCCAGGGTTCGTTCCACCTGTTTCTGATTTGAACCGATTGCCATTGCGACCTGGGTGGCTGAACTCCATTCCTGGCACGTTTCCAATAGTCGGGCGGCGGTCTCGTTCAGACGCAAGGCTAACAACGGGTTAGGCGAGATAGCGACTACCCCCCCCTTTACCCTTTTTAGCTCAATATGCGGTTTTAATTTGTAACGATATTCCATAATTAACCTAAAAAAGGGTCATCATCAGGTCGGCGGGTAATGATAGGTCGGGACGGACTTGCGCCAGAATCTCCGCCAACCCGCCATAATCCACCAGATGATAAAGCGGCAAACCCTCTAGTACCGCCTTAATATCGGCACACTCCGCCAGAAATTTATCCAGCCCAAGCGTTTTTATGCCCTGCGCTACAACCTCTGCCAGCAAAACGGCCTTGATTGGATTATAGGCTGGTTCGAGCAGAGCAGCCTTTTGTTCAGGCGTAAGCGGCCACCCCTCCAGAATGAAGCCGCGCTTGGGATAGGTTAGCCGAGCATGATGAGTCGCTGCCTCAAAAGCTCTTACAAACTCGGCAGTCAGCCACGCCGCCTGCTCCTCCAACCCCTTCGCCAGTTTCGCCAAACGACTGATGGCCTGCCCTACCTGATGGATGAACAGGTAGCGTCTTACACTAAGCGCCGTTGGCCCGGTAAGACGTTCCCGCAATCCTGCCAAAATGCCCTGCGGGTCGTACAGAATCTTGCCATTGACATATTTTGTCCCAGCATCCAGCTCCCAATTGTCCGCCCGCCAGTGGGGATGCTCGAAATATTCCTCTAGCAAGGGCGCGGTCACATACTCCACCTCGCAGCGCAGCCCTCGCGCCGAATGTACCCCGTAAAAATGAACATATTCGGGCTTAGCCAGCACAATCACAAAATCCAGGTCGCCCGGCGCGGTGTTCCAGAGGGCACTCCCGTAGAGCAACAGCCCCGCCACCTCCGGGTGAGCCATCGCGCTCTGACTAAATTCTTCCAGGGCTAACTGTACGTTCATAATCTAAATGCCAAATGGATGTGGGTTATCGGTAAAAAGTCAAAGGTCAAAAGTCGAAATAGATTGACTTGAGACTTTAAACCTTCAACCTTCGATTTTCAATGGCTTTAACCAATGCCTGAACGGTCTGTTCCAAGTAGCGGCGACCTTGCTCGGCGGAAGCTTTGGCGGGGTCGCCCAAAACTCCGTTAGCGGTAACAGGCCGCAAGCCAACTGTCATCATTTGGGGCAATATCGCTTTGAAATCGCCTACATAGCCAGCCTCGGCCTTTTCCCGCCGCACCATTTCAGGGTGCAGGTGGAGTAATTGGGAGGTTTCGCGCTCCCCAGCGTGCCAACCCGCTTCCTGCGCTGAAACTAAGCCTTGTGTTTGTTCCAGTTTTAGCCAATCCCCCAAATCGGTCAGGGCTATCACCTCCAAAGTCGGACAATTTTGGCGTAACTGCTCCGTCCCTAGCCGAATAGCGTCGTAGTTACCGCCGTGCGCCGTCAGCACCAGCAGCCGCCGGAAATTGTGACGCGCTGCCGAGCGACCAATATCAACAATTATGCCCGCCAGAGTGCTTTTCGACAGGCTTAACGTTCCGGCAAAGTCCAGATGCTCGTCGGAAGTTCCGATTGGCATAATTGGCGCAATCAGGGTTTTACCCAACTTTGTAGCAACCCTCTGGGCTAACTCCTGCCCGATGAGGGTATCAGTTGACAGGGGCAGGTGCGGGCCATGCTGCTCGGTTGCGCCCAACATCAGCAACAGGTTGTCGAAACCCGCCGCAATTGCCTGTTCAACTTCTATCCAGGTCAGGTCAGCCAGCCATAATGACACTACAAATCTCCTAGTCAAAAGTCGAAGGTCTAAAGTCGAAAGAAACCAATTAACAAGGATGAACAGGATAGACAGGATATTAGGAGAATTTTTGTATGAGAATCCTCCTACATTCTTACTCCTTTTTCTTATTCCGACTTTCGACTTTCGACTTTCGACCCGATAAACCCCTGCTGTTCGAGAAAGGCCAGAATACGGGCCGCCTGGACTTCTGGCGAACCTTCCAGCGGGCTACCCTTTTTAGTATGGCCTTCTACTCCACCACTTAGAATAGCCTGGATGCGGGCGGCGGCGGGCAAATCTGGGTCGGGTATAAAAATCTGGCGCGGACGCGGACGGGGGGGCTGGATTTCCACCAACCGCACCTGCGTTCCGCCACTATCATCCCTACCCGGCTCTACCACCTGAATAACCGCTTTTTGGGCCGCCATATAGGCCGGGAGGGTCGGGTAACGTGGCTCAACTTGCCCTGATTCCAGGGCTAATAGAGCCGGAAGTCTTATCCGTACTTTTTCCCGTCTGCCGCGTTCCAGTTTGCGTTCCACTTCTAGGATTTTTGCCTCATCAAACTCTGGTTCCCATTTAGTCGAAACCACTCTGGTGGCCTGTGCCAGATTAAGCCATTCCGCCAGCATCACCGGAACCTGAGCACTACCGTTATCGCTGCTACGGTTGCCGCATAGTACCAGGTCAACATTTAGGGGCTGAATAAGGTTTGCCAGAATCCGGGCAGTCTGGGAAGGAGCCATCCCCGCTAGCCGCGCCCCCCAAACCCGCCTGACGCTATCCACCCCCATCGCTAGACAAGCTCGCAAAGCCTGTTCCGCCCGCTCCGGCCCAACACTTAGCACCTGCACCCGCCCGCCAAAGCTCTCTCGCCAGCGCAGGGCCAATTCTACCGCTTCAAGGTCGGGTGGATTGATAATATAGGCCAGTCGCCGAGTGTTAATAATCCCACTTAGCGGGTCAATCTCCACCGAAAGCGGGTCGGGCACTTGTTTAATACATACTACAATGTTCAGCATAAATCCTAAGCTTCCCGGAACGAAACACCATAACCACCTTTGGGGTAAGTCCAGCTTATAGCCCCTTCGCGGTTACAGGCCACGTAACAAGTGCCACACTCGAAACACTGCTCATAATTAAAAAGAATCGTGCCGTCCGAAAGCAGAGTAAACAGGTTGGCGGGGCAAACATAAACACAAGCGTGGGTCGAACAATCCCGGCAGACCTCGTTATTGACCTGAATATGAGCCTGAGTATCTACCCGAAAGCGCACCGTCGCCAGCCGCCCATCCACCCCTTCCGTTTCTAATTCAGGGGTAGGGCTAATTTCCGGCGATTTTGGGTCGCCAATTTCTGGCTTACCCTTAACCCGCTCCCAGCCCCAATTGATAACATTTTCAACCTGTTTCAACAATTCGGTTAAACCCTGATTTCTTGCCCACCGGGCGGGTTACAAACCCGCCCCTACAAATATTTATTAGATTTTAGATCTTCGATTTTAGATTTTCCTACCATCCCAACGCCCTGCCACCTTCCCACAGGTCGCGAGCCAATTGGAGGGGCGATACCCGCTTTTTACGCAATTGCCCCCAGGCTACTTGCAGCAGCTTGCGTTTGGGCTGACCGTGCGAGCTAAAAAGTTCCTGCGCTCCCTGACAAATCAGTTCCGGGTAGAAGTTTTGCAACCGGGCACTATTCACAAATTCGGGAGCGTGCTTGTAGCGTTTGAAATCCTTTAGCACAAAGCTTTCTTCAAGTTTGGTCTGATAAGTTTTCAAACGATTAGCACTGAAATCGCGGATGGCATGGGCCTCAATAGCTGTTCGTCCCGCCGCCGCGCCACTGGCAATCGCGTAATTAATACCTTCAAGATAAATCCCGGTAGCAAAACACAACCCTGCCGCATCCCCCGCCACCAGCATACCGTACGTATAAAGTTTAGGAATCAGTTTATAGCCCGCCTCTGGTATCATATGGGCCGAATATTCGCTAGTGTGAGTATCCCGCAACAGGGGCGCGACGCTGGGATGGCGTTTGAAATGATCAAGCAGGTCGTAGGCGCGTTGTTTTTGTTCAGTCAGGGACGAAATCTGGGCAATCAGGCCAATTGAAAGACTGTCGCGGTTGGTGTAAAGAAAGGCCCCACCATGTACCTCGGCGGTAATCGCTCCCAGATATTCGTTAACCAGCCCCTCATCCCCCGTCAGGCCAAAACGGTTTTCCAATAATTCACGGTCAAGTTGCAATACTTCCTTGACCCCCAGGCTCATTTCTTCAGCTTTGAACTCATGCTGCAACCCGGCCTGTTTCGCCAGAAAAGAGTTCACCCCGTCCGCCGCAATCACTAGCGGGGCATAGAGTTCGCCGTCATCACGCCGCGTCCGTACCCCGATTATCCGTCCGCCCTCATCCCGAATCAGGCTATCCACCACCGTTTCGTTGACCAGAAACGCCCCGGCCTCCACTGCTTGCCCCGCCAGCCAACGGTCAAACTTTGGTCGCAAAATAGTAAAAGCGTTGTAAGGTGCTTCAGCAAACTGGCTGGTTTTGTAGTCAATCGAAAGGGCCGCGTCCTGGCTCATAAACGAG